>ENA-ORUX01002370-ORUX01002370.1-human-gut-metagenome-genome-assembly--contig:-NODE-2370-length-12277-cov-2.788905_pt1 | contig 12277 bp, 10 predicted proteins | sample MGYA00242087_ERZ509225 | MGnify/ENA primary metagenome ERZ509225 (study PRJEB26280, sample SAMEA2338864) | human gut metagenome | biome: human gut; feature: human-associated habitat; material: faeces... | reverse complement strand
AAGCGTAGACAAAGCAAACGTACTGGATTCCTCCCGTCTGTGGAGAAAAATCGTAGAGGAAGTAGCAAAAAACTATCCGGAAGTAACCCTGGAACATATGCTTGTAGACAACTGTGCGATGCAGCTGGTACATAACCCGGGTCAGTTTGATGTCATTCTGACAGAGAATATGTTCGGAGACATCCTTTCCGATGAGGCAAGTATGGTAACCGGATCCATCGGTATGCTTTCCTCCGCAAGTCTGAACGAGACAAGCTTTGGACTGTATGAGCCAAGCCACGGTTCTGCACCGGACATCGCAGGAAAGGGAATTGCAAACCCGATCGCAACTATTCTGTCCGCAGCAATGTTACTTCGTTATTCCCTGAATCTGGACAAAGAAGCAGATGCAGTGGAAACAGCTGTTCAGGCAGTCTTAAAAGAAGGATACCGTACCGGAGATATTATGTCTGAAGGATGCACACAGGTAGGAACCGTACAGATGGGTGACCTGATCGCAGAACGGATTCACTAAAACTGAATGGGAAAACAGAAAGGAAGCGTAACGAATATGAGAAGTGATGCAGTAAAAACAGGCACACAGCAGGCACCTCACCGTTCCCTGTTTAATGCTCTTGGAATGACAAAAGAGGAAATGGACAGACCTCTGGTAGGTATCGTAAGTTCTTACAATGAAATCGTACCGGGTCATATGAACCTTGACAAGATCACACAGGCAGTTAAGCTTGGTGTGGCAATGGCAGGCGGTACACCTGTTATGTTCCCGGCAATCGCAGTATGCGACGGTATTGCAATGGGACACGTTGGAATGAAATATTCTCTGGTTACCAGAGACTTGATCGCAGATTCCACAGAAGCAATGGCAATGGCACATCAGTTTGATGCACTGGTAATGATTCCTAACTGTGACAAGAACGTACCCGGACTTCTGATGGCAGCAGCCAGACTGAATGTTCCTACTGTATTCGTAAGCGGCGGCCCAATGCTTGCCGGACATCTGAACGGACACAAGACAAGCCTTTCCAGTATGTTCGAGGCAGTAGGTGCTTACGCAGCAGGCAAGCTTGATGAAGACGGACTGACAGAATGTGAAATGAAAACATGTCCTACATGCGGATCCTGTTCCGGTATGTACACAGCAAACTCCATGAACTGTCTGACAGAGGTTCTTGGTATGGGTCTGAAAGGAAACGGAACCATCCCTGCTGTATATTCCGAGCGTATCCGTCTTGCAAAACATGCAGGTATGCAGGTTATGGAAATGTACAGAAAGAACATCCGTCCAAGAGATATCATGACAAAGGAAGCAATCCTCAATGCCCTGACAGTAGACATGGCACTTGGATGCTCCACAAACAGTATGCTTCACCTTCCGGCTATCGCTCATGAGATCGGAATGGACTTTGATATCAGCTTTGCAAACGAAATTAGCGCAAAGACTCCAAACCTCTGTCACCTTGCACCTGCAGGTCCTACATACATAGAAGACCTGAACGAAGCAGGCGGTGTATACGCAGTTATGAACGAACTGAATAAGAAGGGACTTCTTCATACTGAGTGCATGACAGTTACAGGCAAGACAGTAGGCGAGAACATCAAAGATTGTGTAAACTTAAATCCTGAAGTTATCAGACCGATTGACAATCCATACAGCCAGACAGGCGGACTTGCAGTTCTCAAGGGTAACCTTGCACCGGACGGTGGTGTTGTAAAACGTTCTGCAGTTGTAGAAGAGATGATGGTCCATGAAGGACCTGCAAGAGTCTTTGACTGCGAGGAAGACGCAATCGCAGCTATCAAAGGTGGCAAGATCGTTGAGGGTGATGTAGTTGTTATCCGTTATGAAGGACCGAAAGGCGGTCCTGGTATGAGAGAGATGCTGAACCCTACATCTGCGATCGCAGGTATGGGACTGGGATCTTCTGTAGCCCTGATCACAGACGGACGTTTCAGCGGTGCATCCAGAGGAGCATCCATCGGACACGTATCACCGGAAGCAGCAGTCGGCGGACCGATCGCACTTGTTGAAGAAGGCGATCTCATCGAAATTGATGTTATGGAAAGAAAACTGAATATCATCGGAATCGCAGGGGAGCGCAAGTCTATGGAAGAAATCAATCAGATTCTTGCAGAAAGACGTAAAAACTGGAAACCACGTGAAGTGAAATACAAAAAAGGTGTACTCAGACTTTTCAGCCAGCATGCTGCAAGTCCGATGAAGGGAGCCTATCTGGAGTATTGATTATGAAGCATAAATTTATTACGATTGGCGAGATCATGCTTCGACTGACTCCGCCGGATTATGAAAAAATCAGAACAGCAACATCTTTTGAGGCAAGATACGGGGGAAGTGAGGCCAATGTGGCCCTTTCCCTTGCAAATCTTGGAGTAGATGCATCATTTTTCACAGTAGTTCCGGGAAACAGTCTTGGAAAAAGTGCTGTGCGTATGATGCGAAGCAATGATGTAAATTGTGACAGCGTAATTTATTCAACAGAGGAAGAGACACCTGCACATCGCCTTGGAACCTATTATCTGGAGACAGGTTATGGAATTCGCCCCAGTAAAGTAGTTTATGACAGAAAACACAGCGCCTTTTCGGAGTACGACTTCAGCAAAACAGATGTAAAGAAACTTCTGGAAGGATATACATGGCTTCATTTGAGCGGTATCACTCCTGCACTTGGCAAAAGCTGCAGTGAGCTGATTCTGACTTGTCTGAAGACCGCAAAAGCAAATGGCATGACAGTCAGCTTTGACGGAAATTTCAGAAGTACATTGTGGAGCTGGGAGGAAGCGAGAGATTTCTGTACCCTCTGCCTTCCATACGTAGATGTTCTCTTTGGAATTGAACCGTATCATATCTGGAAAAATGAAGAAGACCACAATGCTGGTGATGTAAAAGATGATATTCCATTCCAGCCGGACCGTGATCAGCAGGAAAAAGTTTTCAAAGCTTTTGTAAAGAGATATCCAAACATCAAATGCATTGCAAGACATGTACGTTTTGCACACAGCTGCAGTGAGAACAGTCTTTCCGCATATCTCTGGTTAAACGGAGAAACTTATGAGAGCAAACGCCTGACATTCCATATCCTTGACCGTGTCGGTGGTGGAGATGCATTCGTAAGTGGTATCATTTATGCACTGATGAATGAATATACACCGGAAGATATTGTAAACTTTGGTGTTGCGGCAAGTGCAGTGAAGCATACAATCCATGGTGACGGAAATATCACAGATGATGTTTCTCTGATCAGACATGTGATGGAAATGAATTTTGACATTAAAAGATAATATAGTTTTTTGAGTGAAAGGAAATTGAAATGATGGATCTAGCAGAGAAGTTTCAGAAAATCGGAGTTGTTCCGGTAGTAGTACTGGAAGATGTAAAGGATGCAGTTCCGCTTGCAGAGGCACTTGTTGAAGGGGGACTTCCATGTGCAGAAGTTACATTTCGTACTGAGGCAGCGGAAGAATCTATCCGTCTTATGGCAGAGCAGTTTCCGGATATGCTTGTAGGAGCAGGAACTGTTCTTACTAAGGAACAGGTGGATGCAGCTGCTAAAGCAGGTGCAAAGTTCATTGTAAGCCCAGGATTTGACCCAGAGATTGTAGACTACTGTCTGGAAAAAGAAATCCCTGTTTACCCGGGATGTGTTTCACCATCTGAGGTTGCTCAGGCAGTTAAAAGAGGACTTAAGGTTGTAAAATTCTTCCCGGCAGAACCGGCAGGCGGACTTCCGATGATCAAAGCAATGGCTGCTCCTTATGTAGGACTTAAGTTTATGCCGACAGGCGGAATAAATGCAAAAAATCTTGAGGAATATCTTTCCTGCGATAAAATCATCTGCTGTGGTGGAAGCTGGATGGTAAAAGGAGAGCTTGTCAAAGCAGGAGAGTTTGACAAAATCAGAGAACTGACCGCAGAGGCAAGAAAACTGGTTGATTCCATCCGAAAATAATTGGAAATCTTACACATATTCATATTCAGCGAAAAGCAGAGCCTTGTATTAAAACAGGGTTCTGCTTTTTTTTCGATTACAGCAATTTTTTATTCAAATTGCTTTGGTATAGTGAAGGAGAAATCTTGACAAATTCTTCAATCACTATATAATTACTAATGGTAATTAACAAAGGTAACTATATAGGAGCGTGCGATATGACAAACGAAAAAGTTAAGAGAATGCTTGATGCATGTTATCAGGCAAAACGAATACGGGAATTACTTCCGCCACTCCCACAGGGAGTTATGCCGTCTTATATTCAGTATATGGATACGATCCAGAAACTGGAAAAGCAGGGAATTCAGGTAAAGATTTCGGATATCAGTGATGCAATGAATCTGCCGCGCCCGGGTGTGACCAGAACAGTAAAAGAGATGGAAGCGAAGGGCTATCTTCATAAGTTTGCATCCAAGGAGGATGGACGTGTCACATACATATCCATCACTGACGAGGGAAGAAAATTATCACAGAAATATGACCGAGATTATTTCAGCGAGCTGGCTTTTTGTCTCAGTGACATTTCAGAGGAAGACGCGGATTGTATGATCCAGACTATCGAGAAATTCTATCAGATCATGTGTGAGAGGAGAAAAGAATATGACAAACGATAAAGCAGATTTTACACAGGGAAGCATCCTGAAAAAACTGGTTGCATTTATGATGCCGGTTCTTGGAGCCTTGATCCTGCAGGCTGCGTATGGCGCAGTTGATTTGCTGATTGTTGGAAAATTCGGAAATGCCTCGAGTATTTCCGCAGTAGGAACAGGAAGTTCCTTTATGCAGATGGCTACTTTTATTATTACAAGCCTTGCAATGGGCTCCACCGTAATAATCGGGCATCACATCGGAGAACAAAAACCAAAAGAAGCAGGAAATGCGGTCGGAACTACGATCATTCTTTTTCTGATCATTGCTGTCATCATGACATTTGTACTGGAATTTGCCGCCGGAGGAATTGCGCATCTTTTACAGGCACCGGCTGAATCCTTTGACAAAACGATTCTTTATATCAGAATCTGTTCTGCCGGTATCGTTATTATCATTGCATACAATGTAATCAGCGGTGTGCTGCGAGGTGTGGGAAATGCAAACCTTCCACTTCTATTCGTAGGAATTGCCTGCGTCATAAATATTCTGGGAGATTTGCTTCTGGTTGGAGTATTTCACATGGATGTTGCAGGTGCCGCCATTGCCACTGTATTTGCACAGTTTGTCTCTGTCGTCTGTTCTGTCGTTGTATTAAGAAAGCAGGATATGCCTATAGAATTTTCCAGAGAACAATGTCGGATTTATAAGGAAGAGTTAGGGAAAATATTGAACGTAGGTGTGCCGATTGCACTTCAGGAGACAACGGTTCAGATTTCATTTCTTGTCGTAAATTCTGTTATCAATCAGATGGGTCTGATGCCATCTGCCGGATATGGAATTGCACAGAAAATCGTTTCCTTTATTATGCTGGTTCCGTCCTCTATCATGCAGAGTGTATCAGCATTTGTTGCGCAGAATATCGGTGCCGGAAAGAAAAGCCGGGCATGGAAGGGTTTTTACACTGCAATTATTACCGGATGTTCCGTTGGAATCATCATCTTTATGGTAGGATTCTTCGGAGGCGGAGTATTATCCTCTTTCTTTACCAATGATTCCGAGGTAATCGCGCAGAGCGCCGCTTACCTGAAAGGTTTCTCTGCCGACTGTATACTGACTTGTGTACTTTTCAGCAGTATCGGATATTTTAATGGCTGTGGAAAAAGTATTCCTGTTATGATCCAGGGAATCACTTCCGCATTCTGCATCCGAATTCCGATATCTATCATTATGTCGAGATTACCGGAAACATCTCTGACTTATGTTGGAATGGCGACACCTATCACAACTGTATATGGAATTATCTTTTTTGTAATCTGTTTCCGGCTGTTAAATAAAAACTCAGCCAAATAATAAAAATGGTTTCCTGTTATCAGTTCTCTTAGTAGAGATGCTGATAACAGAAAACCATTTCCATTATTTGATTATCCTCCGATACATGAATCGCATAGAAAATTTCATTAAGATACGAATCACGTACAACTGTCAGATACCATGCCTGAATCCATAAACTTCATAATCTTATCTAAATACATTTCCATCGTCCTGTCATCGCTGCGGTAGGTCTCATGTCTGGTTCCCGGCAGGTAAACATATTCGCAGGAAGTAATTCCTCTATGATTAATTTTCTCTGCAAATTTTCTCAATGCGTTTACAGATACAAAATCATCTCTTTCTGCCTGAAATAGCAAAACAGGTGCTGTCAGTTTCTTCCATCCGCAATATTTTATGTACCAACTCATTTTTACAGACGCCAGAAGCCACCCATAAGAAGCTGCACTAACCTGGAATTTTTTATTCTCTTTACACAGCTCATTATATTTTTCGAATCTCGGTCTGGAAGTACATCCACTGGTTTCGAAAGTCTCACCACCATCATAAGGCTTCTGACCAGCCACATAGTCTTCCTCCCTTCCCAAAAGGCATTTCGTCTGTGCAATAGCAATCACCAATGGCCAGGGAACATTTCCGGTAAGCGGGCGGAGCATAGGAGAATTCAATATAATCTTCTGAAACAGTTGTGGCTCCCATGCAGCTGCAATTGTGCCAATCGCCCCACCCATAGAATGCGCAAAAAGAACTAACGGCAGTTCAGGATATGTTTTTTTAATTACATGGCATATTTTCAAAAAATCTCTCACATATCGCTTCCAGGTATCTATATGTACAAGAGATGAATCTGCTGTCAGACGATAACTTTGTCCATGTCCCATATGTTCCGGCATATACACATGATATCCAGCCTTCAGAAAATAATAAATCATCTCATCATATTTCGGCGCTGCTTCTGTAAAGCCATGACTGATTATAATAACGCCTTTCGGCTTCTCTGCCAGGTAACGCTGTACATGAATTTTCCCCACTATCCCCATATCTTTTCGGTGCAGATGATCCTCTGCACCAGGAATGTATCCCTCCTGACGGTGCGTTGCAAGATATGGCTCTATTTCATCATTCATTTTATACACATATTCATTCTCATGTATTATTTCCATTGTATATACTCCTGTTACTTTTTCATAATTCTATTGCTATCTGCTTTTCACCATTCGATACATACCTGTATTATAATCTTCACTGGTGCCTATTAATAATCCCATTAATCTTTTTCTCATTATAAAATACCAGTATAATTCCGCCTATACAACAGAATACTGCTGCCCCAAAAGCAGCAACTCTATAACCAGTTCCCTCTGCTGCCCCTATCGTCGAGACTGCTGTAAATATCAACATAGAAATACTCTGCCCAAGTTTAAACGCAAATGTTCTCGCCGCATAAAACATTCCTTCCCGGTTGCTTCCTGATGTGATGGAATCACTCTGGGCGATATCTGCCACAACCGCCTGCGGAAGAATTCCGAAAATCGCCATAGGAAGGGCCGCCACGACTGTCAGGATCAGTCCCTGCACCGATGCCGGAATAAAACTCATTTTTCCCATAAATCCGGTATAAAAATAAGCAAGGCTAAATACTGCAAATGCAAACAAGATCATCTTTTTCTTTCCAAGTTTAGGAGTAAGCTTATTTACCGGAATATAAAATACAAGAGACAACGCTGTCATTCCCACAAAATACAAAGTTGTCATTGTTTCCGGAAGTTTCAAAAGACTGGTGACAAAAAATGGAAGACCTGTCTGAAACATGGTAAGTGCAATCCAGTAGAAAATATCAGATGCCACAAACTTGCGAAATTCTCCATTCTTAAAAGTAGCTGCAAGAGATCCAAAAGCTGACTCTTTTGCAGGAACCGTATCTACATAGTCTTTTTCACGGATACAAAATACCGGCACAAGCATACAGATAAACGCTATAGCCGCCATCAAAGTAAAGGTCATACGGATAGCACCAACTCTGCCAAAAGCAGGAATAAACATCCCCCATATCGTAGGTGCCAGATACGCCACTGCAGTTCCGGCAATAAATGTAAAGGAAATGACTGTGGAAATATTAAGTCTTTCCTGCTGGGTATGTCCAAGTTCCGGAATCAGCGCATTATATGGTGTACAGTACGCAGTAATGGAAAGATAGTACGCCAGAATCATAATCAGCAAAAACACTCCATTGATCCAGCTGTTTTTATTAACCGGTGACCAGAAAACCAGTACTGTAGAAAGCGCCAGCGGTAAAGATGCCCATTTCAGGAACGGAATTCTTCGCCCATTCTTTGACGTACATCTGTCAGATAAAGAGGCGATCATTGGATCTGTAAAAGCATCAAAAATCCTTCCGAAAGCTGTAATTCCGCCAATAATAGTAAATATGCCAAAGACCACCAGCCCCTGTGGAATGAACACTGTCTGTCCCTGACTGATGGCTGTCTTATCCGGCTGATAAAAATATACAAGCCAGTTAGAAATAATCCCGGACAACATCGCCCATCCAAACTGTCCGGCTGCAAACTGCCATATTTTCCCTGTTGTTAACTTTTTCACCGTGCACCTCCAGATTTCAGAACTACTACTTATTTCTTGCAAGAATCGAACTCTTTTCCAGGCATGGAAGTTCTTCTCCTTCAACAGTCGTCACAATTCCGCCTGCTTCTTCAACAATAAGTGCACCTGCCGCAAAATCCCATGGAGATAAAATAAGCTCGAAATAAATTTCCGCTCTTCCTGATGCTATGGCACATAAATCAAGTGCTGCAGATCCGCTTCGTCGGATATCAAGGCATTTTTGAAAATATTCGTAAGCTAATTCAAAGGATGCCTTCGCAAGCTCCGTATTATACGGTGATGAACCAAACAAAACAATGCTGTTTGCCAGATCATCCTTCGATACATGAATCGCATTTCCATTCATATATGCACCCTCACCGGAAATCGCATAGAAGGTTTCATTAAGATACGGATTATGCACGACTCCCATATATCTCTTTCCATTTCGAATCAATCCAATAGATACACAGCTCATATGATAATCTTTAATAAAATTGGTAGTTCCATCAATCGGATCCACCACAAAAATATATTCTGCATTTCTGTTAATCTGGCAATCCTCTTCTTCCCCCAAAAACTCCGCTTCCGGAAGAATCTCAGACAACTTTTTCTCCAGCATTTTCTGAATTTTGCAATCATACTTCGTAACAAAATTTGCTTTTCCTGCCTTATCCTTAATGCCAAAATTTTCCCTGTCCGCCTGAAGCATAACCTGTCCGCATTCTTTTGCCGCTTCAATTATTTCATTTAATATCGTATGTGGAGTTTTCTCCTTTAGTTCCATATTATCTGTCACCTCTCAATAGAAAATGGTTTCCTTTTTATCAATACTTTTATAATTTCTCATACTTTTCAATCAGACACTGATGTTCTTTTGTCTTCTTGTCATAGTTTATCCCAACCAGCAAAATGTCTCCGGTATAATCCAGAACTGAATCCGGATATTGTTTTTCCTTAATCTGCTGTAATGCTGTCTTGACATTCTTATTCCATTTAAGTTCTACGACAAGCGCCGGATAACTGGAAACGTATTCTGGTTTTGGAATAAATACAAAGTCTGCAAACCCACGTCCTGTCGGCAGTTCACGAACTGGTTTAAAATAATATTCCATTGAACTCAGATATGCAATTGCAAGTACACTGCTCAAAGAATTCTCATTATTATACTGAATATTCGAAACATACTCTGTATGGATTTTCTCAATTCCCTCTTCAACTGCTTCTTCATCCATGTCCAGCGTAGCCTCCAGTAAATGTTCTGATTCCTGCTGAAAAGTAATCATCTCATTCCATTTTCTACTCTCAATCGCCGTAGTCAGCTCCTGCCGGATTTCTTCATTTGGAACAAATGCAGTTCTTCTGTTCTGGTTATATCCCAGATAGCCAAGATGGATCAAATACGTAAGTACATCATCTTTGCTTTGTATATTTACCGTATCATTTTTGAAAGCAGCTGTATTTACTTTAATCGAAGCACCGGAAAGTATTTCAATTATAGCGTTTTTCAAACCATCATAATTCATATTGATAAAAGGAACAATTGCTTCATAAGAAGCAGTCTCAGACCAGTAACTTCTAAACCTGCCCCGCACACAAACACTTACTACTGCTTTAGGATTATATACCTGATAGTCCTCCAGCAAATAACCATCATACCAATATTTTACTTTCTCAAAATCTCTGTGATATCTTTCGCAAAGATCCTTCACTTCAGCTTCTGTAAATCCAATATATGGCGCCATCACTCCTGCATCAAGCATTGTAAACTCATCAAAATTATTTAATGCAGACTGCGTTTTTTCTTTCTTTATCGGCAAAATACCTGTAAGATACGCCAACTGAATATATTTTGTCGGTTCCGTTCCCTTGAACATTGCCCGCAAAAAATTAATGTACTTTTCCTGTACTTTTTTATTTGCCGCTTCATCTCTGATCAGAACATCCCACTCATCAATAATTATAATAAATTTCTGTCCAACAATATTTTTAATACGCGAAAGACTTTCCGACAAACTTATCTCTTCTTCAGGCAGAACACCAGGGTAAATCTCTCTCAATTCAGCCTGTACGGATTTCGTAATAAACGCTACAACATTATCCACATTATCACAATTTGACAGAAACCACTGAATATCAAGATGAATCACATCATACTTATTAAGATGCGTCTTAAAATCGGATTCCCTGCTTATATCCAGCCCTGAAAACATTTCTTCGGAATTACAGCCTTTACTATAATAAGCGGCCAGCATATTTGCAGCATATGATTTTCCAAACCTGCGTGGTCTGCAGTTACAGATATAAGCTTCTGTTGTATTAAGTACGCTGTTTGTATATTCCAACAATCCGGTTTTATCCACATATATCGGAGAATTCAGTGCCACCTGAAATGCACTGTTATCAGGATTTACAAATCTACCCATTCCTTACACCCCACAATCAAAAAACAGCTTCACGTTACCAAAATTTTTAATAAAATAATGATAGCATGAAACTATTTTAACGTAAAGTTGAAAAAAGCTATTATATATCCAGACACCCGGGCTATATCGGGATTCTATAAAATAATCTCAGTTATTTTGCGTAAATAGAACCAACAATCTTTCCCCGTAATGTACATGGCAGAATTTTACATAAGAATCTCAGAATCTTATACTTCACCCCCGCCACACAAATTGGTGCGCAGTTCTTTTTCTGTGCAATCCGCGCAATATAGGTACCAATAACCTCCGGCGACATCCCACTCAGTTCATCTTTCTCCATCTGACTGACACTGTGTGAAATACGGCCGCCGTATTCATCATCACCCAAAACAGTCTTTTGTCTGGCCTGTGTAAAGCCGGTATGAATATCTCCAAGTTCTACTGTTGTTACCCTGACACCATAAGGACTTACCTCATTGTCAAGCGCACAGGAATAAGAAGACACTGCTGCTTTACTGGCAGAATAAAATGCCTGAAACGGAATGTGTGCCACTGCTGCCACAGAACTGATATTGACAATATGTCCACTGTGCTGTCTGCGCATAGATGGAAGAACAGCTCTGCTTACATTGACAGTTCCAAAAAAATTCACATTAAACTGCGCTTTCGCCTGTTCTGATTCTGTGAATTCCACCGCACCGGATATACCAAAGCCAGCACAGTTTACAAGAATCTCGATACTTTCTCTTTCCAAAAGGATCTGCCCAACGGCTTCCTGCACGGAAGCCTCATCTGTCACATCTACACGCATATGCCTCACGCCTTCTACAGGAACATCCCGGCGACTGAACTCATAGACTATATAGCCAGCCTTACTTAATGCAACTGCAGTACATCGTCCGATTCCAGAACTTCCACCGGTGACAAGAGCTGTTCTTTTCTGTTTTGATTCCATATTGTTGCTTACCTCATTCCATTTTTCTTCTTACCACACGGGTAAGTTCCTGTTGTATTTCCTGATTCCTGAATAACTGCCTGCACCATTCGTCCTGTGCCATAACATCACCACAAATCATATTGTTTCATAGTTTCTGCGTTTCGATATTCATGTTTTTCATAATATCCTATCAGTCTTCCCTCTTCTCTGAGTGCCACCATATAAACATCTTTATTTTGCTTCTCATTATGGAAAGTATAGACAAGGTTATGGCTCTCATCTGCCGCAAACCAGTCCACTACCTTCTGTATTTTATCCCTGGATTCCTGATTATGACAATCTAACAGGCTTCTTCCAATAAGTTTATCACCGCCTCGCTTCGCATAGCT
>ENA-ORUX01002363-ORUX01002363.1-human-gut-metagenome-genome-assembly--contig:-NODE-2363-length-12335-cov-10.803420_pt1 | contig 12335 bp, 13 predicted proteins | sample MGYA00242087_ERZ509225 | MGnify/ENA primary metagenome ERZ509225 (study PRJEB26280, sample SAMEA2338864) | human gut metagenome | biome: human gut; feature: human-associated habitat; material: faeces... | reverse complement strand
TGTCCGTATCTTCATACTGACAAGGATGAATCGTGCCATTGTCGAAGCTAAAAATTTCAGCATCAGGCATTCCGAGGAGAATGGGTGAATGTGATACGGTACTATATAATGTAAGAGAACGCTTAGCTCCGCTCAAACCCAAGATAGCGGGTGCCCTGAAAACTCAGCTTTCCAATGTCGCCCTCCACAAGCATTCCGTAGTCCGAACCACTTACGGTAAGCTCCATGCGGTCGCCGCTCTCTACCTGAAAGGTCACATAATAGGTCGTGAACGTATGCGCCATCGTATCGTCTGTATGGTGGCGAGAAACTTCCGTTCGCTTTGCCACAACCGTTGCCGGAACAGTCAGCCGCGGCGAATGGTTGTTTTTATTCCATGTGCTGATATTTCCGATGATGGTGTATAGGATCATACCCAAAACCACAAGGAACAGGATGGGAAACAGAATGCTGAACAGCATATCAATTCCAGCGTAAAACATCTTATTCCTCCAAAATTTCTTCCAGCAGGTCCTTTACATCGTCCAGAAAAGATTCTTCTCCGAGGGTGTTCACCTTGAAGAACACCGCCTGACTGCCGCCTGCGGTGATGGCAGACAGGCGGATCGGACTGTCTCCATTCTGGAACAGGGTCAGCGTCAGGCTCAGGCGGTTGCCGCCTATCATGCTGTACCGCTCAAACACACGGACACTGCACCGGGCGTCGCCTTCTTTGAAGTCACTGCCTGCTTCCAGATCGGCCGACCAGCTGCTGTCCGGGATCTCCTGCTCCAGCTTCCGAAGCAGCTTGTCAAAGTTTTTGTTTCGGATGGTCTTTTCAAAGATTGCCATAATGGTTCCTCCGTTCTGACAATTAAAATTCAGTCCCTTATTTTTGATACGAGCAGAGCCACAGGAAAATTGCGGAGAAATCGCTTGAAGAGAGGAATTTTGTCTAATTTGATTATAGCATATCTTTTGGAAGAACAAAATACTTTATGTACGCCGCCCGTAGGCGGCAAAGGTCAGTTCGGGGGAAATTCCAGCTCGGCAAACTCTGCATCGGTCAGCAGTTTCAGCTTTTCGATAACACTCTCCGACAACTCCCGCAGGGCAGTTTCGTCAGGCATCAGGTAGCACTGCATGAGCCGCAGTTCGTGGATAAGCCCCATCCGGGTGCCGGTGTTGTAGAGCATCATCAGCATGAGTTCTTCATGGTTAAAGTTCATGGCCGCTCCTTTCTTTTTTACATCCGCCGGGATTGCACTCCGGGGCATCGCACTTTTCTTTGAGATTCATCAGCACCGAAGGACGTTCCGGCTTTGTATCCAGAAACCCCGGCAGTTCCTTGAAGCCGATGCTGTCCACATAATGCACAGATACCTCGCCATTGCGTTTGATTGCAATCACATCGCTGACGGACAGGCTGTGCCCCTCAAAATCCTGCGGGCGGGAGATGTTGAACATCTGAAATAGTTCTTCCAAAATCTCGTTGTTCGGCACATCCTGCCACATGGTGGGAAGATCAGCATAGTAGGTGACCTCGTAATGCTCCGGGTCTGGCGTTTTGCCACGACGATGCAGTTCCCGCATGGAAGCAAATCTTTCATCGAGGATTTTTTCGTCATGCCGCAACTGCATCACCATATAAACATCGCACCCTGCGTTCAGAAACTTCTGCGGGATGTCTGTCATGGGTTCACCGTCAAAATTCTGGTTCCATTTTTGCTGCATCGTCCACCTCACAGTTCCGGTGCAGAACGTGCAGAGGATTTTGGCGCAGACGTATCACTTGCCAGTTCTGCCAGCTTTTCCAGTGTGGAAGGGCGATGGTCTGCACTCAGCTCCTCGGCTTCCGCAACTTTGTCCATGACGGCATCGTAGTCCTGCAACAGCCGCCGCCCCTTTTCCATGTGGTGCGCTTCCAGAATCTGCTCACGGGCTTCCTGAATGGTCAGTTCCGGGGCATCTAACTGCCCGCCGTCCATCACAGAATAATCGCTGTGGTAGAGGGTGTAGTCCCATCCATCCTCACAGGACTGGATGGCAAGGTAGCCTTTGCCGCCCAGTTCCCACGCCGTCTGCTCGTCCTGTGTCTGAATCTCCGGGTAGAAGTCTGCATGGTTTCGTTCCATGACTTCGGCAAACTGGCAGATGTGGAACACATTGCCCAGACCGCCCATGTCAAAGTGATAATCATCCAGATGTTCCACCCGTGCCGTAAAACTGCGCCCATCCGGGTAATCCACCTGAATCACGCCGCCATCGGGAATGCGATAGAGGTCATCATAGTGGCTGTTGATGAGACGAATATCCTTCGGCAGCGTTTCCGGCTCCCAGATGCGCCGTCTGCCGATGCCCGCCTGCGGGATGTTTTCGAGGATCTTTACGCTTTCCTGTTGGATGACCTTGCGGTCATCGTCCGAAAGTTCAAACAGATACCAGTTCCGGGCGGCAGGGATGATGTTTTGTCCATCTGGCGGCAGATTCTTTTCCGAGATCTGCCCACTTTCCAGCGGCTCACCAGTTACCTTGTTGTAGGTGGCAAAGCCGACCCCTGCACCGTTTTCCCGGAGATGCAGATAGCGTTCATCGTTGATAAGGTAGACCGCTTCTTTTATCTGCTCCATCAGCACCCACCTTCAAATTCCAGCGAAAACTTGCTGCGGCCATCGGCTTCACAGGACAGCAGCACGGTGGCATTGTAGGTCTTGCCCTTGGCACTCTTGCAGTCCTTCAGCCGGACACGGCCATCCCGCAGCAGCTTGTCTGCCACATGAGCGTCCAGACGCTTGCCCAGACGCTTGAAGAACGCATTGTCCTTCCACAGCACGAAACGACACTCCCGGTTCTCGCAGAACCAGCCCTTTTCACGCTCCACAACATTTGCACCACAATTCGGGCAGACACCAATGATTTTGTTTTTCATAAGCGCATTCGCTCCTTTTTTCATTTCTGTATTCTTTACCAGTTCGGTAATCATCGTATTGATCTCGGTCATAAATTCGCTCGGCTCCATTTCGCCACGCTCGATTTGCAGCAGTTTCGCTTCCCAGTCAGCCGTCATATCCGCAGACTGAATCTCTTCGGGCATCACGGTGATTAACGCTTTCCCCTTATCCGTGGGCAGCAGCACCTTGGTTTTCTTGGTGCCCTTGCGCTCCAGAAAGCCCTTTTGCACCAGCTTTTCAATGGTGGCGGCACGGGTTGCCGGGGTGCCGATGCCCTGACGCTCCACACCCTCCGGCATACTATCCGCACTGGTGGTTTCCATAGCGTGCAGCAGGGTATCCTCGGTAAAGTGCTTCGGCGGGGAAGTTTGGCCCTCTTTCAGTTCGGCATTGAGGATGCCGCACTCATTTTCTGCGACATTGGGCAGGGCGGTGAGTTCCTGCTTCCGGTTCAGGATGTCTGCCAGCACCTTGCGCTCCACAGCTTTCCAGCCTTCCTCCAAAACCTCCTTGCCCTTGGCGGTAAATTCCTCCCCGGCGCATTCGGTGGTCAGCAGGGTCTCCAGATAACGGAAGGGCTTGCTTACCGCCATCAGCGTCCGGGCGATGATGAGCTTCAGGACATTCTGCTCGCCCTTGGGCAGTGCGTCCAGATCTGCTTGCAGCATACTGCGAGTGGGCAGAATGGCGTGGTGGTCGGTGACTTTTTCCCGGTTGACGGTGCGCCGTGTCCGAGGCACAGCCTCGTCCACATCTGCCGAGGTAATGTCGAGAAAACCCTCCAACTCCTCAGTCAGTTCCTCCAGCATCTCCTCGTCATCGTCGGTGATATAGCAGCTATCAGTTCTGGGATAAGTGGTAAGTTTCTTCTCATACAGGCTCTGTACATAGTCCAAAGTCTGCTGTGCGCTGTACCCCAGCAAGCGGTTAGCGTCCCGCTGAAGGGTGGTCAGATCATACAGTGGTGGTGGATTCTCGGACTTTTCCTTGCGGGTGATGCGCTGGATCGTTGCTACCATCTCCTTTCGGCAGGCTTTCAACAGGTTTTCAGCAACGGATTTTTCAGGAATGCGGCGGCTGGATGCCGTGCAGCCGCTGGTCAGTTCCAGATCCACCGTGTAGAATTTTTCCGGGGTAAAGGCGGCGATGGCGGCTTCTCGCACCACCGTCATGGCAAGCACCGGGGTCATAACACGCCCCACCGCCAGCGGCTGACCGTACAGGCACGAAAAAAGCCGGGATGCATTGATGCCGACCATCCAGTCGGCGCGTTCCCGGCAGAGTGCTGCGTTGTACAGCGCATCGTATTCAGTTGACGGTTTGAGGTGGGCGAAACCCTCCCGGATGGCACTTTCTTCCATACTGGACAGCCACAAGCGGGAAAAGGGCTTTTTGCAGCCCGCTTGCTGGTACACCAGCCGGAAGATGAGTTCGCCCTCACGCCCTGCGTCGCAACTGTTCACAATGCTGTCTACGTCCGGGCGGTGCATGAGCTTTTGCAGGATGCCGAACTGTTTTTGGGTGGATGCAGAAACCAGATACTGCCACCTTTCCGGCAGGATGGGCAAATCTGCGATGCTCCACTTGACGTACTTGGCATCGTAGACATTGGGCGGCGCAAGCTCAACCAGATGCCCCACGCACCAGCTTACCAGATAGCCGTTGCCCTCAAGGTAGCCATCCTGACGGCTGGTTGCACCGAGGACTTTGGCATAGGACATTGCGACGGATGGTTTTTCCGCCACGACTAATTTTGCGATAGGAATCCCTCCAATCTGTTTTGGATTGCAATATGTAAGGCGGCAAACGCCGCCTTAAAATCAGATAGGTTCGGTATCTTCTTCGCCTGTCTCCTCCGGTTCGTCCTCGGTGGGAATCTCAAAATCGCCCTTGTCCTCGGTGTAGTTTGCATCGGGGTCAAGGGCTTCCTTTTCTGCCTGCTTTTTCTGCTTCTGCTTCATAAAGGTGTAAATGCCGCCGCCAGCAACCAAACCGACCAGCGCCAGCACGCCTAAGAATGTGGCAGCATACTTCGTGACTTTGTTGCCGCCAGTCTGTTCAGAACCGGATGCCGCCGCTTCTTTCGCTGCTTTCTTGGCATCCTCCTCAGCCCGCTTACGCTCCTGTTCATCCTGTGCCGCCGCTTCCTTTTCGGCGGTATAGGCTTCGGCATCTTCATCTTCCATCAGGGAGAGCAGGTCGGCTTCATCCACAAGGTTCATAAAGTGGACGGTCTGCTGTCCCTTGGCATTGCGGTCGATGACCAGATAAAAGGTGGCTCCCGACTTCGACACCAGCGTAATGAACTGCTGTCCGCTGCCATCGGAGTAGTCAGTGTGGTAATCGTCCACCAGCGTCAGATTGCCCTCCGGGGTCAGAGCACCGGTTTCCTCATCGGTCACGGTGACAGCCTCTTCCTCTTCGGTGGCAGCAGTCAGGACAGGCTGTTCCACTTCCTCCACAGGCTCGCCGTCATAGGCAAAAGCAGGAGCTGCCATGCCAGCGCACAGTGCCACCGACAGCACCAGCGCACATACCTTATTCATCATCTTCATTATCGGGGTCCTCCTTATCAATGGTAGCACCGACTGCGGACAGCGCAGCCGGGTTCGGGGTGGAAGTTGCGGACTGCCGCAGCAGGGCGGCAAGCTGTTCCGGCGTGACCTTTGCCGTCCGAACCATCTCGTTCACTTCGGCGGCTTCCGCTTCCTGAATGCGCCGCTCAAGGCTTTCGATGCGGTTGTTGATCTTGATGCGCCGCTCCTTCTCTTTTTCCAGAGAAGCGCGCAGCTTATCGATTTTTTCGCTCATACTTTCCTCCAATCATTTTGAGAGCCGCCCAAAACCGGACAGATATTTCTGCCAGTAGGGCGAATGAATATCAGCATACTTTATGGGGTCGCCAGCAGACACCATCTTGCCGTTTCCAAGGTAGATGCCCACATGACTTTTTCCGGGGGTATCATACGTTCCCTCGAAGAAAACAAGATCGCCGGGCTTTGCTTCGGCTTCGGAAATGTGCTGGCTCTTGTTCCACAAGCCGTTGGCAGTGGTGCGTCCCACATCATAGCCGTTTTGGTTGTACACCCAGCAAACGTAGCCGGAGCAATCAAACCCGGTGTCCGGGGTGGAGCCGCCCCACACATAAGGCGTACCCACATACTTTTGGGCCTCTTTGTAGATGGCGGCAAATTCCTCGTCCGTCAGGGCTTCTGCCGGAACGGTATAGTCGATGCCCGGTGCGCCGGAGCCATCGGAGCCACCGGGCGGCAGACCGCCATTGAACAGATAAGGCCGACCACCCAGCGTATCCTGAAAGATCTCATAGCGTTTCCACTGGTCGTTGTCCAGTTCCTCCCGGATAACCACTTCCAGTCCTTTGTTCACCAATTTTGTGTGGAAGATGCGGTACTCGTAGGGAACTTGCACGGTGTAGGGTATCCCAGTAAAAATGTCGATCATCACTACCGTGCGGTATCGGGTCTGGACTTCCACCCATGTGGTCAGCTTGTATTGCTTGGCAAACGTCTCCTTGAGTTTTGCCTGCACCTCGCTGCGGGTGTAGTCGTCATAAAGAGTAGTCAGGAACGAAGTGAGCTGCCAAGGATCGTGCTCAATAGCATCCAGATGGTATCGGTATTCGTCATAGCCGGGGTGGTCGGTGGGGGTACGCTTGATCTTTTTATCCAGTTCCTTTTCCAGCTTCTTGTAGTCGGTTTCGGCTCCCCGGATGTCCCGGTCCTCTGCGGTATAGATGGTCTGCCCGGATACCTGCGTAGTGCCGGAAAACAGAATGGAACAGGACGAAAATGCCGACATGACCAGCAGCAGGAGCAAAAGAAAAACGCCCACAATCAAAAGAACGTGTGCGTTGCTCTTTGCAAAATTGGCAATGCCGTTGACTGCGGTGCTGACCACCGATTTTCCCTTGTCGATGACCTGCTCCATACTGGACTTTGCAGCAGGAACACCACTGGATGCAGCTTTCTGACCGCCTGCGGTCTGCGCCGCTGTGCCCGAACGGGCGGCGGCATAGTGACTTTTACGGATTTCTTGCCGCTGTTTCCAGCGTGAAAGCCAGTTGGAACTGCCCTCGCCGGTGCCGGATGCGCCTGCATCTTGTGCCGCAGTCGGCTTCTGCGGGGAAGATTTTGCGGTTTTGGCACCCTTCTTGCCCTGCATCTTGGCTTTCTTTTTCAGTTTTCTGGCGTATCTGCTCTTGGAAATATCACGGACATTTCCTGCCGCTTTTTCGCCCTCGCTTAACGCCTGTGTGCCCACATTGTCGTCCTCGTACTGGTCAATCTCCCGATGTGCCGCAGACCGGGCGGCAGCGGCGGCATACATAGCACGTTTCTGCTGCTTTGTCATGCGGGATGCTTCATCCGGGGTGATCTCGGCTTTGCCAAAACGCAGATGCTGGGATTTCTCCGCAGCTTTGTCTGCATCCTGTTTCAGTTTCTGCTTTTTGGGCACTGACTGCTCCACTTTAGACTTTTTCGGAGGGGAGCGTGTAGCCGTGCGCTCCTTTTCCTCCTCGAATTTCAGCTTCGGCTGTTTCTCACTCATGCTTTTGCGCCTCCGCAACTTCAGAAAGGCGGGTCGTAAGGATGCGGTAGAGTTCAAGGTCTTTCGGGAAGTGGTCAACAAAGGGCAGGATCACGTTGCCGAAAAACAGCAGCCCTTCACCCTCACCGGAGTGAGTGACGTAGGAAAGCTGATGGGGCGAAATGTTCAGCTGCTTCGCCAAAATCTGCCGGTCTCCGTTCGCTTGATTGAGCATATAAACGAAGTCCGAGTTCTCAAAAATATTTGATACTTCGGGGCTTGCCAACAGGTCTTTGACGTTCTGCGTTAGGGCTGTCGGAATGCCGCCCCACTTACGGAAACGCTTCCAAATCTCCACGGAATAAGCAGCAGTCTGCTCTTCCTTCAAGAGCAAATGGAACTCGTCTGCATAGTACCGAGTGGATTTTCCGGCACTGCGGTTGGCGGTCACACGCCCCCATACGGCATCCTGCACGATGAGCATGCCCAGCTTTTTGAGCTGCTTGCCCAGCTGCTTGATGTCAAAGCAGACGATGCGGTTATTGATATCCACGTTGGTGTGGTGGTTAAAAATGTTCAAACTGCCCTTGACGTAGATTTCCAGCGCAGCCGCCACATGGCGGGCTTCCGGTTCGTCTTGCGTCAGCAGGGCGTTGTACAGATCTTCCAACAGCGGCATATTTTCCGGAATGGGGTTCTCAAAATACTTGCGGTAGATCACATGGACGCAGCGGTCAATGACCGTCTTTTCCACCGGCTGCAACCCTTCTTTGCCGCCCACCACCAGTTCGCACAGGGACAGTACAAAGTCGGCTTTCAAAGCCAGCGGGTTATCCTCTTCCGAGTAGTTGCTGTTGATGTCCATCGGGTTGATATACTGGGTGCTGGCAGGGCTGATGTGGATGACCTGCCCATGCAGACGCTCCACCAGCGGAGCATATTCTGCCTCCGGGTCGCAGATGATAATATCATCGTCTGTCACGAGGAATGCGTTGCAGATCTCACGCTTTGCGCTGAAGGATTTACCGGAACCGGGAGTGCCCAAAATCAGACCGTTGGGGTTCTTCAGCTTTTTGCGGTCAACCATAATCAGGTTGTTGGACAGGGCGTTCAAGCCATAATACAGGCTTTCCTCGCCATTGTCGAACAACTCCTGTGTGGTAAACGGTACAAAGATTGCCGTGCTGCTGGTGGTCAGACCGCGCTGGATCTCGATTTGGCAGTCTGCCAGCGGCAACGAGGACATAAGCCCCTGCTCCTGCTGAAAATCAAGGCGGCACAGTTCGCAGTTGTGCTTCTGGGCAATGCTGACCGCCTGAAACACGTTGGTTTCCAGTTCCTGCTCGGTTTTTCCGGTGTTCAACACGAGGAACGTCACCAAAAACATTCTCTCATTCTGGCTCTGCAGCTCCTTCAAAAGTGCCTTGGCATCCCTGCCGTAAGTCGCCAAATCAGACGGCAGCACGTCCATATCATATCCGGCGCGGACGGCTTTCTTCTGCTCTTCGATTTTGCTGCGGTCGAGTTCGGTAATGGTGTGCTTGATGGTTCTGATGGCCTTGTTCTGGTCAACGGACTGGATGTGCATGGTAACGATTTGGCTGGAATCCATGTCCAGAAAATCCTTCAGCAACTGGTCGCTCAAGTCAGAAGCCGTGATATTCAGAAAGCTGACCGCTCCGAAGATGCCGCCCATCTGAAAGGTGCGGCTGTTCTTAAACGCCAGCGCAGTGGGGGCAATGGCATCCTTTACGGACAGACCACTGGGCACAAGGTCTTTCCAGTTGAAGTGGAACTTGTTGGCTCCATCCATGTTCAGCATCCCGTGCATCAGCCGCAGACGCTCCGTACCGTCCAGCGGCTTTGCCAGAACGCCCAGCCTGTGGAAATTGTTCATCAGGTCGTTCTGGATGTGCTCCAGCCGAGGTTTGACCTGCGCCATGCTGTCGCCCTCGATGCCGTAGGTCAGAAACTTCGTTTTGGTCAGACCGTTGTTGCCCTTGGAAAGCTGCTGCCGCAGCATCTGGCTGTACTCGGCTCGCACATCATCAAAGCCATCCTGCTGGTACGGGATGCGGATGGACTTCTCGAAGTCTGCCGAATCGGTGGCGGTATTCACGAAAGACAGTTCAAAGTGGATAGAGCTGTCGAAAAAGTTGAGAAAAGAGCACCATTCCTCAAAGATGGCGGTCTTGTCCTCCTGCTGCGCCAACTGATAGTTGATATCCTGATACTGGATGGTGCGGGTGTAGTAGCCGGGACGGACACGGCAGGTGCCGTCCTCAAACATCCGCTGGAACGGAATGCTCTCCTGTGCCGTGCGGGGCACTGTGGGCTTGGGCGGCTTTTTGCCGTCCTTATTCTTTTTCAGAAACGGAATCATGGGTGTCATCTCCCTTCATAAGCAGTGCATAGTAATTGCGGGTCTGGTACGGACGCACCTTCGGACGAATAAAACACGCCTGAAGGTAGTACCGCAGGATCTTTTCGGCGGGCTGACCGTTCTTCTGGTACATGGCCAGAAAAAACATGGGCAGCATCACCGCCATCATGCCGAGGGTAGCACCGGAATTGCCAGCGGTGTCCCGCAGAACAAAGAACAGCGGCACGCCTACGACTGCCGCTGCACCAAAACAGACGAGCTGCCGGGCGGTCAGGTTGAAGGCTACTTTGGACTTCACCTTGCTGAAATCGCGCGGCACGGAAATATAAGCTGCCAAAATTTCACCTCCGAATCAATGGGCACCCAGCAGAGTTTTGGCGACAGAGCTGGTCTTGAACAGCGAGAAGCAGAGCAGCACGGTATACCCCACGATGCTCCAGATCGAGTTGATGGCATCCCCGGATATTGCAACATTCTGGAGCAGAACAGCGTAGATCGCCACGCAGATCAGGATCAGGAAACCTTGAAATCCCAGCGCGAACAGAGAACGAAGATAGTTCTGTCCCACATGGGATTGCTCGTGGTTGCCCCATGTTGCCATGGGCACCGGAGCCAGACTGACCATCATGTAGATCTCAATCATTCTTCCGTAGACGATGACGAAAATCACGATGGACAGGATGCGCATGGTGATACCGATGAAGAAGGACTGCAAGAACAGCCCGAACAGGGGGCCGACGTCCATCTGCATCATGCTGGATTGCAGCATGGAAAGCCCGATGTCGTTCACCCGCGTGTTGCCAGAAATAATGCCGCTGGAATTTGCCACCACCTGCTGCGTCACGTCGAACACCGCCATGATGATGTCAAACGTATTCGAGATCATCCAAACCGAAATGGCAGTTTTGAAAATCCACTTCAAAATCAATGCCGGTTCAAACTGTGCCATATTGTTGTGTTCAGTAATCATCTGAATCAATTCATAGCAAGCAATGAAGGTCAAAATCACACCTGCAATGGGCAGCACCACATTCCGGGAGAGTGCTTCGATCATAGCGAAAACGCGCGGTTCAAAACTGGATGGTTTGGTGCCGACTTGCTGGGCGATGCCGCCCACTTGGGTGTTCACATCATCAAACAAGCCGGAAAGATTGGACATGATCGCCGCTGTCAGCAGCGACTTGATCCAATCAGAGATCGCTTTGAGAACTGTTTCCACTCAGCGCCACCACCTATCAAGAAAAATGGTTGATAAGGGTCTTGAGCAGGTTGAGCAGAAAAATAAGGTGAGTCAGAATCTGCATAATAGCACCGTCCTTTCAGAATAAAGGTGAATATTCGATTTGCAATGCGTTTCCTCTTTATAATAAGAATCCGTTTGCCACGGAGGGGCTGAAAACACTTGCAAGTAAATATGTACGGGGCGGCAATCGCCGCCCGGAAAAGATCAGCCGAACAGACCGCTCAGCAGGGGAATCAGGGTGATACCAATCAGGGCAACACCGCCGCCAGCCATCAGCTGCTTCATGCCCTGACTCTTGGCAGAGGGGTTATCGCCGCCGTAACCTTCCATGAGGTTTACAGCACCCCACACGCCCAGACCGGCACCCAGAGCAACCACCAGAGTCTTCAGAACGTCCACTGCACTGTTAAAGAATTCCATAGTAAAATCTCCTTTGGTTTGAAAAAAGCGACCCTGCACACACCTGAAATCCATTTATTGAAACACCGTAAGCTGCGGGAGAAGTTGATTTGCTGGTGTACTTATGGGTCAAACTGTGTTTATTGCGAGAGCGAATTAGCCGAACAGACCGGACAGCAGGGGCACCAGAGTGATACCGATCAGGGCAACGCCGCCGCCAGCCATCAGCTGCTTCATACCCTGACTTTTTGCGGAGGGGTTATCGCCGCCGTAACCCTCCATCAAGTTAACGGCACCCCACACGCCCAGACCGGCACCCAATGCCACAACCAGAGTCTTCAGAACGTCCACTGCACTGTTAAAGAATTCCATAGAAAAATCTCCTTTGTTTTGAAAAAGTGACCCTGCACACACCCGAAATCCGTTTGCAAAAAGCCGAAAACCACGGCGAAGGCTGATTTTCCGGTGTACCTGTTGGGTCAATGGATAAAAAATAACCGCTCGTCTTATCAGGCGGGCGGGAGTGAATCAGCATCCACCATGATGAAGGTATCATCCGGGTGGATTTTTTCTTTTCGGTTCAAGAACTTCTCGATATCGAGGGCGTTCTTGGGGTCATAATCGGAGGTGTACTTGTAGTTCGGGTGCTGGGTCAGGTCGTACTTGTCGCTCAAAAACGGGCGCACACCCCGCAGTTGCAGGATGCACTTGCCGCCATCCAGCACCGCCAGTTCATCCCGGCTCATAAGTTCGTGGCCGAGTTTTTGATAGTTGGTTCCATAGCTTGGGCTATTGCCACGGGTATCAGAATTGTTGTAGCTGTCGATGGTTT
>ENA-ORUX01002362-ORUX01002362.1-human-gut-metagenome-genome-assembly--contig:-NODE-2362-length-12357-cov-2.138270_pt1 | contig 12357 bp, 8 predicted proteins | sample MGYA00242087_ERZ509225 | MGnify/ENA primary metagenome ERZ509225 (study PRJEB26280, sample SAMEA2338864) | human gut metagenome | biome: human gut; feature: human-associated habitat; material: faeces... | reverse complement strand
CGGTTATGCTGGCGGTCGAAAGTGACACCCGGAACAATGATCAGGTCTATTTCGCTTTCCGGTACGGTTTCACAATCTTCGCTTGGTTCCAATATCCCGAAAACACCCGTTTTGAGTGATTCTTTTCCTGCATACAAGAGCAATTGAAGATCATTCCCTTTTATAAGAGGGAGCAATAATCTCTTTTTCCGGTACCATTTTTCGATCAGTCCGGCAGTCTGCACTTCGCCGGGGATGGCATGGTATAGTGCAATGCACGAAGCTTGCTGGAAGAGGTCTGTCTCTTCCAGCCGATCCATTATCTTAGCAGAGAGATCCAGCAATGTAGTCTTCGTATATGATCTCTTTAAGGAAGCCATATCCTCTCGAAGTGTTTGTTTGGCTTTGCGCAATTCCATTGGGCGTATTGTTTTTATTCTCCAGTGTCGGGAATGATTTGCCTTCGTTCAGGACTTTGACGGCGCGTTTCAGCGTGATGTCATCGTTCTGGAATATTGGATAGAAGCCGGCTTCGTCGAAGAAGTTACGGACGATGTAGGCCTGGATCTGTTTCTCGATCAGTTTGCCTGATATGTTGATCAGGTGCGGACGTTTCTTGATCCCTTTTGCTGCGGCATAATTGGTGAAATCGGAAAGCAGTGGTTGTTGTTGCAGGTATTTGTGTAAGTCCTGATAGGTCTTGAAAGAAGCCAACTTGTCGTAATTGCGATCCGAGTATTCGAGTGCATATAGGTTCAACATACCGGAATTGACTACGTTGGAGAAATAGGAAGTCACACCGCTTGTGTCACGCGGGATGAAGATATCCGGCATGATACCGCCGCCGCCGTAAACGGGGCGTCCCATCACGGTTTCGTATTTTTCGCTGTTGTTCAGCTTGATGCTGTCGGCAGAATCAAATTCACCGTGCATGAAACGTTGGTAGATGTCCTGTTCGTATTCGCTGTCTTTACCCAGTTCGTACTTTTTCTGGATACAACGTCCAGACGGCGTGTAATAGCGTGCGATCGTCAGGCGGATTTCCGAACCGTCGCTTAACTGGATCGGCGACTGGACCAAGCCTTTTCCGAAAGTACGGCGGCCGATAATCAGCCCGCGGTCATTGTCTTGGATAGCTCCGGAGAAGATTTCACTGGCGGAAGCCGAGAATTCGTCTGTCAAGACTACAATCGGAGCATCCTGGCAAGTACCTGTGCCGTTCGTATAGACATCGTTGCGCGGGAATGCTTTTCCTTCCGTGTATACGATCAGGCGGCCTTCCGGCATGAATTCGTTTACCATATTGATGGCGGCATCCATATAACCGCCCGTGTTACCGCGAAGGTCGATCACGAATGAGGTACAACCTGCCTGTTTCAGCTTGGCGATTGCTGTGATAAATTCATTATAAGTGGTACGGCCGAATTTGCTTACCTTGATGTAGCCGATTCCTTTGCTTACCTCGTAAGACACGTCGACCGAACTGACGGGGACATCGCCGCGCGTCACGTCGAAATACAACAGTTCCGGTTCGTTTTTACGTTTTATGCCTAACTTGACCGTACTGTTCTTCGCACCACGCAGAGTCTTCATGATGACTTCCTGGTCACTTTTGTTGCCGGCATACAGGGAGTCGTTGATCGTGATGATACGGTCGAAGGGCTTCAAGCCGGCCTTCTCTGAAGGTCCCCCCGGAATGACGTTGATAACCAGGATGGTATCGGTCTGCATATTGAATGAAACCCCGATGCCGCTGAACGATCCTTCCAGGTCTTCATTTGCCCGTTGGGCGTCCTTTGCCGGTATATACACGGAATGCGGGTCCAGTTCGCTGAAGACCTTAGGAATGGCATCTTCCACTAATTGTTTCATATCGACTGTATCGACATACTGTTCGTCGATAATGTCGAGGATGGCATTGATTTTATTTCCACTGGAATAAATATGCCTCTTTCCTTGTGTCAGTCTGAGGTAATGATTCCCTACAAATATCCCGAGAGCAATACTTAATGCTATAATCACAGGCAACCATACAGCCAGCCTTTTGTTCTTGTCCATAAAACGTATCTTTAGTCGTTTATTTCTATATAATCTATAATAACACCAGCGCGACGTAATAGGTTGCAACCATCTTCCACCCTATATTTTTCAGAGTATACCACCCGCTTGATCCCAGACTGGATGATGAGCTTGGCACATTCGATGCAAGGGGCGGAGGTGACGTAGATCGTTGCACCTTTACTGCTGTTGGACGAAGCGGCCACTTTCGTAATGGCATTGGCTTCCGCATGCAGAACGTAAGGTTTGGTAACATTGTTCTCGTCTTCGCAAACATTCTCGAAACCGGATGGCGTACCGTTATATCCGTCAGAGATAATCATTTGGTCTTTTACTATCAGTGCCCCAACCTGGCGTCTCTTGCAATACGAATTTTCAGCCCATACGGCCGCCATTCTGAGATAGCGCTTATCCAATTCGAGTTGCTTTTCCTTCTTATCGCACATCGTCTTCTGATTTTATATGCCTTAATTATATAAATAGTAGACAAAGGTACATATATTTGGGATAAATGGAATAGGTTCGAAGTTTTTTTGTTCAAGCGTGTATCATAAAATACCATAGAAGGCAACCTCGAAAACAAATCAGACTTGCATCCGGCTCTGGACGGATGCGGATGGTCCATCTGGTTCTATTCCGTTTCTTTTCAACAGGGCACCGATTTCCGCATCTTTTCCCCGGAAACGTTTGTACAGGATATCCGGATCTTCGGTTCCGCCTTTCGATAGGATGTTTTTACGGAAAGAACGGGCTGTTTCCCGGTTGAAGATTCCCGTCTCTTTGAAGACCGAGAAAGCATCGGCATCCAGGACCTCTGCCCATTTATAGCCGTAATAGCCGGCTGAATATCCACCGGAGAAGATGTGTCCGAAACTGCTGCTCATCAAGGTTCCGGGAACTTCGGGGACGATCACGGTCTGTTTCCAGGCTTCCTTCTCGAAAGAGATAACATCTTCGCCGAATGGTTCTGTTCGGGTATGCCAGGCCATATCTAAGAAACCGAAGCTCAGTTGACGGCAGCAGGCATATCCTGCGTTGAAATTGGAAGCGTCTATTAATTTCTGTACTAATTCTTGCGGGATTTTTTCCCCGGTTTTGTAGTGGATGGCGATCTGATCCAGAAACTCTTTCTCTGTCAGCCAGTTTTCCATCAGTTGGGAAGGAAGTTCCACAAAGTCACGATAGACATTTGTACCGGAAAGGCTCGCGTATGATCCTTCGGCAAACATACCGTGCAGGGCATGCCCGAATTCGTGCAACAGCGTGTTGACCTCGTCAAAAGTCAACAAAGAAGGCTTCGTCTCGGTCGGACGTGTGAAGTTCATTACGATAATGATTTGGGGCCGGCTGTCTTTGCCGTCTTGATCCCGGTATTGTTCCTTTATGCTGTTCATCCAGGCACCCGACTGTTTCCCGTCGCGCGGATGAAAGTCTGTATATAATATGGAAAGAAACTTCCCGTCGGCATCGTAAACCTCGTATGCCTCTACTTCGGGATGATAAACCGGAATTTCTTTATTCTCTTTAAAAGTGATGCCATATAATTGCGTAGCCAGACCGAACACGCCTTTCTTTACATGATTCAGTTCGAAATAGGGACGCGTCATTTCATCATTCACGTTGAAACGGATGTCTTTCAGTTTTTCGGAATAATAGCTCCAATCCCAAGGCATGACCGTTATGTTTTCTTTTTCCGTTTCCGAAGCAAATCTTTGTACGGTCTCGTATTCATTCCGGGCTACCGGCTTGTAGGCATCCAATAACTCATTCAGCAGTTTATAGACGCGTGCGGGAGTTTTGGCCATCGTATGTTTCAATTTGTAGTCGGCATAGTTGGTATATCCCATCAATCTTGCGATTTCCAGGCGGATATTGACGATTTCCCGTATGATTTCCTTGTTGTCGTATTCATCCCCTTTGTTACCTATGCTCATATATTCCCGATACATCTTTTCCCGTAACCCGCGCAAAGCTGAGTAACGCATGAAAGGCACGTAGCTTGGGGCCGAGAGATTGAACAGCCATCCGGTTTTTCCTTTTTCTTTAGCCCTGAGTGCGGCAGCTTCGCGTATGCTTTCCGGTAGTCCTTCCAGTTCGTCTTCTTTTGTTAGCAACAGTTCGTAGCGGTTCTTGTCTTTCAATGCGTTCTGATCGAATGTGAGGGAAAGAAGGCTTAACTCGGAACTGAGTTTACGGTATTTTTCTTTCTCTTCGGGTCCGAGTGCGGCGCCACGTGCGCAAAAAGCTTCGAATGTCTTCTCCAGCAGACGTGCGTCTTCCATCGGGAGATGCAGTTCATCTTTCCGGTCGTAGACACTCTTTACGCGTGCGAATAGTTGTTCGTTCAAATAAATATTGTTGGAGCTTTCCGACAGTTTGGGGGATACTCGTTGCGAGATATCCATCATCTCGTCGTCTGCTTCTGCATTCAATACGTTGAAGAAAGCCGAGATGACTTTATCCAGCAGCTTGCCGCTGCGTTCGAGTGCTATGATTGTGTTCTCGAATGTAGGAAGTTCCGTATTGTCGGCAATGGCTCGGACTTCCTCGTCCAATTGCCGGATTCCTTCGTCGAAAGCTGGTTCATACTGTTCTGTTTCGATCTGGTCGAATGGAGGAGTTCCGAACGGAGTCCGATAAGTCTCGAAAAAGGGATTTTCTCTATTTTGTTTCATGTTCTTTCGTGTTGATTTATTATATAACAAAGGTACGGAATAATCGGCAAATAAAAATGCATTGATTGCCAGACGATGCCAAACTGCCGGATTTGGAAGTTTTTAACAGCTTGGCATGTGTTTGACAACACATATATCCACTTTGGCATATTTGTAACAGATTATCAATCAAACTGTTTTTAAATCGTAAAAATGAAATTTCTAAATAAATATGAAAGTGAATTTGTTTTTTTATTTTTTAAGTGATACTTTTGGTCAAGATACAAAAGTAATTTATATGTTATCACGTTAAAGCATAAACTTAAAACCAAATATAAAAATATGAGTTATCTTAAATTTGACAAGACTCTTATGACGAACCTGGAAGAAGCGCTGCCAAGAGAAATTCTTCGTACGAATCGTTCGGGAGCCTATCATTGTACAACTATCGTTGATTGCAACACAAGAAAATATCACGGATTACTTGTAATTCCGGTTCCGGAACTGGATGATGAGAATCACGTATTGTTGTCGTCATTGGATGAAACTGTCATACAGCATGGTGCCGAATTTAACTTGGGGCTTCATAAGTATCAGGGGGATAATTACAGTCCGAGAGGTCATAAGTACATTCGTGAGTTCGAATGCGAGAAAGTTCCTACGACGATCTATCGTGTAGGAGGTGTTATTCTGAAAAAAGAGAAGTTGTTTGTGCATCATGAGAATCGAATCTTGATCCGTTATACGTTGTTGGATGCCCATTCGGCAACAACATTGCGCTTGCGTCCGTTTTTAGCGTTTCGCAGTGTCCGTGAATATACACACGAGAATGCCCAGGCCAGTCGCGAATATCAGGTTGTGTCGAATGGTATCAAAACCTGTATGTATCCGGGCTATCCTGAATTGTATATGCAACTGAACAAAAAGAATGAGTTTCATTATCTGCCTGATTGGTATCGGGGTATCGAATATCCGAAAGAGCAGGAGGCTATGACTTTAACGAAGATCTGTATGTTCCCGGATATTTTGAAGTTGAGATAAAGAAAGGGGAAAGCATCGTCTTTTCCGGTGGGGTTTCTGAAATAGGAACCCGTTCGTTGAAAAAGACTTTTGAAGACGAGGTTGAAGAACGTACACCTCGCGATACTTTCCGACATTGCCTGATCAATGCAGCACATCAATTCTTAAATAAGCAGGAAAATGAATTTTATATTTTAGCCGGTTATCCGTGGTTCAAGTGCAGGGCACGCGATTTGTTTATTTCTTTGCCGGGGCTGACTTTGGCTATCGATGAGGTTTCCAAGTTTGAAATGGTAATGGAAACGGCCCGTAAGGCGATTTATAATTTTATCCGTAATGAACCGAGCCAGATCAAGATTTATGAAATGGAGCATCCCGATATCTTGCTTTGGGCTGTTTGGTGCATTCAGCAATATGCTAAAATGGTTTCACGTGAGGCATGCCGCGAGAAATATGGTGTATTGTTGGAAGATATCATGAGGTTCCTCTGTCAGGATAAACATCCGAATCTGATTCTGCATGATAATGGATTGCTTTATACCTATGGGACGAATAGGGCTGTAACATGGATGAACTCGACGGTTAACGGACATCCCGTTATTCCGCGTACAGGATATATTGTTGAGATCAATACATTGTGGTATAACGCTTTGCGGTTTGCAGGAGAATTGTCGGGTGAGGCCGGAAATAATGCTTTGGCTGAATCATTGGGAGCTTTGGCCGAGAAAAGCGGGAAGTCGTTTGGCAATGTGTTCTTGAATGAATATGGCTATTTGCTCGATTATGTCGATGGTAACATGATGGAGTGGAGTGTGCGTCCGAATATGATATTTGCCGTGGCATTTGATTATTCTCCTTTGAATTCCAGCCAGAAAAAAGGTGTACTCGATATTGTGACGAAAGAGTTGCTTACTCCTAAAGGACTCCGTTCCTTGAGCCCGAAGAGCGGTGGGTATAATCCTAATTATGTCGGTCCTCAGATCCAGCGTGATTATGCTTATCATCAGGGAACGGCCTGGCCTTGGCTGGCAGGTTTCTATTTTGAGGCATATCTTCGTATCTATAAGATGAGCGGTATAGGGTTTATCGAACGTTATCTGATTGGGTACGAAGATGAAATGTCGTCTCATTGTATCGGGTCCATTTCAGAATTGTTTGACGGTAATCCTCCGTTCAAGGGGCGTGGAGCTATATCATTCGCAATGAATGTTGCAGAAATATTGAGAATATTATACTTATTAAGCAAATATAACTATTGAAAGGAGGAGCCTGTATGAAAGTGTTAATGTTTGGATGGGAATTTCCTCCCAAAATATATGGTGGTCTTGCGGTTGCCTCTTATGGTATTACTAAAGGTCTGAGTCTGCAGAATGATGTGGAAACGACTTTCTGTTTGCCGAAGCCTACCGGTGAAGAAGAAAGTTTCCTGAATATTATAGGTATGAATCAAGTACCTGTCGTATGGCGGGATGTCAATTATGATTATTTGAAGTCCAGGCTTCCCAATTATATGACGCCGGAGCAATATTATGCTTTCCGTGACCATATCTATGCCGATTTCTCATATCTGAATGTAAATGATTTGGGGTGTATGGAGTTTGCCGGAGGGTATCCTGCTAACCTGCATGACGAGATCAATAATTTCTCGATTATAGCGGGTGTCGTTGCTCGCCAGCAGCAATTTGATATTATTCATGCCCACGATTGGTTGACATATCCGGCCGGCGTGCATGCTAAGATGGTGAGTGGTAAGCCTCTTTGCATTCATGTTCATGCAACCGATTTCGACCGTTCACGCGGAAAGGTCAACCCGACCGTATACGCAACGGAAAAGAACGGTATGGATTATGCGGATTGTATTATGTGTGTATCTGAATTGACACGGCAGACGGTTATCCGGGAGTATCATCAGGATCCGCGGAAATGTTTTGCCATGCATAATGCGGTTTATCCGTTGTCGCAAGAACTTTTGGACATTCCTCGTCCGGAGCATAAAAAGGAAAAGGTCGTGACTTTCCTGGGACGTATCACCATGCAGAAAGGACCGGAATATTTTGTCGAGGCAGCAGCGCTTGTTTTGAAACGTACACGTAATATCCGCTTCATTATGGCAGGTTCGGGTGATATGCTGGACGCTATGATTAATTTGGCCGCCGAGCGTGGAATTGCCGACCGTTTCCATTTTCCCGGGTTTCAACGTGGAAGGCAGGTATATGAAGCTTACAAGAACAGTGACGTCTTTGTGATGCCTTCTGTTTCCGAACCGTTCGGGATTGCCCCGTTGGAAGCCATGCAGTGCGGAACACCTTCCATTATTTCCAAACAGTCCGGTTGTGGGGAAATTCTCGACAAGGTGATTAAGACGGACTATTGGGATATTCATGCAATGGCTGACGCTATTTATTCGATCTGCACGAATCCGTCTTTGTTCGAATATCTTCAGGTGGAAGGAAAGAAAGAGGTCGATGGCATCACATGGGAAAAAGTCGGCTTGCGTATTCGCGCTCTTTATGAGAATGTCTTAAAGAATTACGGTAAATAATAAAACAACATTAGATATGAAAACAATCTGTCTTTATTTTGAAATACATCAAATCATACATCTGAAACGCTATCGTTGTTTCGATATCGGTACGGATCATTACTATTATGATGATTATGAAAATGAACGCAGTATCACGGAGATTGCAGAGCGTTCTTATATTCCGGCATTGACCACTTTGCTTGAAATGGTAAAGAATAACGGAGGAGCTTTTAAAGTCGCTTTTTCTATTTCGGGTGTGGCTTTGGAACAGTTGGAGATCTATTCTCCCGCTGTGATAGACCTGTTGCATCAATTGAATGACACAGGTTGTTGCGAATTTTTGTGCGAACCTTATTCTCATGGGCTTTCTTCTTTGGCTAATGAAGAATGTTTCCGTGAAGAAGTTTCCAGAATGAGTGCGAAGATCAAACAAGTTTTTGGACAAACTCCCAAGGTTTTCCGTAATTCCAGTTTGATTTATTCGAATGAGATCGGATCGGTTGTTGCAAGTATGGGATTTAAGGGGATTTTGACCGAAGGAGCCAAACATGTGCTGGGATGGAAGAGCCCGCATTATGTGTACCATTGTGCCTATAATCCTAATTTGAAGATTTTGCTTCGTGATTTCAAACTGTCGGACGACATTAGTCTGCGTTTCTCTAATTCGGATTGGAGCGAATATCCGTTATTTGCAGATAAATATATCGGTTGGATTGCGGGGTTACCGGAAGAAGAACAGGTTATCAATATTTTTATGGAGCTTTCTGCCTTGGGTATTGCACAACCGTTGTCTTCGAATATCCTGCAGTTCATGAAGGCTTTGCCGGCTTGTGCGAAAGAAAAGGGCATTTCATTCTCGACTCCGTCTGAAATCGTGACAAAGTTCAAGTCTGTAGATCAAGTCGATGTTCCTTATCCGATGTCATGGGTAGATGAGGAAAGAGATACGAGCAGTTGGCTGGGTAATGTTCTTCAACGTGAAGCTTTTAATAAACTATATAGCGTTGCCGAACGTGTGCATTTGAGTGACGATCGCCGTATCAAGCAGGACTGGGATTATTTGCAGGCTAGTAATAACTTCCGTTTTATGACAACGAAGAATACAGGTATCTGGTTGAATCGTGGTATCTATGACTCTCCTTATGATGCTTTTACCAACTACATGAATATCTTAGGTGACTTTATCAAACGAGTTAATTCTTTGTATCCTGAAGATGTGGATAGTGAAGAACTTAATTCTCTTTTGACTACTATTAAGAATCAGGGTGATGAGATTACTGAATTGCAGAAAGAAGTAGCTAAGTGGCAAGCAAAAGCCGAAAAGGAAACGGCTGCTAAAAAAACTGCGGCCAAGAAGGCTGTTGTGGCAAAAGAGTCGGTGGTAAAGAAAGAACCTGCTGCAAAGAAATCAGCGACCAAGAAAACTGCTGAATCAAAGAAAGCGGTCGGACGGGCCAAGAAGACTGTTACAAAGAAAGAAGAATAAAATAAAATTCTATATACAACAGAACCGTGAGTGAGATGTATATCAGACTCACGGTTCTGTTGTATATAGAAAATAGTATTTAATAAATATCCTTTTTAAAATAATAGCGCAGATTACACAATTAGTAGTCCGCGCTATTTTTTATGATATTCTCCTGCTATTTATTTCGCTTTCGTAGAACCAAAGTTTGTAGAGACAACTTCGAGTTTTAATATGTTTTCTGGGTATACAGGATTGCCCTGAGAATCTTTCTCTTCTCCTTTTAATCCACCTTTCAAGCGTACATAACCTGGTTTTAAGTCATGTTGGATACCAATGACATTAGAACTGCTACCATAATAACCGTTTGAACTGGCATCTGTTGTTACAAGTACTGGAATTAGTATGGCTTTATTCCAATCACTGAGTTCTTCCCAGTCTTTTATGTTATTAACAGTATGGTTCTCTATTTTCCCTTCATCATTAAATGTTTGGAAAGTGATAGATTTTTTCTCTTGTATTTCCTTGTCTGCTGCTGCTCTATCTTTTAAACAGTCATTTATCAATTTAGTGATATTATTGTACGTGTATTCAGTGAGATTAGTTGTAGAAGAAGTCGGGGTGAATAGCGATGAAGTAACGCCATCACTTAGTTGATTATTCTCAAAGAAGCTTTCTTTATATTTTTTACGTATCAGTAAAACGTTTCTAGGCATAGACATCCCAAATTTCTTATCGCTAGTCTCGTTATAAATAGGAATTCCTAATTTAACGGCGTTCAATGTATCACCTTCAAGTTTTTCTGCTATTTGGCTAACAGGGAGAGTGACCTGAGTAAAAATACCAGCCGGACTTTTTAAATAGGTCCAATCAGAATTATCAATACACTTCTGAATAGCTTCTGTATCATTTGCTAATCTATTAGCTTGAATAATTTCACGTGTAGAATTGAAGGTGCGGCCAGTATACTGTATAGAGTCCTTTTCCGCATTAACTTTAGATTTTAGCTTAATTCCAGTAATACTATCTGTTACATATTCAATGGAAACAACATCCATTTGTACTTGACTGATATAAAGTACAGTACCGTCTCCATAGTCACTTTTTACATATATGCCACTGAATAGATCAGGAAAAGCCTTGTAGAAATCTTTTCTGTCAGCTTTGAAAAGTTTCTGTCCTAATTTCTTTGCTTTGGCTTGATCTAATCGAATACTTACACTTGGCACGTATGTATCAAGTTTACGAATAGAATCACTTACTGATAAATCTACGGCAGTATATGCTTTAGTTCCTAATAAATCTGATTGTTTGTAATAATCCTCCGGATTAATATTGGTATAATATGCCTCTTCTTCATTCAACCTTTTATCTAATTCGTAGATGCTTAAACGGCACGCAGTTAGTGAGTCACCGAAATAACTACTATACCATAGGTAGATATTTATTTGGCAATTGCCTATTACGTGATTATTCTCATCTTTGATTAAAGTAAATCTATCTTTAATCTTACTATCTATTTCTATATTATCAAAACTAGTAACCAAACTTCCTGTGGCTTTAGTCCCTGCTTCATTTTCTTTGTACATTTCAGAGAAACTCAATCCTTCCGGACAGTTCAGTTCAGATAAAAAGCCTGCCTCATATGTACCGAATGTATCATCTGTGAATTTTCCCACGTATCCGGTGCTGGTCTTTGCATATACTTCACCTGCGTGTACAGATTTTGTTGTTACGTCAAATGTAGTCAGTTTTCCATTGATATTCTGGTCACTTCCCGGAAACATTCCCAGTCCTAATCCGGCTGTGTTATCGTCACATCCGAAAAAAGTGATTGCCAGTAAAGCTATTAAAGCGTATTTTGCTTTCATGATCGTCGTATCTTGATTTTTATTCTTCTTCTTTGTTCGCAGTGGCATCCCATACCTGATCGTAGAACTCGTTGCAAGCATCTGCATAGTTCTCCGGGTTCTGATAATCAAGTATCAGTTTACCTGATTGACGGGCATATTCAATGATAGATTCATTCACCTTTTTGCTGTTTTGTATCACTCCGTCCGAATAATCCACGGCGAGTTTGCAAAGGGCGGCATAATCTACCGGTTCTTTTAAGTTGCTTAAATCATCCTTAGATATTCCTTTCAACATTAATTTAGTTGCAAAGTCGTCACTGAGTGTATTTTTGAAGTCGTCTTCATATACAGAGAATACAACTTTGGCATCACGGAACGACGGTTCATCCTTGTACGCTTTCTTAATATAAAGAGGTGCTAACGCTGTCATCCAGCCATGACAGTGAATTACATCGGGACACCAGCGAAGTTTCTTCACGGTTTCCAATACACCACGCGCATAGAAGATAGCGCGGCTGTCGTTGTCGTCATACTCTATGCCGTTTTCGTCCATAGCCTGCATCCGATTCTGGAAATAATCATCATTATCGATGAAATATACCTGCATACGTGCGGATTGGATAGAAGCTACTTTTATAATAAGGGGGTGGTCAGTATCATCGATAATCAGGTTCATACCGGAGAGGCGAATCACTTCGTGCAGTTGGTTCCTGCGCTCGTTAATGTTTCCCCATTTGGGCATAAAAGTTCTGATTTCACGGCCTTTTTCTTGTATTGCCTGTGGAAGGTTTCTACCTATATTGG
>ENA-ORUX01002359-ORUX01002359.1-human-gut-metagenome-genome-assembly--contig:-NODE-2359-length-12364-cov-6.843042_pt1 | contig 12364 bp, 9 predicted proteins | sample MGYA00242087_ERZ509225 | MGnify/ENA primary metagenome ERZ509225 (study PRJEB26280, sample SAMEA2338864) | human gut metagenome | biome: human gut; feature: human-associated habitat; material: faeces... | reverse complement strand
TGATCGAAGAACAGGTTCAGCAGATGACAGATGAATTTGCTCAGAGATTAAGCTATCAGGGACTTTCTATGGAACAGTATTTAATGTTCTCTGGAATGGATGCACAGAAATTCGCAGATGACTTAAAACCACAGGCAGTTAAGAGAATCGAAACACGTCTGGTATTAGAAGCAATCGCGAAAGCAGAAGATATCACAGCAAGCGAGGAAGACTTCAAAGCAGAACTGGAAAAGATGGCAGGAATGTATCAGATGGAAACAGAGCAGCTTGAAAAGATCATTCAGGGAGCTCAGAAAGACCAGATGATGGATGACATCGCAGTACAGAAAGCTGTAGATTTCCTTGTAGGTGAAGCAAAATAAGCAAGGCATTTTATAACTTTATGTTCTATTTGACAGACATAAATAAACTGCCTTAACTATCATTAGGAGGATGCAAGGATGAGTTTAGTACCTTATGTCATTGAACAAACAAGCAGAGGAGAAAGATCTTATGATATTTACTCCAGACTGCTGAAAGAAAGAATCATTTTCTTAGGAGAAGAAGTGAATGATGTCACAGCAGGACTTGTGGTTTCTCAGTTATTATTCTTAGAATCAGAAGATCCAGATAAAGACATCAATTTATATATCAATAGCCCTGGCGGTTCTGTAACCGCCGGAATGGCGATCTATGATACGATGCAGTATGTGAAGTGTGACGTATCCACAATGTGTATGGGAATGGCTGCCAGCATGGGAGCGTTCCTTCTTTCCAGCGGCGCGAAGGGCAAACGCTTCGCACTTCCGAATGCTGAGGTCATGATCCATCAGCCGTCCGGCGGCGCGCAGGGTCAGGTCGTCGGCATCACCGGTACGACCGGCGTGAGCAGCGGCCCGCACCTGCACTTTGAGATCACCGAGAATGGAAAGATCATCAACCCGCTCAAGTACCTCACGGACTATATCAAGGGTTGGTAAACCGCATAACGCACAAGCTCCCCGCCATATACTGGCGGGGAGCTTTTTTGCGGGGAGGGGTCATTTTGCAGGGATTGGTCTGCTATCGGGACACGGGGGAGAAAAACGGCGCGCGCATGCTCTGCGGCGTGCGCTTTGACGCGGCCTACGCATCGCGCGGCGAGGGAATGCTTGCTGCACTTTCGGCCAAGCGCGCAGCAAAATACCTGCAAAAGCGCCGTGTGAGTTATGCCGTGTTTCCCAAGGATTATCCATATGCGGAGGTATTTGCGCGCTGTGGTGTCCTGCCGCCGCCCGAGCAGCCGCTGCGCATGGCAAAGGCGGCGGAGATCATCCGCCGCGCGATGGCGCGGCTCGGCCTTGCGCCGGAGCGGGCACGTATCGCGCTGTGCGCACCCTCGCAGAGTGCGGCGCTCGAAGCGGCGGCGCGCGAGCTCTCTAAAGATGTGCGCTATCTTGCACTCTGCGCGCCGAATGGCGAGCGCCTTGCGCGCACGCTGCGCTGGGACTGCGGCGCGAGTGTCCATACATTGCAGACGGACGAGAGGATCGCCGCCGATCTGAGCGTTTGCTTCGACGATTTCCCGCTGCCCGACGGCCTTGTGCTGCCGCTGGGGAGCGGTGCGGTTTCTGTCGCCTATGGGACGGAAAACCTGGGCGATGCAGCGATGATCTGGAATGAAGATCAGCTCATCTGCGCACTCTACGCCTCGCTTGCGCGCCGCGCGGACGAAATTTGGGTAAAAGATGTGAAAATGCCGCCCAATGGGGGAGAAAACGCAAACTTACCTTGACAACACGGGGCAAAATCACTATAATTATTTCGCTAAAATGGTATTCGTGTGCGCGCCGCGCAATTTTGCGGGCGCGAAAGAAAGGAACGATCTCAATATGGCGAACATGAAAAAAGAGTACAAGATGAGCGCGGAGCGCAAGGAAGAGCTGCAAAAGGAGCTCACTTACCTCAAGACCGTGCGTGAAAAGGAAGTGGCGGACCTCATCAAAGAGGCGCGCGGCTTCGGCGACCTGAGCGAAAACAGCGAATATGATGAAGCGAAAAACGAGCAGGGCAAGCTGTACTCCCGTATCGCTGAGGTCGAGGAGATCCTGCTGCACACCGTCATCGTCGACGAAAACGACGCGGGCACGAACGGCATCAGCATCGGTTGCCGTGTGACCGTGCAGGATGTGAAGTCCGGCCGCGAGCTGCCCGAGTATAAGGTCGTCGGCTCGCAGGAGGCCGACCCCATGCACCGCGCCATCTCCGAGGATTCCCCCTTCGGCAAGGCGCTCATGGGCGCAAAAGAGGGCGACGAGGTCATGGTGGAGGCCCCTGTCGGCACCATCGTCTACCGCATCGTCAAGATCGAACGTTAAGCTGTATTATATAGAGTAGGAGTAAAGAAATATCATGGCTGAAGAAAATATCCAGACCAACGCTCCCGAGCAGGACCTCAGCGAGATCCTGAAGGTCCGTCGTGAAAAGCTCGCAGCGCTGCGCGCCGAGGGCCGCGATCCCTTCAAGGAGACGCGCTTCGACGTGACGCACCACGCTCAGGACATCAAGGACAACTTTGACGCGCTTGAGGGCAGCGAGGTTCGCGTCGCGGGCCGCCTCATGAGCAAGCGCGGCATGGGCAAGGTCAGCTTTTGCGATCTGCAGGACAAGTCCGGCCGCATCCAGCTCTACGCCCGCAAGGACGAGATGGATGAGGAGGAGTACAACCGCTTCAAAAAGTACGACATCGGCGATATCGTCGGCGTCGAGGGCGAGGTGTTCCGCACCCAGCGCGGCGAGATGAGCGTGCGCGCCAAGAAGATCACGCTGCTCAGTAAGTCTCTGCGTCCCCTGCCGGAGAAGTACCACGGCCTGACCGATAAGGAAGCGCGCTACCGTCAGCGCTATGTGGACCTGATCATCAACCCCGAGTCCAAGCGCAACTTCGAAATTCGTTCGAGGTTTGTCGCGTATCTGCGCCGCTATCTCGACTCCATCGGCTTTATGGAGGTCGAGACGCCGGTTTTGAGCCCCATCGCGGGCGGCGCGAATGCGCGCCCCTTCATTACGCACCACAATACCCTCGATATCGACATGTACATGCGCATCGCCACCGAGCTGCACTTAAAGCGCCTGATCGTCGGCGGCATGGAGCGCGTGTACGAGGTCGGCCGCATCTTCCGCAACGAGGGTATGGACACCAAGCATAACCCCGAGTTCACCACCTGCGAGCTCTATCAGGCCTACACGAACCTCGACGGCATGATGGACATCCTCGAGGCCATCCTCTCCGGCGCCGCGAAGGAGATCCTCGGCACCTATCAGATCCAGTGGCTCGGCAAAGACATTGACCTGACCCCGTCGTGGAAGCGCGTCACGATGGCTGACGCCGTCAAGGAAGTGACCGGCGCGGACTTTATGGCGATCGAGGGCGACGCCGAGGCCGCCGTCGCGCTCGCCAAGAGCGTCGGCGTCGACATGGACGGCGTGGACAAGACCTGGGGCAACGCCCTGTACGAGACCTTCGACCAGAAGGTCGAGGAGACCCTCGTCCAGCCGACGTTCATCACCATGTACCCCGTCGAAGTGAGCCCGCTTGCCAAGCGCAGCCCGTCTGACCCGTACCTCACCGAGCGCTACGAGATGTTCGTCTGCGGCTGCGAGATGGGCAACGCTTTCACTGAACTCAACGACCCGATGGATCAGTACGAGCGCTTCAAGGCGCAGGTCGAAAAGCGCGCCAACGGCGACGACGAGGCCGAGATGATGGACGAGGATTACGTCATGGCCCTCGAATACGGTCTGCCCCCGACGGGCGGCCTGGGCTTCGGCATCGACCGCTGCGCGATGATGCTCTGCGGTACCGACTCCATCCGCGACGTCATCCTCTTCCCGACAATGAAGCCGTTGGACTCTGACAAGAAGGTTTCCAAGGAAGTTTCGGCTCCTGCGGAGGCTACTCAGACGGCTCCCGTTGTGGAAGAAAAAATTGATTTTTCCAATGTTCAGATTGAGCCTTTGTTTGAGGATCAGGTCGATTTTGACACCTTCTCCAAGAGTGATTTCCGTGCCGTAAAGGTCAAGGAATGCGAAGCTGTGAAGAAGTCCAAAAAGCTCTTAAAGTTCGTTTTGGACGACGGAACCGGCGTAGATAGGGTCATTTTGAGTGGTATTCACGAATATTATGAGCCGGTAGAATTGGTCGGTAAGACCTGCATTGCAATCACCAATCTGCCTCCGAGAGCGATGATGGGTATCGACTCCTGCGGTATGTTGATCTCCGCCGTGCATCACGAAAACGGTGAAGAAAAGTTGCATTTGCTGATGGTCGATCCTCACATTCCGGCAGGCGCAAAGCTCTATTGATTGCCCCTAAATTGTCGGTGCTTACGCCACAACTTACGCCAATTTACTCCGAGCTTACGCCAAAAATGCGTTTGAAATTCTGCGATTTCAGACAAGTTCCGATAGCATACGATAAGTTCATATGATTTAAGCCCGCTGATTTCGGTCAGCGGGCTTTTTCTATTTCTGCCCCTATTACATCCTCGTGATGTGATAGGGGCTTTTTTTGTCCCTGAAAGGCGGTCAGAAAAATTTTTTTGAAAAAATCCAAATTTGGTTCGTTCAAATCGAAAAAAATTTCCCAGTTGGTTAGTGAGGGCGAAAACCTCACGAACCTTGAAAATCGAATACACATTCAATAGGTACATTCCTGATCGGGGGTGAAAGCCCCAGCCGGATGAAGGTGCGCCACGAACTTCCTGCCCACAAGGGTTATCACGGAAAGCAAGGTTGGTAGCGATTCCGAACCATTCTGAAATATCCGCTTGCTACGGATAAGGCGATGAAACGATTCAGGGACAATGATACTTCCCTATGGGGCTGGCGGAGTACCCGGCAGAGGTGAGATTCCTATGAGTTCGGTCAGCAGCCGAACGCCTGTTGATTTCCTTTTACGCATTTGGGGGATGAGATCGAGTTAAATGCGACCACCAAAGCACAGGACTCCGCTTCCTGTGTTTTGGTGGATCAAGCGATCCAAATCTAACAAGAAGGAGGAAAAGCGAAATGCCAAACTGTAAAACCATTGCTATCTGCAATCAGAAAGGCGGCACAGGCAAAACGACCACAACGGTCAATTTGGGTGTCGGTCTTGCACGACTCGGTAAGAAGGTACTCCTTGTAGATGCCGACCCGCAGGGCGACCTCACAACTTGCCTTGGGTGGCGAGATAATGACAGTCTTACGACGACCATTACCGATAAGCTATCCGGGGTTATCCGTGAAGATCATACAGACCCACGAAGCGGCATTCTGCATCACGAGGAAAATGTCGATCTGCTCCCTGCTAACATCGAGCTGTCTGCTATGGAAATGATGCTTGTGACCGCAATGAGCCGTGAAACCATTCTGAGAAGCTATCTGAGCAAGGTCAAAGACAATTATGACTATGTACTGATTGACTGTATGCCTTCGCTCGGTATGGTAACTCTGAATGCTTTGGCGGCGGCAGATAGCGTAATCATTCCCGTGCAGGCGCAATACCTTCCGGCAAAGGGAATGACCCAACTGATGCAGACCATTGGAAAGGTCAGGCAGTACATCAATCCGAGCCTGCGAATCGACGGTATCCTATTGAACATCGTAGATAACCGCACCAACCTCGCAAAAAGCACTGCCGACGCACTGCGAAAGAACTTTGGGAGCGTTATTAAGATATACCGTTCCTCCATTCCTATGGCAGTGAAAGCCGCAGAGGTTGCTTCCAAGGGCGTAAGCATCTACAAGTATGAGCCGAGCAGTCCTGTTGCAAAGGCTTATGCTGAGTTCGCAAAGGAGGTGTCTGCCGATGGCAGGAAGAAAGAGCGACTTCACTCTGCCGACGCTCGATGACCTGTTTTCTACACAGGAGCTTCGGGACGATGCCAAGCTCAGTAAAATCCGAGATATTCCCCTTGAGCTGATCGACGATTTTCCCGACCACCCATTTAAGGTACGGGACGACGAGGATATGATACAGCTTGTGGAGAGTGTCAAGGAGCGAGGAGTCATTACTCCGGCTACCGTGCGTCAAAAAGAGGACGGCAGATATGAGCTGATTTCCGGTCACAGGCGAAAACGAGCGTGTGAACTTGCCGGATTTGAAGCACTCCGTTGCGAGGTCGTAGACCTTGACCGTGATGCCGCCACTGTGCTGATGGTGGAGAGCAACTACCAGCGGTCGCAGATACTTCCCTCAGAAAAGGCGTTTGCCTATAAAATGCGGCTGGAAGCGATGAAGCGGCAAGGACAGCGTTCAGATTTAACTTTGTCCCCAGTGGGGACGAAGTTTGATAGAAGCTCTGAAGCCATAACAGAAGAAACAGGCGATAGCAGAAATCAAATTCATCGCTATATCCGTCTGACAAACCTTGTCCAAGAACTTCTTGACCTTGTGGACGAAGGGAAAATCAAAATGCGTCCTGCGGTGGAGCTATCCTATTTGGACGAGGACAGCCAGCGGGCGGTGGTTGATGAAATTGACCTGAACCAATGTACCCCGTCCCACGATCAGACCATTCGTATGCGGAAGTTCTTCACGGAAGGCAAACTCACACCGGAAGTAGTATCTGCTATTATGAGCGAGGAGAAACCGAACCAGCGTGAGAAAATCGTCCTGCGTGGGGATAAGGTGCGAAGCCTGATCCCGAAGAATATCCCCGTCAGCCAAACGGAGGATTATGTGGTCAAAGCATTGGAGCATTACAGTCGTTTCCTGCGCCAGCGGGCAGAGCGTGACAGCCGATAGGCACACGGAGTATGTTTTCCGCTGTCCCCTTCCTCACACTCCAACCCCTGAGAACTACCTGACTATCCGAAATAAACTATCTCCTGATTTATCTTTATCTCTCTAAGTTAAATCTATCTAAGAGCAAACGGAGTTCGCACAATTCGAAAAACTGTGTTTTGGCGGTATGATGAAAAGTTGCGCTTCAAAACGCATCTTTGTCTGAACGGTTTTCATCGGGTAGAATGTGGTCGAAGGGAGTGAAGCGTATGAAATCTAAAATCGCAGTTCTTTTTCTGATTGTCCTTTTGTGCTTGACTTCGGGGTGCAACAACACCTCGCATATTGCAGAACAGCCCGCCCCGGTTTCTTCTTCGGGAAGTAATGAAGCTCCCGACCAATCAGAAACGGCGCAGGCAACAGAGAAAACGGAGGTTGAACAGCCCCGAAGTACAGAGCCGAAAGACGATGACCGTTCAACAGAAGCAACGGCAGGCGTGTTGGATAGCAGTATTCAAACAAAACCGGCATCCGAACAACCTAACAGCGGCACAACGCCGCCACAGGTAAGCGAACCGTCCAAGACACCTGACGAGTCCGAGCGCCATCCGGAAGTCTCTGCACCGTCCGAAAAGGAACAGCCCACACCTCCGGCAACGGAAGAACCAAAACCGGCAGAGAAACCACAACCGACCGAACCTTCGCAGGAAGAACCAACAGAGCCAGCATTTGACATTGGCTATTGGATCGGCTTTGCCAAGAGCTATGCCGAGAGTGTCGGTCTTACGCTGAACAGCGAAGCCGTGTACTGCTGGGACAATCCCATTGCCGCAGGTTCGCAATGCAAATACACCGAAAGGGACATCAAGGGTTACTTGAGCCGCTACGCCAAAGATCCCGACATCACGGATGTTTGGATTTGGTATGAGCAGACCGGAACCGGTTCCTTTGAGGTGTATATCGGCTACGCATAACAACAAAATCAAATCACACTGAAACGCATCGTCAAAGTACGGTGCGTTTTTCGTTTTCAAGGAGGTAATCAACACGATGAAAACACATTTTTTCAAGCGAGGAATTGCAGGACTGCTTTCTCTCGTGATGTGCCTGTCCGCATTTATCGGACTTGGCACGACTACCGCCTTTGCCGCAGGAGAGCAAGCGGAAGTCTATCTCATTTCTTTTCCGAGAAGCGGAGATGCGAATCTCGACTACAGCGGTACTTGGGGACACTCCAATCTTCACTATATGAACGGTTGGTATTCCGGTGAGTCCAAGTACACTACCATTCGAGCAATGCACTCGTATGACGGTAATATCTGCTACTGCATCGAGCCGGGTACGCCGCAGGACACCGGCGACAGATACACCAGCAAGGATGAAACCTTTTGGGATAACCTCCCCTCGGATTTCAACAGCACCATTTCTCCCTACGATATGAAACTGTTCATCGGTCGTATTATGCAGTACGGCTACACGGGACCGATCAGTACCTCTTGGCGTTCTCAGAACGCAAGCGATGCCGCAACACTGGCACAGGCGATGGCGACGCAGGTTCTCATTTGGGAAACCGTGGTCGGTGAGCGAGATGAGGACTTCAATCATATCAGTCCCGGCAGCTATGATGCCGTCAAGAGAGTTGTCAGCACAGCGCACCCTCTGTATAGCCAGTTCATCAGCTACTACAACAGCATTGAAGCAAGCGTACAGCGTCACTCTGCTATTCCAAGCTTTATGGCGAAAACTCCCGGCAAGGCGCAGAATGTCGAGCTTGCTTGGAACGGCACGAACTACACAGCAACTCTGACTGACAGCAACAATGTCCTTTCCAATTATAGCTTTTCTGCGAATGAGGATGGCATTTCTTTCAGCGTCAGCGGAAACAAGCTCGTCATTACGGCGGCTACCGCACCCTCTGACAGCGTGAGAATTACTGCAAGCAAGTCCGGTGCAACCCGCCGAGGAATCATTACTTGGACGGATGGAAGATACGCTCCCGGAAGCGGTATTCAGGATGTCATCAGCTACGCCCAAGAGGTCAATGACCCCGTGCAGGCATTTCTCAATCTGAAGGTATCCTACGGTTCTGCTAAGATCATCAAGACCTCTGAGGACGGAAAGGTAGACAACCTTACTTTCACCGTTACCGGCAATGGCGTCAATCAGACCGTCAAGACCAACGCCAAGGGCGAGATTCAGATCAACAACCTAATGCCCGGCGTTTACACCGTGACCGAGATGGATTACGACAAGTATGAGCCGCAGGAGTCCCGCCGTGTGACGGTGGTTTCCGGTCAGGTTTCTACCGTGACTTTCAACAACAAGCTCAAGCGTGGAGATTTGCAGATCGTGAAGTCCTCGGAGGACAATCTCAACGAGGGTGTGACCTTCCACCTTTACGGCACTTCACTCTCCGGCATTGCCGTGGACGAGTATGCCGTAACCGATGTAAACGGCGTGGCGACCTTTGAAGATGTCCTTATTTCCGGTTCCACACCTTATACCGTGGAGGAAGTGGACACTGCCATTCGCTATGTTGTTCCCGAAGCGCAGTCTGCGCCTATCAACTGGAACGAAGTCACGAACCGCAGCTTCCTCAATATTTTGAAGAAGTTTTCCGTGACCGTTACCAAGAGCGACGCTGAAAACGGCACGGCGCGGGGTGATGCTTCTCTTGCCGGGGCTGTTTATGGCATCTATAAGGGCGAAACACTTGTTGATACCTACACCACCGACAAAAACGGGCAGTTCGTAACCAAGGAGTATATCTGCGATAACGACTGGACGGTGCGAGAAATCACACCCTCCGAGGGTTATCTGCTTGATACCACCGTTCATAAGGTCGGTGCAGAGCCGCAGCTTTATACCGTGGAGCATAATCAGACGGCAAATGATGTGACCGAGCAGGTCGCAAAGGGCAATATCGCCATCATCAAGCACACCGATAACGGCGAAACGCAGATCGAAACACCCGAAAGCGGTGCAGAGTTTGCTGTGTACCTGAAAGCCGCAGGCAGCTACGAGGTTGCCGAGGACACCGAGCGTGATTATCTTACCTGTGATGAAATCGGCTTTGCTCAGACAAAGGATATGCCTTACGGCATCTACACCGTCCATCAGGTATCCGGCTGGGAGGGCAGCGAACTGATGCCCGACTTTGATGTGTTCATTTCTCAGAATGGGGCGACTTATCGCTACCTTATCAACAATGCACCTTTTAACAGCTTCATCAAGATCGTGAAGCAGGACGCAGAAACCGGCAAGACCATCCCTTACGCCGGTGCAGGCTTCAAGATTTATGACCCGGACGGCAACCCCGTAACAATGACCTTCACTTACCCGACGCCCACCACCATTGATGTGTTCTACACCAATGCAGAAGGTTCTCTTGTTACGCCGGAAAAGCTGCCCTTTGGAAAGGGGTACTCTATTGTCGAGGTACAGGCTCCCTACGGCTATGTCCTCGACGAAACGCCTGTGTACTTCGATGTCACGGAGGACAATTCCACAGAAGAAAGCGGGGTTACGGTAGTAAAAGTGGATAAGCCCAATATGGCACAGAAAGGCACCATCACCGTGGAAAAAACCGGCGAGGTGTTCTTCGGCGTTTCCGTCATCGGCGGCGTAGATGAAAGCGGAAACGAACTGCCCGCCATCTATCAGCCGCAGTATGAAAAGCGTGGACTCCCCGGTGCGGTCTATGAGATCATCGCCGCAGAGGATATTATCACGCCGGACGGCACTGTCCGAAATCAGAAGGGCAATGTTGTAGACACCGTTACAACCGATGAAAACGGTACAGCCGTGAGCCGTGAACTCTATCTCGGTAAATACGAGGTGCGTGAGATTACTGCACCCCACGGGATGGTGCTAAACCCGGAACCCCACTGTGTCGAGCTTGTTTACGCCGGTCAGAATGTTGCCGTAACGGAAACGGCAACTTCGTTCGAGAACGAGCGTCAGAAGGTGGAAATCAGCCTTGTAAAGTCCATCGAGCAGAATGAGCGCTTCGGCATTGGCACAAACGGTGAAATGAAGAATATCTCCTTTGGACTGTTCGCCGCCGAGGAAATCGTATCTGCAAGCGGCACTTCCATTCCCGCAAATGGTCTTGTTGAGATCATCTCTCTGAATGAGGACGGAACGGCGAAAATCAAGACTGACCTTCCTTTTGGAAGCTACTATGTGCAGGAACTTGCTACCGACAGCCACTACAAGCTCTCCGATACCAAGTATCCCGTAACTTTTGGGTATGCCAGTCAGGATACAGCGGTGGTGAAAATCGCTGTCAATGGTGGGAATGCTGTTGAAAACAAGCTGATCTACGGTTCTGTTTCCGGTAAGAAGATCGATGAAAACGGCGATTCCCTCGGCGGTGCGCTGATCGGACTGTTCCGCACGGATGACGGCGAGTTTACAAAGGAAAATGCTCTGATGACTACCGCTTCTGCTGAAGATGGTAGTTTTTCTTTTGAGAGCATCCCTTACGGCACTTGGTATGTCCGTGAGATCGAACAGCCCGCCGGCTTCGTGCTGGATGACACCATCTATCCCGTGACCATCGGCGCAGACGGGCAGGTCGTGGAGATCGAAATCGTCAACAGGTATGTCCGTGGAAACATCCATCTGACCAAGGTGGATTCCGAATATCCTGACAATAAACTGACCGGAGCGACCTTTGAGGTCTATAAGGACAGTAACGCAACCGGCAATCTGGACGACGGTGATGAACTGCTCGGCACACTGACCGAAAAGGAAATCGGAGAATACAGTATGAACGACTTGTTCTACGGTCGCTACTTCGTCAAGGAAACCAAAGCACCGGAGGGGTTTGTCCTTGATACCGGCGTGTATGAAGTGATGATCGACACCAACGGCAAGACCTACAAGGTGGAGAACAAGGCAGGCGTCGGCTTCGTCAATGATGCAATGCGTGGCAACCTGAAAATTATCAAGACCTCCTCTGACGGGAAGGTCAAGGGCTTCGCTTTCCGAATTACCGGAGCAAATGGCTATGACATTATCCTTGAAACCAACGACAAGGGTGAGATCTTCATTGACGGGCTTCGCATCGGGGACTACACCATTTCCGAGGTGAGCAACTCGGCTTCTTCGATGTATGTCATCCCTGCTGATAAGAAGGCAACGGTCAAGATCGGCTCCCCTACCATTGTGGAGATGCACAATGTTCTGCGTGATACGCCCAAGACCGGCGACACAACCAATCTGCCGCTGCTCTATGCCCTTGCAGGACTGTCCGCAGTGGGCATTGCGGTGTGCGGCGTTATCGGCTTCAAGAAAAAGAAGAAGGAGGATCGTAACTAATGGAACCTAAAACCATCGTGGCTATCGTACTTGTAGCCTTTATCATCGGCGGCTTTATCGTCTTGCAGATTAGATCGAAAAACAAGAAGTGAGCTGATTATCCAAGGGGCGGAGCAAAAACTCCGCCCCTTTTCTATATCACAAGGAGGTACGCAATGAACCATCTCAAAAAGATTGAGGATAGGGTTATTTCCATTCTCAAAACCAATGTTGACGCACGAAGCGACGATATGATGTTGTATCTTCTCGTGTGTAACAGCTTTTACAGCAATGAAAACTCGGTTGGAAAAATGCCTTTTGAGGTCGTGATGA
>ENA-ORUX01002341-ORUX01002341.1-human-gut-metagenome-genome-assembly--contig:-NODE-2341-length-12439-cov-2.192183_pt1 | contig 12439 bp, 6 predicted proteins | sample MGYA00242087_ERZ509225 | MGnify/ENA primary metagenome ERZ509225 (study PRJEB26280, sample SAMEA2338864) | human gut metagenome | biome: human gut; feature: human-associated habitat; material: faeces... | reverse complement strand
GCGAAGACTGGCGTGCCGATGATCCGCAACGTTATATGCACGAAGCTGCGACCATGGGATGCCGCACGCGTGTATTCGAGAACCGCTTCGGTCCGAAAACATCTATCGGCCGCGGTAACCTCTCTTTCTCGACAATCAATATCGTACGCCTCGCTATCGAATGCATGCACATTGAAAACAAGGAAGAACGGATCGCCCAATTCTTTGCCAAGCTCGACCACATGCTGGATATAACCGCCCGCCAACTACACGAGCGCATGGAATTCCAAAAAACGGCATATGCCAAACAGTTCCCGTTGCTGATGTCATCTCTTTGGCTGGGTAGCGAGAAATTGAAACCGAACGACACGATCGCACCCGTTATCAATCAGGGTACATTGGGGATCGGTTTTATCGGCCTGGCAGAATGCCTGGTCGCCCTCACCGGCAAACACCACGGCGAAGATGCGGCTTCGCAGGAGTTAGGCCTGAAGATCGTCAGCTATATCCGTAACAGGGCCAATCAGTTTTCAGAGGAATACCAGCATAATTACAGCGTACTGGCAACACCGGCCGAAGGCTTGTCGGGCAAATTTACCCGTCGTGACCGTAAGAAATTCGGTTCGTTGCCCGGTATCACGGACCGCGACTACTATACAAACTCCAACCATGTACCCGTTTATTACAAATGTAGCGCCCGCCACAAGGCAGAAGTGGAGGCTCCCTATCACGAGATGACACGCGGAGGCCATATCTTCTATGTCGAAATGGATGGAGACGCGACCCATAACCCGGAAGTGATCATGCAAGTTGTCGATATGATGGACCGTTATAATATTGGCTACGGTTCCGTCAACCACAATCGTAACCGCTGCCTCGACTGCGGCTACGAAAATGCGGAAACCCATTTGGAGAAATGTCCGAAATGCGGCAGTATCCATCTCGACAAACTACAGCGCATCACCGGTTACCTGGTCGGTACGACAGATCGCTGGAACAAAGCGAAACTGGCAGAACTGAACGACAGGGTCGTCCATAATTAAAAATTGAAGATTGCGAGAGATATAAACAGTTATATTATAAACCAAGAATTGAAGCTTATAAGTCAAGCATTTTATTTTTCAATTCTTAATTTTCAATTTCCAAAGTGCTTTCCATCATTGATATCATAGAAGATACAACTGTCGACGGTCCGGGATTCCGGACCGCGATCTATGCGGCAGGTTGTCCGAACGCTTGTCCTGGCTGTCATAATCCCGAATCGTGGGACATAAAAAAGGGGAAACAAATATCGACGGAAGAGATTCTAACGAAGGTCTTGGCAGACGACTTTGCCAACGTGACCTTCAGCGGCGGCGACCCCATGTTCCAACCGGAAGGTTTCACCAAGCTGGCACAGGCGATCAAAGAAAAAAGCCGGAAAAACATCTGGTGTTATACCGGTTATAAGTTCGAACGGTTGCGGCATGACAGGCGGCAGGCTGAACTGCTGCAATACATCGACGTGTTGGTGGACGGGCCATACGTGGAATCCTTACGCGACCGTGACGTGTTGTTTCGCGGTAGTCGCAACCAACGTCTGATTGACGTGCAGGCTTCTTTACGCGAGGGCGAAGTCGTTTTGTACGCGCAATGAGATAATAATAGGGCTGCATTTTAATACACATCCCGCCACGCTCTTATCGGAAGCGTGGCGGGATGTGGTTGTTTATAGATGGGTATGAGAACAGTTGTTTACTTTATCAGTACTTTGTTTCCTTTGATGACATACATGCCTTTTTTCAGTCCTTTCAGAGCTTGGGATGCTTGCACGTTTTGGCGTACGAGTTGTCCATTAAGGGTGTATACGTCTACCAGGGAGTCACCTGTGGCGGTAATGTTCGGGATGCCGCTGCCGGAGGTCGTGTTCACGTAGAGGGACACCGGTTGTTGTCCGCTTTTGTAGCAAGCGAAACGGGGCGATGAGGCATTGTATTGGATGGTGCGGTTCTTGTAAGCGTTGTTTTGGATGGAAGCTTGTCCGCCGCTTACGGTGATGGTCCACTGTGCGTTGTCGCTTTCAGTTGATTCCGCGCCGTGCAGCTTGTTGTCGTTCGAGGTCAGCGACAGGTAAACTTGCGATGCGGCGTCATACAAGGTGTAGGCTCCTTTCGTTCCGCCGAGAATCATTTGGTAAGGCAATCCTTCACGGTCTACCTCTGTGTGTATCTTGTTGGCTTCGAAGGTAATGCCGCAAGAACTTCTGAAGTCCTTTTGGATGGCTCCCATGGCGGTAGACTTGTCCTCGCATACAATCAAGTAACGGTTTCCGGTTTGGAGTTCTTCCGCCGATGTGACTTTACGGAAAATTTGTATGCCCTCGTCCGGTGTGGTGTTGACGAGGGTGTAGGAGGCATTCACCGTCCCGCTCGTTTTATCATCTTTCATAGCGTAAGCTTCGATGGTGGTAGGTTCGGTGATTTCCACATAGACGGGTGGTTCTTCCGTACGTAGGTTACCGCCGTTCAGGGAGTAGACGATATAGCCACCCGCCGTGGCCGTATTGATCGTGACAATGGTTCCCTTGTCCACGCTGCCGGGTGTAGGGGTAAAGGTGGGGCTTTCCACGTCTGTGGCTGGAGGAGTCACTTCGCCGCTTTCATAATTGTCCGGGTCGAAATCCACGTGGGTCTTCTCGCCCCAAACGTATTGTTCCAGTCCTGGGAAGTCGATGTAAGGGTTGCGGTTGCCTTGTATGCCGTATACCTTATTGTTACGGGCTGTTTCTTTTTCGCTGACAGGGTCTTCCGCAGCCCAACGCAGCAGCATGTCGAGTGCCCATTGGGCAAAACCCGGATAGCTTTTGCCGTCCAGCATGTCGCTGTTCCAAGTGGTTATTCGGTTTTCGTAACAGGTGACCATATAGAAATAGGAACGTGCGAAGTCTCCTTTGTATTCATCAGCCGGTTCGAACACGATGCCGCTGTAGCCGCTGATTGTGCTTTTCCAAAGTTTGCTGAATCCTCCGTTCGATTTGTATTTCTCGCCATTGGTTTCACCAAAAGGGTAGTTTCCTCTTTGGTTGTTCACATATCCGTCTGTGGGGTACAAGTGGAATAAGTCTGTATACATAGGATAGTCATCATTGAACCAGCTTTTGGGGAATGAGTGTTCCCGGTTATAGCAGTCCTCTTCCTTTTTATAAGTTCCGCATTGGTCGTCTATGAAGATGAAGTCGGAGCTGGAAGAATACATATCCCAAACTCTGCCGTCTTCACGTACATCTGTTTTTTGCATGTCCGTCCAAAGCTCTTTGTAACTTCGCTCCGTGTGTTCGGTAATAATGGAGAAGAGAGCGGTTTTCAGTCCGGAACCGTGAGTGCCTGTCGCAAACTCGTAATAACCAGCAGGGATTTGTGCCCATAACTGGAACAGGACGCAGAGGAGCGTCCAGGAAGATAGGAGTCTTTTCATGACTTGTTATTTTATATTAGCTTGCTAATTTACAGAAATTATCCTTTTCGAATGGGTTTGGAGCATATAAATTTTATGATTTAAGGAAATGCTGTATGGAAAATCTTCCCCAGATTTCATTTCTATTATTTGAAACGGTATTTTTAAGAATGTGAAGTCTTGGAAAATCTGTCTGTAGCTCTATCATATAAAATGTGCAAAACGGATTGAAAAAGCCGTTTTGCACATAATGAATTAACCGGAAGAGGTCCGGTCTTGTTTTTTAGTCGCGGTTGGCGCGCTTACGTTCCGTATGGTCGAGAATAATTTTACGCATGCGCATACTTTTGGGCGTTACTTCCACGTACTCGTCTTCGCGAATATATTCCAAGGCTTCCTCCAACGAGAGGATGGTGGCCGGAACGATACGGGCCTTCTCATCGGAGCCGGAGGCACGCATGTTGGTCAACTGTTTGCTCTTGGTAACGTTCACCACCAGGTCGTTTTCGTGGATATGTTCTCCTACGATTTGTCCGGCGTAGACCGCATCCTGCGGTTCGATGAAGAATTTGCCTCGGTCTTGCAGGTTATTGATGGCGTAGGCGAAAGCCGTTCCGCTTTCGAGAGCAATCATTACTCCGTTGCTTCGGCGGCTGATGTCGCCTTTATAAGGTTGGTACTCTTTAAAGCGGTGGGCCATGATGGCTTCGCCCTGACTGGCCGTGAGTACATTGGTACGCAGACCGATGATACCACGCGAAGGAATATCGAATTCGATGTCTACGCGGTCGCCCCGTGTCTCCATAGAGGTCATTTCGCCTTTGCGGCGCGTCACCATATCGATCATCTTGCTGGAGAACTCTTCGGGTACGTTGATGGTCAGCTCTTCAATCGGTTCGCAACGCTGTCCGTCTATTTCCTTGTAGATGACTTGGGGTTGTCCTACTTGCAATTCATATCCTTCGCGGCGCATGGTTTCGATGAGCACCGAAAGATGAAGCACACCGCGTCCTGCCACGATCCAACGGTCGGTGTATCCGTCTGGCATGGAGACACGTAAGGCGAGGTTCTTCTCCAATTCTTTTTCCAATCGTTCGTTGATGTGGCGGCTGGTGCAGAACTTGCCTTCTTTGCCGAAGAACGGCGAGTCGTTGATGGTGAAGAGCATACTCATGGTTGGTTCGTCGATGGTAATGGTCGGCAACGGCTCCGGGTTTTCATAATCGCAGAGGGTATCGCCGATTTCAAAGTTTTCCAAACCGACGATGGCGCAGATGTCTCCCGAAGAAACTTCGGCTGTTCTTTGGCGTCCCATACCGGTAAAAGTATGCAGTTCTTTGATTTTGGTTTTCTCCCGACTGCCGTCGCGGTGGCAGATGGTGATGTTCATGCCCTCTTTCAGGGTGCCGCGATGTACGCGTCCCACAGCGATACGTCCGGTGTAGTTAGAATAATCCAACGAGGTGATGAGCATCTGCGGTGTTCCTTCTAATTGTTGGGGAGCCGGGATATGCTCTACAATCTGGTCGAGCAGGTAGAGGATGTCGCCGGTCGGTGTTTTCCAATCCTCGCCCATCCAGTTGTTTTTAGCCGACCCGTATATCACGGGGAAATCGAGCTGTTCTTCTGTCGCGTCCAGATCGCACATGAGGTCGAACACCATTTCGTACACCTCTTCGGGACGGCAGTTCGGTTTATCCACTTTGTTGATGACCACGATGGGCTTCAGACCTATTTCGAGTGCTTTTTGCAACACAAAACGCGTCTGAGGCATCGGGCCTTCGAATGCGTCTACTAATAGGATACAGCCGTCGGCCATATTCAGCACACGTTCCACTTCGCCGCCGAAGTCGGAGTGTCCCGGAGTGTCGATAATATTGATTTTCGTACCTTTATAATTAATGGAAACATTCTTGGATAGAATGGTGATACCGCGTTCGCGCTCCAGTTCGTTGTTATCCAGCATCAATTCACCGGTCTGCTGATTTTCGCGGAACAGGTTGCCCGCCAGCAGCATCTTGTCCACCAACGTAGTCTTTCCATGGTCTACGTGGGCAATAATAGCAATGTTTCTAATGTTCTGCATACTTTTTACCTAAAATAACGGGACAAAGTTACTACAAATAATTGGAAAAGTGCGGAGTAGGGGCAAAAAAAGAGGAAAAACTTTTGGTGTGAAAGGAAAATGTAGTACCTTTGCAACCGCTAAGAGTATTAATGGTTTTAAAAACTTGATTTTATGTATTTAGACTCAGCTAAAAAGCAAGAAATCTTTGGACAGTACGGGAAGTCTAACACTGATACTGGTTCTGCAGAGAGCCAGATTGCATTGTTTTCATACCGTATTTCCCACTTGACGGAGCACATGAAGCAGAACCGTAAAGATTATAGTACTGAAAGAGCTTTGACTATGATGGTAGGTAAGCGTCGCGCTTTGTTGAACTACCTGAAAGACCGGGATATCGAAAGATATCGTGCCATCGTCAAGGCTTTGGGCTTGCGTAAGTAATTTCGCGGTCCGCACTGAAGATTTAACCGCCTTCCTGATAGGGAGGCGGTTTTTTTTTATTATTTTTGCACGCGAACCAGAGTTTAAATTTTATATTATTATATCAGACATGAATAAAATAAAGAATTATTTGCCGGATGCGTTGGCCGTGGTGCTGTTCATCGCGATAGGCTTTTTGTATTTTTTCCAGCCGGTGACCGAGGGACTGGTTCTTACGGGACATGATCATAGCGGAGGTATCGGTGCGGGAGTAGAGATGCAAGAATATCAGAAACGCACGGGAGAACGCACTCGTTGGACGAATGCTCTGTTTTCAGGAATGCCTACTTATCAGATGGCGCCGAGTTATGATTCTATCGACACGTTGGTGGGATTACAGAAAATCTACCAGTTGGGTATGACCGGTGTGGTTATGTATGTCTTCGTCATGCTGCTGGGCTTCTACATCTTGCTTCGTGCATTCGATTTCAAGGTTTGGATGGCGGCGTTGGGCGCTGTGCTGTGGGCCTTTTCTTCTTACTTCTTTATTATAATAGGTGCTGGGCATATTTGGAAAGTCATGGCTTTAGCTTACATTCCGCCCACGATAGCCGGTTTGGTGTTATGTTACCGTGGTAAATATTTGTGGGGTGGGGTAGTAACGGCTTTCTTCCTGGCTTTGCAAATCATGTCCAACCATGTGCAGATGAGTTACTACTTCTTGCCGGTAATGGGATTGATGGCTTTGGCTTATCTGATTCGGGCTGTGAAGGAAAAGAAATTGGCCGGTTGGTGTAAGGCTACCGGAATGTTGATTGTGGCCGGTCTCATCGGAGTGGCCATCAATTCGTCCAATCTTTATCATACTTACCAATATAGTAAGGAAAGCATGCGGGGAAAGAGCGAATTGACGTACAAGAACAAACAGAATCCCGGAAACCAGACGAAAGACGGACTGGAGCGCGATTACATCACGCAGTGGAGCTACGGTATCGGGGAGACATGGTCGTTGCTTGTGCCCAATGTAAAGGGAGGGGCTTCTTTACCATTGACTGCCAGTGAGAAAGCTATGGAGAAAGCTAATCCGCAGTACACGCCAGTCTATCAGGCTCTGACTCAATATTGGGGCGAACAACCGGGAACGAGTGGGCCAGTGTATGTAGGCGCCTTCGTACTGATGCTGTTTGTCTTGAGTTTGTTCGTGGTGAAAGGACCGATGAAATGGTGCCTGTTGGTACTTACCGTCTTTTCCGTTATGTTGTCGTGGGGGCGTAATTTCATGGGACTTACGGATTTCTTCCTCGACTATGTTCCGATGTATGACAAGTTCCGTGCCGTGGCGTCCATATTGGTGGTGGCAGAGTTTACGATTCCGTTGTTGGCCATGCTGGGATTGAAAACGGTTTTGGAACAACCGGAAGTATTGAAAGCCAAGTTGAAATATGTGTATATCAGTTTTGCTTTGACTGGTGGCTTTGCATTGCTGTTTGCTTTGATGCCCGATGTTTTTTTCGGAAACTATATTTCGTCGTCCGAGATGGCGATGCTACAGGATGCGGCAGGAAAAGGCTATATTCCACAGGATATGTTGGGCGGTATCCTCGGTAATTTGCATGATATGCGTAAGGCGGTGGTTGTGGCCGATTCCTGGCGCAGTTTCATCATCGTGGCGATAGGGCTGTTGTTGTTGTTGGCTTATAATGCTCGGAAAATCGGTGGAGGAGTGTTGGTTTGTGCCGTGTTTGTGCTTTGTCTGTTCGATTTGTGGCAAGTGGATAAGCGTTATCTGAACGACGGAATGTTCAGCGAACCGCTACAGACGGTGAATACGGTGGCTAAGACCCAGACCGATGAAATGATTCTGCAAGACCCGGATAAGTATTATCGTGTGATGAATTTGGCGGGAAGCCCGTTCAACGAAAACAGAACATCTTATTATCATAAGAGTATCGGAGGTTATCATGCAGCCAAACTTCGGCGTTATCAGGAGATGATAGAAGAACATATCGCTCCGGAAATGGGACGCTTTGCCCGTGCTGCCGCAGCTACGCAGGGCGATTTGACCAGGGTGGACGGCGATACGATCTTTCCGGTGTTGAATATGCTTAATGTAAAATATGCCATAATGGGGCAAGAAGGCGGAGAGACTTTCCCTGTGCCTAATCCCCATGCTTACGGTAACGGGTGGTTTGTAAAAGACGTGCGTTATTTAGCCAATGCAGACGAGGAGATTTTAGGCTTGCATCAGGTGAATCCGAAAGAAACGGCTTTGGTGGCTGAAAAATATAAAGATGTATTGGGTGGGACGGAAGGCCGGCAGCCGATAGACTCACTGTCAACGGTGAAATTGACTGCTTACGATGCTAATGCTTTGACGTATGAAGTCAATTCGCCAAACGGCGGAGTCGTTGTATTCTCGGAAATTTATTATCCCGGTTGGCAGGCTACGGTAGACGGTCAGCCGGTAGAAATAGCTTGTGCCGATTACATCTTGCGTGCCATCAAGGTCGGTCCCGGGAAACATACGGTGCATTTCAAATTCGATCCGAAGAGTCTGCATGTGACAGAGACAGTAGCTAATGTGTCGTTAGTGGTATTGATGTTGGTGTTTTTGGGCTTGGCCGGATGTGCCATAGTGCGTAACCGTAGACGGGAGCACCGCGAAGTTTAACTTCGGTGGGTATAATTTCTATCGGTCGGGCCTGCGAAACCAATATTTCGCAGGCCCGACTTGTGAATAGACAAATGCTGAATGTTATATTGGGTGCCCTGCTATATTTTTATGTGTATTATTGCAATTCTGCATGTTTGTGAAATATCCAAGATTATAAATTGTATATTTATACTGAATATACATCATCTTAAGCAAAAAACTGCATATTCTTTTGTTTTTATAAAATTTAAATATAATTTTGCAACTCAGTTCAAGGATAATTTTAATCCTGAAAAGCTTGCAAGATTAAAGAAAAGAGTTAATTTATTAATATATTCATTTTAAAATTGATCGTATGAGAGAGAAACTTTACACGAAATGGAAGGGAGGCCTGAATAGGCTTTGTTTTCTTCTTATGTGTTTTTGTTGGACTACGGTTCAGTCATGGGCCGTTGGTGAAGATGTACATTTAACCATTGAAAATGGTAAGACGTATGAATTTGAAGCTTTCAACAGTTATTATCTTACTTATGTAGCCACGGCTAACGGACAATTATCATTGTATCAAACCGGTGGAGACTTTTGTCGTCAGTATACAGATAACACTTTTGAAACGGAATTGCCTTCTACCCCTCAGTATGTTAATGAGGGAAAACTTGTAGAAGTGAAGGTTGAGTCAGGTAAGACTTATTATTTCTTGACTCGAGGTTTAAGTAAAGGAGAACTGACCGTTACTTTCGGAGAAAAAGCAACTCCACTTGAATTACTTTCGCTCTCCAAAGAAGAGGGAACGACATTGAATCTTTCTATTGATACCCTCTTAGGCTTCACTTTCAATAGAATGGTAAAAGTAGGAAATTGCACATTGTCTTCCGGGTCGGTAATCGGAAACTTGACCGCTTCGACGCATGATTATGGTTTCACCGTTTCCATTAAAGATGTGTTGTATAAATGGTTGAAGGAGGGTAATGTAAAAGCCGGAGATGAAGTCGTTTTGACTGTAACTGGATTATGTAATGCCAATGACGAGAGCGACAAATACAATGGTAATGGCGTGCTGACGGTGAAATATATTGCAGGAGCGTTGCCTGCCGAGCTGGTTAGCGTTGGGAACTCACCCGAAGAGATGAATTTCCTGTCTTATTACCTGCCTACTGATGAAAGGGGGTTGGTTACTTTGACTTTCAACCGTTCGATGGGTGAAGATGCTACGGCAAAATTATTCTATGGCGATATAGAAGGTTCAAATGTCTATACGGAAAGTCTTCCGGTGAAGGTGAAAGATACTCAGTTGATTGTAGACCTCCGTGGAAAACGTCGTTTGCCATCTGATATGTTACCGAATGCCAGTGCTGATGTGTGGGAACAGTATAAAACCATTTCCTTAAAGGTTAGCAATGTGAGGGACGCGGAAGGAAATTATGCCATGTCTACCTCTCAGGGTACCACAGGTTCGTATGCTTTTAATTATACAATAGAAGCTGTTGAGTTTGATATCGCTCGTCAGTTTACACCAGATGAAGGCACATCTTTGGATGATTATCCGACAATAGAACTTTGGATTCGGGAAGACGATTCGTTTACTTATGAGGGTGTAGATTTCACTTATAGCGTGAATGGAAAACCTGAGACGGTATTTGTACCCATCAGCCAGATTACGAAAAAAGACTCTCCAGACGGAGATGGTGTACTATTGACGATTCCGGTACCGAATAAAGCGGCGGATGAGAATTCAGATGTCGTAGTTTCTTTGAATAATTTGAAAGCGGCCGATGGTGCGGATTATTCAGAAGATTTTACGATAATATATAAAACGTCAGGAAAGAGTATGGCAGGGCTTGAGATAGAATCTGTGTCTCCTGCTGATGGAGCAGCTATCGCGGCTTTAGAAGCTGGTTCGTTTCTGGAATTGTCTACCAATATGAATGATCGTGTAGGATATGTATGGTTTAGAATAGATGACCAGAACCCGAAGGATCCTGATCAGGCTTGTGTTAAGACGATGACATCGATGAAGAAAGAGACGGTTGAGGGAAAAGTTTCTTTCCGGACAGAAATAATTCGTAGTGTGACTTTCTTTGAAGGGCATACTTATAAAGTTACTTTCAATGCTTATGCTTCGGAGAGCGATTATCAGCACGGTGCAGATGCTCTTGGTGTTATGACTGTGACTTACACTGGTACAACTCCGGAATTTAAGTTTAGTCCGGTTAAGTTTGTAGGAATAACGCCGGATCCTGATTATACTGTAATTTCAGACGTAAGCCAGAATGAATTTACGTTGACTTTTGACGGTCCTGTAGTATTGAATCATGAAAATGCTTTTGTAGTATACGGTCAGGGAATGAATTATCCATTTGAAAGTATCGAGTCGAATGAAGACGGTACGGAATGGACGGTAAAGGCATCCTTGGAAAAATTAATGGAAATGGGTATGATGCCTCGATTGTCTATGAGCTTTATGCCGGTGGATAAAGACGGAATGTTAGTTGAAGGTAATGCCGGTAAAGATGCGACAAGTTATTTGAATTTTGCCTATGATTGTACGATTGGTATACCAGATTTGCAAGTGAGTCCGGAAAGCGGTTCTAAAGTGGAAAGTTTGAAAGAGATCATAGTAGGATGTAAAGATATCATGGACGACAATGGTGAGGTGATATTTCAAGGTGGTATCAGCGAATCTTATATGGCGGCCGAAAAGATCATTTTGTATAAGAACGGACGTGAGCCGGTTGCAACGGTAACGAGTATCGAACCTATTATACCGGAGGACCAAGAGGATAATTACTTCTATGTTCCTGTGGAAATGAAATTAACATTGGATACTGAAATTACAGATAACGGTAATTATCGTTTGCACATTCCTGCCAACTACTTTATATTGGGAACAGGTATGTCTAATGTAAACAGTAAAGAAACAAGTGTGCTGTATACTATCGACCAGCCGATTAAGATAACGGTTACGCCAGAGAATAACTCTACGGTAGAAAGCCTGAAAGAAATTACTATCGAATGTGAATCAGGTATAGATGTGCCGAATATGGGTACAATTCAATTATTGAATGCTCAGAATGAGGTGGTAGCTTCGGCAACGGGTGAGGATTGCGAATTGTTGTTACCCGAAGGTGCCGGTCCTTGGGATCCTTATACTGGTGTGACAATTAAATTGGATCAAGAGGTGACAGATAAAGGTACATATAAGTTGGTTATTCCTGAAGGATTCTTCTATTTGGGTGAAAACTATGAAAATTCGGACGAGATGACGTTTACTTATTCGATTAATGCCAGTGGTATTCATTCGATTGGTACTGAGTCTAAGGGAGTAGTCGTTTATACTGTAGACGGTAAATTTATCTTAAAGTCGAGAGATGCCAAAGACGTGAAGAATCTGAAGAAAGGTTTGTACATTGTGAACGGTAAGAAGATGATGGTGAAATAATCTAAAGCCGACGATTTAAGAAAATCATTGTAAATATGTAAAGGGAGAGAAGAGGCGAACGTCTGTTTTCTCCTTTTCTATTCTTTCACAGTGAGATTCGGAAAATTGTTGTGTCTTTGTTAATAGAAATAAATTATTATTGCTAAAAAATATCTTATGAAGAAGTTTTTATGTTCGATGTATTTAGCTTTGTCCTTGTCCGGGACATTGCAGGCTATTCCGGTTTGGCCGGAACCTTTTCAGGTACAACAGGCTGATGGTACGATATTGACATTGAATCCGCGCGGAGACGAATGGTTTTCTTATTTTGAGACTACAGATGGTTTTCGGGTTATAAAGGATGAGGCAGGAAACTATGTGTATGCCTTATGGGGAGCGGATGGTAAGAGTGCGTTGCCGACGAGAATCATAGCGCACGACCCTTTAAGCCGCGAGGTGGAAGAAAGGG
>ENA-ORUX01002337-ORUX01002337.1-human-gut-metagenome-genome-assembly--contig:-NODE-2337-length-12444-cov-10.083138_pt1 | contig 12444 bp, 6 predicted proteins | sample MGYA00242087_ERZ509225 | MGnify/ENA primary metagenome ERZ509225 (study PRJEB26280, sample SAMEA2338864) | human gut metagenome | biome: human gut; feature: human-associated habitat; material: faeces... | reverse complement strand
TTTAAACAAATTATTAATCAGAATTCTGTTGCATTTGCAAGTTGAATTCAGCCTTTAAAAATATCTTGATAGATAGATTCCTGAGAGTCATATTTGTTTTTTGTCTCTCCTAATCCAGCTTCTGAGTACGGAATATCTCCAAATGTATCTGTCATGCCAGCTGTGTTATAGGCTTGTGTTATGCGAATCATCTGGCATATATTTGTTTCTTCTGGATTATTCTCAGCTGTTTGCTTTGCTACTTTCATGTGTTTTAGAGTTTTGTAATATGGTTGCCAAAACCCTTCATTGGACCATGAATCGTTGTAACCGTATCGGTCGGATGCAAAGCCGGCGTCTGCATTTGCAAAATATTGACAATACATTTGCGCATATAAGTTGTCTGCTCTTTGGTAAGGTGTACAATCAAGGTGGGCACCTACTTCCTGTACATAAGGCAAGATATATTTTAAACTTGCTTCTGTAACAGCTCCGGGATTGGTATTCATGGATTCGAACTTATCAGTACAGCTGCTGAATAGTTCCATACCAACCAAAAATATACTGGATAAAATCAAAGATTGTTTCATAGCTCTAAATTTAGAATTTAACATTTAAAGAAAATCCAAAACTTCTAGTAGGAGGCATTGAACCATATTCGAATGCCTGAGCATAGTCAGCACTAGAAATAGCTGATTCTGGATCTACAGGTGCATCTTTGTAGAAATAGAAGAGGTCACGTCCTACTGCAGAAACCTTAACAGCTTGTAGCTTGAGTGGCTTAAGCCAGGAAGTTGGAAGATTCCATCCTATAGATAGTTCTCTCATTTTTACATAGGTTCCTTTATACATAAATTCTTCGGCTACACCACTTGAACTTCCTATTTTAGTATAAAATTCTTGTGCTGTAACAGGAATGGTATTTACTTCTCCTGTTGAAGCTAAAATGCCATCTACAACCATTTTGTCACGTCCTTCCAATGTTCGTGCAGATGTTCCTGCAGAACATGCGTTGGCATCAGTCATAGAGATAAAGTCGCCACCATAACGTATATCGATCAAAGCATTAAGAGACAGATTTTTCCACTGTAATCCGGTGCCTATTGAACCTGTCCATTTTGGTAACATATTACCAATAACCTTATCTGTCTCAGTAAGAGGTAGTCCATCATCACCAATTAAAATATTACCATTGGCATCTCTCTGATAAGCGTTGGTTGCAACAATATCACCATATTTTCCACCTTCATTGATAACTACTGATGCGATACTAGTACTACCCAACGTGTAACGTTTGATACCTCCACCTAGTTCGATACAATCGGTACGGTTTGATCCCCAGTTTAAGGTGATATCCCATTTCCAGTCTTTGGTCAGAATAGGTGTTCCTGTTACGGTCAATTCATAACCTTTACTGCGAATCTTACCTGCGTTGATCAACTTGCTGGTATATCCTGATGGAACCGGAGTATTAATTGCTAGAATTTGATCTGTTGTTGCACTTTGATAATAAGTAAAGTCAACACCTAATCTATTTTGGAACATGCGCCATTCCAATCCTGCTTCGTATGAATTAGTACTTTCCGGTTTTAAGTCGCTCAGTGGAAGTTCATCCGGTAATTGCATTTCAAGAATGGTTCCTCCATTTACCAGACTACCATATTTACTGTATGCATAAGCCAATTTATAAGGATCAGTATCATTTCCGACTTTTGCCCATGATGCTCTTACTTTTAGATAATCAATCCAGTCAGGCATTTTTAGCATTTCAGAAATGATGCCACTTAAACTAACAGATGGATAGAAGTAAGATCTGTTTTCTTTTGGTAGGGTTGAAGACCAGTCGTTTCGTCCTGTTACGTCCAAATATAACATACTTTTCCAGCTGACAGAAGCATTACCAAATACAGATTGAATCTCTTTTTTATAGAAAGACTCTGATGCTTCTCGTTTGTCGCCGTTGCCCATCCAGATGAAGTCGGTAATCTGGAAAGTACCTGCATCGCCTGCAAGACCTTCATACGATTGGTTTTCGACAGAAGTACCGAGATTGGCTGTTACACCGAAATCTCCGAATGTCTTGTTGAAGTTCAATATTAAATCGGCGGTAAAGTCCTTATGAGAAGTTTCACTATGAACATATTGTGAAGCTGTCGATCCATCAGACTGATGAATAGCGTATTTCCGGTACTGATCGTTGTACCAGTCTACACCTACTCGTCCCGTCAAGTTCAGGTAACTGGTCAGTTTTAACGATGCCTTGATTTGTCCTAAGAAACGGTTTCTGGTATTTTTATTTCCGTTATCGGGCAATATCATTCCATAAGGGTTGGTATAGTTTTCTGCCGGGCCAGTCCAGTTTTGTACCTGTCCGTTTGATTTAAACATATCGGTGCTAAGGTCAGATAGACGAATACCACGTGGCATGGTAATGAACTGCGACATTAACCCGTAACTACCTTGTGCCGGAGCGTTATTAGTCTTTTCTATCATGTAATTGGCTTTTGCTCCGATAGTCAGAAAATCGTTTTTGAATTCAGTGTTTAAGTCGAAGTATTGTCGATTGATAGAGTGGTTAGGAACAATACCATTGTTTCTGCTGTCTGTAAATGATAAACGTCCCGTAAGTTTGTCGCTTCCTGCTGATGCTGTTACAGTGTTTGAATATTGTACGCCGGTATCGTAGAATTCCTTGATGTAGTCATCTTGTGGAAGCAATGCATATTGACCATAATCTGTATTGCCATAGATGACATTTTTCCAGTTGTCAACCATCTGACCTTCCATTTTCGGACCCCAGCTACCTTTGGCTGAAGTACTGAATACCCCACTGGACCCTTGACCATAAATATTTTGATAGTCGTATGGATTGTATACTTTGCTGAATTGGATATTGCCGTTATATTCCAGCTGTAAAGGTTGCCCTTGTTTTCCTTTCTTCGTGGTAATTATGATGGCTCCGCTTTGTGCTCTTGAACCATAAAGTGCGGCAGCATTGGCTCCTTTTAAGATAGAAATACTTTCAATATCTTCCGGATTAATTTGTGAAGCTGCACTGGCAAGGTCTGTACCTCCATATTCATCGGCATCACCATTTGAATCATCATTAATAGGAATGCCGTCAATTACCCAAAGAGGTTGATTTTTGCCACTTAGTGAGTTTAGACCACGCATAATGATACGCGTTGATCCTCCCATTCCGGATCCTGATTGTGCAATTTGTACACCGGCTACTTTTCCTTGTAGCATATTGCTGAGACTGATAGATTTGTTTTCTGTCAGATTATCTGTCTTAACCTCCTGCATGGCATATCCTAACGCTTTTTTCTCTCGCTTGATACCCAGTGCTGTGACAACTACTTCATTGAGTTGTTCTGACTGAACACTTAGCTGGACATTCAATCTTTTATTATTCCCTATGGTAACTTCTTTATTCTTGTAGCCTATAAAGGAAACTTGTAGGATATTTTGATTGCTGGGAACTTGTATTTCGAAATTTCCGTTCATATCTGAAATTGTACCGATAGAAGTCCCTTTTATAAGAATATTTGCACCAGGAATACTATTACCTTGTTCGTCTGTTACAGTACCAGAAATCGTACGACCTTCTTGTTGTATAATAGATGATACCACGGTTGATCCTGATAGAACATCAGTGGCATATACTGCATTTTGGCAGGTTAAAGCAATGGTTACAAGTGATATCCTTGAAATCCATTTTTCGCGTTTGAAATTTTTTTTCATAAGAATGTGGTTTTAAAGATTAAGGTAAAGATAGGTTATGTATTATAGCTTTTCCAGTGTTTTCCAACATTGGTAAAGCCCTCTAGGAACATGGAAGCATCCTTTCCATTTACCACCTTTTAGTGGAAGTAAAACCTCACCTCTTCGATTTAGATAACCAAACCATTCCGGATACTTTGGATCTTTAAAATGACTCCATGTATATTGATGAACCTTTTTGAAAACTTCTAGACATCGGTTGTCTTTTGTCAGTTGGTAACCTTTTATCATGGCGATTAATGTTTCAATATGAACCCACCATAATTTTTGATCCCATTCTAATTGTTGAGGTGGAAAACCTTTGCGATCCATGAAATAGAAAATACCACCAAATTCTTTATCCCAGCCGTAATCGAACATGTTCAATGCTGTATCTTTAGCTTTTTCTATCAGGTCAGGACGATTGAGACGTTCTCCTAAATCCATAATAAACCACATTGCTTCAATAGCATGCCCGGGAGTTATTTGTCTTCCTTCAAAACAGTCGGCCAAGGTTCCATCACTATTTACATTTTCTACAATGAGTCCTCCTAATTCAGGTCGGTAAAAGATATCCATTACTTCATGTATACACGTATCTATTGTACTTTGCAGATAATCTTTGTCGAGTAAATGTTCTATTTCTAAGGCTAAATTACAAAGAATCATAGGAAGAGCAAAGTTTTTTAAGTCTCGTGTACCGGGGTGGAGTTTATTCCATTTTCCTTTCGGGTTATCTGTTTTGGAAAGAATAATATCGAATGTCTTTTTGGCAATGTCAGCGTATTCTTCACAACCGGTAGCCAGACTTAACTGTCCAAAGGCCATTGTTGCGAATGTATATGAAAAAATATTATATGGCTCTACCAGAGGTTTTCCTTCTCTGTTCAATGAGAAATACCAGTTGTAATTACCGTCGTGTCCATATTTTTTTAAGAATTCGCCACCTTGTATGGCACAGTCCAGCCATTCTTGCTTTTTCTCCAATTTATTATATAACATAGAAAACATCCAGACTTCTCTACCTTGTAGCCAGATGAATTTGTCGGTATCGAAAACTTTTCCGAATTGATCCAAGCATGTGAAATAACCACCGCATTCTTTATCTTGGGAATGTTGAATCCAAAAAGGAAGTACATTATTAAGTAATTCTTCCTTATACTGTTCTTTTAATTGTTTTAAATCGTCCATAATACTTTATTTATCGATTTAATTGTATTAATAAATGTAGAGTACTCTTATAATGCAAATATATAAAATATTTTATTTATTATACTATCGGTGTATTATTTTATTTTTTATTTAACCTCTTTTGACTATTTGTTATTATTTGACACTGTTTTTGTTTGATAATATTATTAATATTAGGTATTTTGTTTTAGATTGTTATTAAATGTGTTGATAGTGTGAGATTTTTGTAATATGTACGGTTTGTTGTGCTAGGGATATATGGTGTTTTTTGTTTGAGTCATGGTTGGTTTATAAGGTAGGATTATTCTATTGATATTTCATCTACAAAAATAAAGGCAGGTATGGCTGGAAGCCCACTCCATGAAGGCAGTTTCTTTTCTGATGTAGCCGATATTCTGACGTATCGTGCTGTTTGAGTTTGGAAAGTTAGTGTATGTTGCTTGACTTCTTTTCTATGCTCTGTTGGCATCGTATAGATTTGTGATGCTGTTTTTTTATAGTTTTTCCCGTCACTTGATAGCTCTATGCAAATATGTTGCGCGTCAAATATACCATCACCAGTCGCTATGCATGTGTTGAGTGAAACTGATGTAATAGGTGTTTCTTTTTCTAGATCTATTGTTGCAATCATGTCATTTCCATTACTGAATCCTAGCCATTTATCACTTCCGTAAGTTGTATTTCCGGAGATTCCGTCTACCAATGTTCCATACCCTTGTCCGTTATATTTTTCGTCGGCAGGGAATTTTAGTATTATAGGTTTGTTGGTTGCTTTGTTGAAATGAAATTGTTCTTTGTAGATTTCACTGTTTCCTTCTGGGCGGATTGCAATAGCTTGTAGAGTTGTTGTTTTGTTTATTTGTAGTTTTTTCTGATATACAGGTGATTGGTTTGTTGGAATAGTGCCGTCGAGTGTATAGTGTATGGGTGCGTTTCCTAATGTAGATAAAGTTACTTCTGTGTATCCTGTTTCAGGGTTAGATACATAGGTAGCATCTACGTTTAGTACATGTTTAGCGTAATTGTATTTTTCTAAATCATATAATTTTAGCATATTTCTTAGTCTATTAAGAAATTCATTATAATTTTTCTGTTTGGGGTTATTCCATTGAATTTCTGCTAGTGCTGCCCATCGGGGGAGTGTCATATATTGCACATGTGAAAAGTCGGGTATATATTCAGTCCATAAATTGGATTGTACTCCTATGATATGTTTTTGCTGATTTTGGGTTAGTTGGTTGGGGATTGGAGTGTAATTGTATACTTTTTCAATAGGAATATATCCTCCTATAGCTAAAGGTTCCTTGTCTGTATCTAATGCTTGATAGAAATCAAAATACATAACAGTATTAGGGGTCATAATGACATCGTGTCCTTGTTGAGCAGCTTTTACTCCACCGGCTTCTCCACGCCAGGACATAACTGTTGCTTGAGGATCAGCATTGCCTTCTAGAATTTCATCCCATCCAATTGTTTTTCTATTTTTTTTCTTAAGGTATTCTGATACGTGCTTCATTATAAAGCTTTGCAGATATTGTTCTTTTGTATATATTGAATCTGATTTTATGTTTTGCTTTTGAATAAATGCCTGGCATTTAGGACAATGCTTCCACTGGGTCTTAGGGCATTCGTCGCCTCCTATATGTATGTATGTGGAAGGAAACATTTCGATAATTTCATTAAAGACATCATCTAAAAACTGGAGTGTCTTGGGGTTTCCTGCACAGAGTACATTTTCTGAAATTCCCCACTTGGTCCATACTTTATAAGGACCTCCTGTACAGCCTAATTCTGGATATGATGCTAATGCAGCTTGCATGTGTCCTGGTAAATCTATTTCTGGTATGATTGTAATCTGTTTATGAGATGCATAGTTGACGATGTCTTTTATTTGTTCTTGGGTATAAAATCCTTGGTAAGGTTTTCCATCATATTTTTCAGGATAATCATTGAGATGTCCTATTAATGTTTCTTCTCTTTTTGAGCCGATTTGTGTTAAACGAGGGTGTTTTTTTATCTCTATACGCCATCCTTGGTCGTCTGTAAGATGCCAGTGTAAGGTGTTCATGTTGTGCATGGCCATCATATCGATATATGTCTTGATTTCGTTAACGCTGAAAAAATGTCTACTTACGTCAAGATGTGCTCCTCTATATTGGAAGTAGGGAAAATCGTTAATGTGTACAGCTGGAAGTGCTATAACTTTATTTTCTTGTGCTATAGGCAATGCTTTCCATAAACTTTGTATGCCATAAAAAATACCAGCCTCACTGTTGCCACTAATGGTAATTTGATGGGAGTTTATGTCTATCTGATATCCTTCCAAATTAGTACTTTGGGGTACAATTTGTAGAATAATAGAGTTATTTGCCTTAGTGCCGGAGTCTATTGTTATTTCTTTATGAGTTTTTTCTTCTATATATTGTGCCAATAGTTGTGCGTACTCTTTCAATTTTTTATTTCCTTTTGGGTATAGTATGTTTGTTTTTTTATTGATAATGACGATATTATCTCTGACAGCTGCATAGATATTCCTGCTATCCGACTGTATACTTGTGATACTCGGAAATAACTGGGGAAGGTGACAATAATCCCATATCACCTCTTTTGTTCTGATATCGAAACTGCTCAATCCGCCAAACTTGCTTCCCATATATACATGGCCATCCTTGCTGTAATGTACGGAACTGATAAATTCGGAACCGATACTTGTATCGGACGTTCTGAAAGGACTGTATCTGACTGTTTTGAAAAAACGGGCCCTTGTATTGGCATAAGACACGCCTGCGGTCCAGGCGGATACCCATAGATTATTGTCCCTGTCGAGGAAGATATTGTTGATGTCACTTCCTACCGAATAGGGATTGGACGGTGAGTGCTTATGTTCCATGACAGAGGTGGACTCATTGCTTTTCCATACTTGGAAAAGCCCTTCGTTTGCTCCTATCCATACATATTCGGGGTCAACACATAAGGACAGTACCCCGCCCGGAGTATGGAACATGACCTGCTTGGCAAGTGTATAACTGCCGTCGTTTTCGATTTTATATTTAGCCAGATGTTCCTGGTAGATGATCCATAAATCTCCGTTATCATAACAAATATCCCTGACTCCCGAACCTATGTTATTATTGATATTGCCGGAAAACTTCAGTTCTCCCTCAGCGTCAACCTTGTAGGCGGACAGATACCTTTTTCCTGAAATCCAGGCATTTCCCAAGCTGTCTGTTGCCACCTTCGGGTTCAACTCGTCGGAAATATAATTGTAAGCGTCTCCTATCTTTCTGGCAGAAATGACCGGTTCCCCGTTATCTTTTTCGGAAGATTCAACCTTTACCAATCTGATTTGGTTATCCGATATGAGCCATAACTGATTACCAATGCCCTGCTTGAGCATCCTGACTTTGGAATAAAAGGCGGGATCGGGTTGAGCCTCTGTCCGGTAACTGACAAATTGCTTGGTTCTGATATCAAAACAAGCCAGTACGGCTTCCGTAGCCAGCCAGATATAGCGGCCTACTATCTGAATACTATAAACTCTGTTATAATAGACTGAATTTATAATACCGTTTTCGTACTTGTAGGAATCAATGGAATATCCGTCGTATCGATTAAGCCCTCTATGGCTTCCGAACCACATATATCCTAAGGAGTCTTGTACGATACAGGTCACGTTATCGTGTAGCAGTCCCTCGTTTCTGGTCAGATGACGGAACAGGAGTTCTTCCTGTGCATTGCCGGTTATGAATGCACAGGAAAGAACGATAAGTGACAGAATGATTTGTTTATAATATCTCATAAGCAAAAAACGTCTGTGTTATGGACGAACGGTTATGTCAATGGTAGAGAACTGAGTGTTGTAATCATATTCACTCGCATGAATATTGTTTCCTACATTGTCTTTATACCCGCTATCCGAATAGTTTTTCATACTTGTATTGGTGCCTATTACGACTACCTGATAATTACCTGGTTGCGTATACGTATATTGATATTTCAATATTCCGGAGTTGTCATTGATGTTCAGAGACTGGCCTGTGGAGAACGGAATATAGTCTATATCACCATAACTTGCGGAAGCTATGTAGTAATCGCCTAAATATCCGGCATTATTACTAGGAGTAAATAAGATCTGTATGTATGACAATGTACCCATAGTTTTTCCCGTAGCTCCCTGCCAGGCGTCTATAACACTCGACAAATCAACGGAGTAGTCTGTAAACGCGGTATTGGGATTCCAGTATATGTCCCAGACGGTTTCATCTCTGAATATAACCTCCGTTTCACCGACTCCGATGCCGCCGAGGCGGATGACTACCTGAAAGGTTGTTATGTCCGGACGCTGTTCTCCCGAACTGACATCTCCCAGGATGTCTTTGTCGAATCTCATCCGTAAATTCAGCTTTTTGTTTGTTCCCAGCTTGGCGTCCGTATGCAGGCGGAGTGCTTGATACCACCATTCGGGATGAACGGATGTGATTTTCAGTACATTCTGCTGAATGGACTCGTCATACTCGATTTCGGCTTCCGAACCTATCAGGTTATCGCCACTGCCTGCGTTCACAACTTCTGCGAGATTGTCTGTAATGGAAGTGGAACCGGCGGGTGTATCGGCAAAGTTACAATTATACGGTGTAATTTCCGGATCGATAGGGCGATAATTGTTGTTTTGTAAATCATCGTTGGTTTTTCCTAGCAGTAGATAGTAGGCACTGCTCTTGTAGTCGTGCCCGTCATCTCCGGTGTAAATGGATACGGCCATTGCATTATGCCGGATACTGAATGTAACGGGTTCTCCTACCTTTACCTCTGTCTTGTCTGCACTGGCGGAGATATGTAAGCTGGGGGCTTCCTCTTCATTGCACGCAATAAATGTAGTTGCTGCGAGCAGAAGTATGAATTTAGTATAGGTTGTTTTCATTCTCTTATCGTTTTAAGTTGACACAAAAGATTAATATCCCGGGTTCTGAGTCAGGTTCTTGTTCACATCTATTTCACTCAAAGGCACGGGCAATAACATATTGCGGGATTGGATATTCTCCGGAGCTCCGGGAGTTGTGATTTCCCGTTCCGTATTACTGATGAACGGGTTGTATTGCCGCCATGCCTGCATCTGCTTTACCAGGATGCCACGGCGGACGAGGTCGCACCACCTGTCAGTCGACTCGGCTACTAGTTCGCGTGCCCGTTCGTTAAGTATTTCAGTTCTGAAGGCTGTATAATCATCGCCGTATCTGTTATACTCCCAGGCAGTTCTCACTCCGTCGTAGATATAACCGTATGCTCCGGGTTTCCAGTCGGGTACACATTCGTCTACTTCGGTAGCATAGTCGGTAATTAATTTACGGGGCAGTACATCCTGGTGCATAATGCCTTCGTTGGCGATTCGCGAACGTTTGCGCACAAGGTTGACAGCGTCGTAAGCAGACTGTATGGAGATTCCGCTCATGTCCATTCCTGAAGAAGGTCGGTAGTCGCCGGGACCGTGGTTGACTTCGTTGTATGCTTCCGCGTACATCAGTAATACGTCCGCATAGCGGAGCAGAGGTTCATCCATACCGAAGTTGGTGTAATTGTATGATGAAGGGTCTGCCAACGGATATCGTCTGAATTTGCCGATACTCCATTGAAGCCAGTTATTGTTTTCCGTGGCCTCGCTCAGCTTCTGGTCGCCCAGATCGACATCGTAGTAGAAGCCGTTCTCGGTGGCAGGGCCGAAGGCAAAATCAGCCTGCGGGTACAGGCGCTTGATGGCCTGTGCCATAACGTGAGCAGCGGTGTGACGGATAACGTGCAGCTCCTGATCCTGCGGGCACTCGTCCACATGACCGTCCTTGTAGATGATCTTCATAGTAGATTCTCCTTTGACAATGCGGTGTTGAACAAAAATAAAAAGCGCTTCACCCCGTAAAACTCACGGGATGAAGCGCCGATATATGTCTGCGTTCCACGGTTCCACCCGAATTGCGCGCTCCCCGGCGGGGAAACGCGCCCCTCGCAGTGCTGTAACGGGCACGCCCGGCAGAGGTTCGCCTCTGCACTCTGCGGTGGTAGGGTCTCCGGGCACGGTAAGCCGCTTGCAGCACCCGGGGCTCCGGGGCGGCTCTCTCTGCATCGTGTGGGGGAAGATCCGGTTTGTCCGCATCGACGATTTACACAGGATGAAACTATTGTGATTGTAGCACGCCCGGTGGGAAAAATCAAGGGCAAAACGATGGAAAAATCAATGGTGCAGCCTTGCTTCCCACCTGGCCGTGTACTCCGAGTGGAATTTATCGCTGAGGAATGTCTGGCTGCTGTACAGGCCATGATAGCCCGAGAGCATATAACTCAGCCCGCAGCCCAGCGCGATCAGCTCCAGCCCGGCCCCGCCAAACAGTTCATAGGCCAGCAGAAGGGAGGGGACGAGGGTGTTGGCGGCACCGCAGAAGACAGCCACCATGGCTACGGCAGCCGAAAACCCGGCGGGCAGGCCCAGCAGCGGGCCGAACACGCAGCCAAAGGTGGCGCCGATATAAAAGCTGGGGACGACTTCGCCGCCTTTAAAGCCGGAAGCCAGGGTGATCGCCGTGAGGAGGATTTTGCAGATAAAATCCCAGGGCAGGGCCTGGCCCTGCTCCACGGCGGCGGTAATGAGATCCATGCCCGCGCCGTTGTAATCCCGGGTCCCGCAGAGGTATGTCAGGGCAATGACCGCACCGCCACCGACAAGGACGCGGAGCCAGGCATTGGGCAGGCGCCTCTTCATCTGATGCTCCGCGAAGTGCAGGGTCCGGCACAGCAGAACGGACACCAGGGCGCAGCCTACGCCCAGCACCGCCACCCGCAGCAGCATCAGCTTCTCCAGCTCCGGCGCCGCCACAGAAAAGCGGGTGGGCGCCACCCCCAACTCCACAGAAATCCAGTAGGCCACCAGGGAGGCGGTCAGACATGGAATGAACGCCACGTGGTACACCACGCCGATGCTGATGACCACGATGGCGAACACCGTGGCGGTAAGGGGTGTGCCGAACAAGGCGGAGAAAAACGCCGCCATGCCCGCCATGGTGGCGGTGCGCAGGTCCCGGTCGTCCAGATTGAAAAGGCTCCCCGCATGGCGGCCGATGGTGCCGCCCATCTGGAGAGCCGCGCCCTCCCGTCCGGCGCTGCCGCCGCACAGGTGGGTGAGAATTGTCCCCAGGAAGATGGCGGGCAGCAGCCAGATGGACAGGGGCTTTCCGTGGTGTACCGCGTCGATGATGTCGTTGGTGCCCTGGCCCTCCGTCTTTGTCAGCTTGTAGAAGGCCACGATCACCAGTCCCGCCGCCGGCCGACACCACAACAGCCAGGGATGTTGCTCCCGCAGCTCTGTGGCCCGCTCCACACCGATGTGGAACAGGGAGCCCACCACGCCGCAGCAGACGCCGGTGACCAGCGCCACCGCCAGCCACTTGGCCATGGCCTGGACGTAAAGGCCCACGTGGGTGTGGCCATGCTCCTTTTCCAATCCGTTCACTTCCCTTCCCCGCCGCC
>ENA-ORUX01002332-ORUX01002332.1-human-gut-metagenome-genome-assembly--contig:-NODE-2332-length-12469-cov-2.531738_pt1 | contig 12469 bp, 10 predicted proteins | sample MGYA00242087_ERZ509225 | MGnify/ENA primary metagenome ERZ509225 (study PRJEB26280, sample SAMEA2338864) | human gut metagenome | biome: human gut; feature: human-associated habitat; material: faeces... | reverse complement strand
GGCGGCGGCCTCGCCATAGGCGAAAGCCAGCATGACCAGAACCAGTACGGCGCTGAGACAGGCATAAAACGACTTGGGCATGATGTGTCCTCTGGATGGTTGGGCAGGCATTTCCTGCCGCTGGTTTGGGTGTTGCAGTGTATAGGGTAAGGACGAAGAGGGAAAAAAGCAAGCCCGGCACGTCCTTGCTGGGGAGCGCAACCGGGCTTTCTCATATGGCGGAGGCATCAGGGGCGCATCCATTGGTCGGAGGATGCGGCGAGCGCCTGCATGTCGTTGATGAGCTTGCTGGTGTGGTACCCGTCGGCCGCCGCATGATGGACGGAGACGGCAATCGGCAGAAGCGTGTCCGGCCCCTGAGCGAAGTACTTGCCGAAGGTGATGATGGGCGGCAGGAAGGGCGGTTCCGTGGCCTGCACATGGGCCATGCCGGTAAAGCTCAGCCACGGCAGCGCGGACATGGGACAGCAGTTGGCCGGCCTGCCGGGTTTGGCCCGGACGCCTTTGATATCTTTGTAGGTTTCCATGTCGTGCAGGACGTTTTGGTAGAAAACGGGAAACGATTCGTCGTACTCGCTCCAGACGTCCGAAAACGTTTTGTCGTCGTCATGGAAGATCGTATAGGACGGATTGATGAAATCCCAGTAGCCGGGCGCGCCGTGCTCGTTGAAGCCCATGCGGAATTCCCGGTTCGCGTTGATGGCCCGCGCCGTGATGTAGAGCAGGAGCGGGTAAAAACGCAGGCCGAGGGCCTTGCCGCGTTCGCGCAGGGCGGTGACGGCCAGGTGGGCTGTCAGGTCGTAACGGCATTTCACCGTGCGTATATAGTAGTCGAAATGCTCGCTGCGAGGCCATGCCGCCCGATCGAGCAGGTGAAACGAGGCATCGCGCATGGTTTATTTCTTGCTTGGAGCCGTTTTGGGGCAGTCGTTCATGTAGACCCAGAAAATGGTCTTGATTTCTAGCGGTTTCTGCTTGCCTTCGGGATCTTGGAGGGGATCGCCGGCCATGCTGGTCGAGAAAGCCCACCAGCCGGGGAGCGGACAGACGAACGTGAAGACGCCCTGGCTGTCGGCTTTGACCTGCTGCGTGGCGCCGAAGGCGGAAATGGGCTGCGGCGTGGGCTGCTTATCCTGCTTTTTGGCCTTGGGCTGGGCCTTGTCGTCCTGCGGCGGCGCGTTGGGATCTTCCGGCTGGGCAACGTTGGGCTTGATCGCCGGATCGAGGCGGGCCACGTCGATGAGCGCCCCGGGAATGGGGGTGCCGTCGAAGAGGGCCTGCCCGGAGAAGGCCATGCCCGAGCACAGGCCGAAGGGACGGCTCAAGGGCGAGATCTCAAAGCTGATGTTGGCGGGCTTGTCCCAGCCTTCGGCGGACCCGTAGGCCGGGATCTGCACCTTGGTGACGTACTGGACGAACTTGTCCTGTTCGGGGACCCAGCCCGCCTTGGTTTGCATGACGAGCTGGTAGACGCCGGGGTGGGGCAGGGAAATGTTTGTGGTCCATGCGCGAGCACCGTAGGCGACGACTTCGTCGAGGACGGAGAGGTGTTCGCTCCGGTCCATGTTGTCTCCGCTGTAGCGCAGTGCCGTGAAGACTTGCGGGCGTTCAATAGGGATGCCCGCGCCCGTTGCCGGATCAATGGCACAGATGACGAGGTTGAGGGATGTTTTTTCCGGGTCGTCAACGATGGGGCTGTCGGGAAGGACCAGTCCGAAACCGGCATGGGCCGGAGAGGCCAAGAGCATGGCCAGTCCGAGGGTCATCAGGGTACGTCCGAACATGAAAGGCCTCCGCAGTCGGAATTCTCAGCTGTTTTTGGGGAGTGACTCGTGTGGGGAGCTCCAGTTGTACTGGAAATCGTGCTTTTCGCGCGGCGTTCTGGCGACGACGGCCACATCCACGGCGGCGGCCCCGGCATGTGGATCGAGCAGGGCGAGGGCGGCGCGGCGCAAGGTTGTGCCGGTCGTGTAGGTGTCGTCGACAAGCAGGATGCGCTTGCCCCGGACTTCCGGGAGGGAAAGGAACGCGCTCTTGAGGTTGGCGACGCGTTCGGCTTCGCTCAGGCCCACCTGATGCCGGGTGGGGTGCTGGCGGAGCAGCAGATCGGGCACGAGCGGCACGCCGAGGGCATCGGACAGGGGGCGGGCCAGTTCCTGGTACTGATTGACGCCGCGGTCGCCCAGCCGCGTGGAGTGCAGGGGCACGGGGACGATGGCGTCGGGCTTGGGCAGATCCTTGCAGGAGAGGGCGAGGAACCGCCCGAGCAGGTGCAGCACGGCGGGGTCGGCGCCGAACTTGCCGCGCAGGAGGAGCGTTTTCAGCGCGCCGCTGTATGCGCCGTAGAAGCGGAAATGCTCCCACGGCGGCGGCGTCTTTTGGCATGTCTCGCACAGGGCGGGCTCGGAGTCTGAGAAGGGCTGGAGTTCGCCGCACGAGGGGCAGTAGCCTCCCTTGCGTGGACGGAGCAGGGCCCGGCAGGAAGGGCAGAGGGGGATCTGCATACGCTGCTCGTTGTCGGCATCGGCTGGCAGTTCCCCCCGGTTCAGCGGGGAAAAAGGGATATGGCACAGGATACAGCGCCGCTCATCCAGCGAAGTGGCGTGGAGCAGATCTCGTAACGGTTGGAGAAAACGAAAGCTTCGTTCATTCATGATAGAAACGTGTGGCCTGTTCGGCGGCTTCGAGCCCGAATCGTTCAATCTGGGCAATGGCTTGTGAATGCAAAAGATCGGTGGGCCGCTCCACGCCGCGCAAAAGCAGCGGCTCATGCAGGCTGAATCCCAGCGTATCCAAAAAACAGCGCAGGATCAGGAGGTTGGCCTCAAAGAGCCTGTCGCCCCGCGTACGCGCCGCGCAAAGGACGGCATGGGCGGGACGGCGCGGCGTGCGCGTTCCTTCCCGGCGCTGTTCCCAAAAAATCTGTGCCCGGTCGATGAAGCCCTTGAGCAGCGCCGGGGGGCCATAAAAATAGACGGGGATGTTCAGGATGAGGCTGTCCGCGTGTTCCATCCGCCGGAACAGCTCCGCAACGTCGTCCCCGTCAAAGACGCAATGCCCCGGGTGTGCGGAACAATAGCCGCAGCCGATGCAGGGATGGATCGCGTATTCCCTCAGCCTGATGCGGTCCACGGTCGCGCCGCGCGACAAAAGGGCCTGTTCCAGCAGACGGGCGGCGGCGTCGGTGCTGCCGTCGGGATGCGGACTGCAGGCCAGAAGGCAAACGTGCGGCGTTTGTTCGGGAGGGTCCAGTTCGGCGCGGGAAGGGAAGGGCGATTCCATGAATCCTCCTTTTGTCGGGCGGAGAACACGTTTGTGCCGGAACGCCGGAGAAAGGCTGGTTTAAAACCATTCTCCCCGACAGGGAGGATGTCAATGATTTTGGGAAAACGCTCCGGCCCGGAGTTTGGGCCGGAGCGGCGGCTTCTAGTCGGAGAAAACCCATTCGAGGATGGCTTTCTGGGCGTGCAGGCGGTTTTCCGCTTCATCCCAGACAATGGAGGCTTCGCTTTCCATGACCTCGTCGGTCACTTCCTCGCCGCGATGGGCGGGCAGGCAGTGCAGGAACTTGACGCCGGGAGCGGCGAGGCTCATGAGTTCGCTGTCCACGCAGAAGCCCTTGAAGGCTTCCTCGCGCTTTTTCTGCTCCTCTTCCTGCCCCATGGAGGCCCACACGTCGGCATAGATGTAGTTCGCGCCGTCGACGGCGAGCTTGGGATCGTGGGTCAGGAAGATCTTCGCGCCGGACTGGAGCGCAAGGGCGAGAAGCTGCTGATCGGGCTCATAGCCGGGGGCGATGGCCATGTTGAGCTGGAACGGGAAGTACATGGCGGCTTCGATCCACGAATTGGCCATGTTGTTGCCGTCGCCCACCCAGGTTACGGTGACTTTGGAGAAGTCGGGGGTGCGCTCGTAGATGGTCAGGAGGTCCGCCATGAGCTGGCAGGGATGGCCCTGATCGGTGAGGGCGTTGACCACCGGGAGGGAGCCGTATTCGGCGAGTTCGTCGAGCTTTTCCTGGCCGAACGTGCGGACGATGAGGCAGTCCACGTAGCGGGAGAGCACGCGGGCGGTGTCGCGCAGGGGTTCGGAGCGGCCGAGCTGGCTTTCGGCGGGGGTCATGAAGATGGTCGTGCCGCCGAGCTGGCGGACGGCGACGTCGAAGGAGACGCGCGTGCGCGTGGAGGCTTTTTCAAAAATGAGCGCAGCAACCTTGCCGTCCATGCAGTGACCGCGATAGTTGGTCTCTTTCATTTCCTTGGCACGGCGGATGATTTCCCATGCCCCGCTGTGTCCGAGGTCGCGGATTCTCATGAAATGCTTTGGCATGACGTTCTCCTGTATGGACGCGTTGGAAAAAGTGAAAAGGTGATGCCCGGCGGGCGGAAATCGACTTTGCGAACACATTTTTTTAGAATCAATCGTACTAAAAGTAAAGGATGGGCAGGACTGTGAAAGGGATTCATCTTGATCCGCACCGCGGATACCGGGAACGCTGCGCCCCGCGTGACGGCGAGCACGGGTTTCAGCTCGTGATCGGGGAGACGGATCTGCGGGTGACGGCGGTGTCGCCCCTGCCGGAAGGCTTCAAGGATGCCTTGGCGGCACGCGTGCGTACGCTGCGCGGCGAGCTGGAGGCGTGGATTGTACTGCATCCCGAATTCCGGCACAGCCTTGTGCCCGTCCCGCTGTCCTGTTCCGCCCCTCCTCCCGAAATCGTCCGGCGCATGACCGAGGCTTCGGCTATCGCCGGGGTGGGGCCGTTCGCGACGTTGGAGGGGACCATCGCGCAGATGGCGGCGGAATCGCTCGTGGACCGCTCTCCGGATCTCATCATAGAGAACGGAGGTGACATTTTTATGTACTCGCGGCGCGATCGTGTGGTGGGGCTGCTGCCCGACCCCGAGTCCGGGGTGCTCATCGGGCTGAATGTGGCGGCGTCGGCGTGCCCGTTGGCGCTGTGCGCCTCTTCCGCGACCATCGGGCACTCCCTGAGCTTCGGGCAGGGCGAGCTGGTGCTTGTGCGCTCCCCGGACGGGGCGCTGGCGGACGCGCTGGCGACGGCGTTGTGCAACCGTCTGCAAGGCCCCGGCGACGTCCAAGCCGTGGTGGGCTATGCCCGGCGCTTCGTGAAGCATGGGCTCACCGGGATTTTCGCCCAGTGCGGGGGAGCCATCGGCGTCTGGGGCGCCATGGAGCTGACGGCGGTGGAGCAAGACTCTTGAAGAGCGGGGGAAGCCTCGGAGGTGGGGGGACGTTTCTGAAGGCAGGGGCCCCCTTCCCCTCCTTCCCCAAAACTGCCGGCGCGGAGCCCTTCCCGCCCTTTCCAAAGGGGTATATCCCTGCCCACAGCCTTTTCCGGCACAGAGTACCTTTTGTTATGAATCTCATCTCAATGCCGAAGTGTTCCAATCATTATTATGGGAAGAGCCATGCATACCATCACGCAACTTGCACCTGACGACATCCCCGCGGCGGCGGAGGTCATTCGGCAGGCGTTCGCCACAGTCGCCGAGGCTTTTGATCTCACGGAAGAGAACTGCCCCACGAACGGCGCCTTCCTGCGGGACGCGGCACTGGCCGAGGAACAGGAGCGGGGGACCGTCCTGTACGGCCTGTCCGATGAGGACGGTTTGTCCGGTTGCATGGCCCTCAAGCGGAAAGACGAGGCGACGTTCTCTCTCGAAAAGCTGGCTGTGGCCCCGTGGAGCCGGAACCGGGGATACGGCGGGGCGCTGGTGGCGCACGCCGTGGAGGAGGTGCGGCGGGCCGGAGGCGGAACGATCTGCATCGGGGCCATGTACGAAAACAGGAAACTGGTGCGCTGGTACGAGCGGCAGGGCTTCAGCATTACGGGAACCCGGAAGTTCGCGCACCTCCCGTTCGTGGTGTGTTTCATGGAGAAGAGCGTGTGAGGGCGGGGCGTCTTGGACAGGGCGGAGCACGGGTGGGATGCGGCGTTAGAAAGATTGATCAAGCGTTCAATTTGGACGATTGACCCCCTCTCAAAGGGGACGTACAAGGTTCTCATGAGAACTGAACATCCGAATGCTTCCTGCAATGTGGAACGTCCCGTCGTCTCCCTGCGCACCGTCATTATCGCCGTGGGGGCCGCCCAATTCATGCTGCCGTTCATGCTGTCCGGCGCGGGGCCGCTGCTGCCCGCCATCGGGCGGGATCTGCACGCCAGCGCCATGCAGTTGAGCCTCATCAACGCGGCCTACACGTTGTCGCTGGCGATTTTCCATCTGGTGGCGGGCCGGGTGGGGGACATGGTCGGGCGCAAGCGGCTTTTCCTCAGCGGCCTGTCGCTGTTCGTCGTCATGTCGGCCTTGCTGCCGTTCGTGACGAACATCTGGCTGTTCCTGTGCTGCCGTTTCGTACAGGCGATGGGCACCGCCATCATGAACACCTGCGCGCTGGCGATCCTGGTGAGCTGTGCGCCGCCGGAACAGCTCGGCAGGGTGCTCGGGCTCACTTCCATCGGCGTGTACAGCGGCCTGTCGCTCGGCCCCGGCCTGTCCGGGCTTCTCGGCACAGCCCTTGGCTGGCAGTTCCTCTTTTTCAGCGTGGTCCCCATCGGGATCATCGCGTGGCTGCTCATGTACTGCAATGTCCGCTGCGACTGGAAGGACGCCCCGGACGATCCCTTCGACTGGCGGGGGAGCCTCTTCTATACGCTTGCCGTCAGCCTGCTGTCCATCGGGGCGATCTGGCTCTTTTCCGGCGCATGGGCGGGCGTCCTGTTCGCCTTGGGGGTGGTGTTCCTCGGGCTGTTCCTGTGGGAGGAGCGCCGTTCGCACCATCCCATCCTGGACGTCGCCTTCCTCGTGAAGAACAAGGCGTTCGCCCTGAGCACGCTGGCCTCCTTCATCAATTATAGTTCCATTTTCGGCGTGACCTTCTATTTTAGCCTGTACCTTCAAGGCGTCCACGGGCTGACCCTGCTCGAAACCGGGTTGCTCCTGTCGGCGCAGCCTGCCGTTCAGGTGTTTATTTCACCGCTTGGCGGGCGTATGGCGGACAGGCACGGCGCGGACATCATCGCCACGATCGGCATAGCGGTGTGCGGCGTCGGCCTGCTGCTGGCCTCTTCCCTCGACGGGGCGTCGTCGCTGTGGGTGGTCACGCTGGTCCAGCTTGTGATAGGCTCGGGCATCGCGCTGTTCGCGTCTCCGAACACCAGCGCGATCATGACCAGTGTGGACGAAGCGCACATGGGGCAGGCTTCGGGGCTGGTGGGTACGGCCCGCACGCTCGGGACGCTGTCGAGCATGGTCATCATTTCCCTGACCATGAACGCCTATCTGGGCGACGAGGCGCTCGGCCCGAACAATATTCCTGAGTTTCTGGAGGCGATGCACATCAATTTCGCCCTGTTCGGGATACTCAATCTGCTCGGGATCTTCTGTTCGCTCGGAAGGATGGGCGGCCGCGTCAGACGTTTTTCGCATCGGCTGTTCCATCCGTGGAATCATCATTAAGACAGGTCGGTTATGACAAAGACACTTCTTCTGGATTGCGGCAGCGGCGGAAGGGCCTCCCAGCGGCTCATCAACGAACTCTTTCTCGAACAGTTCGACAATCCCATTCTCCGGACGCTGGACGACGCCGCCAAGCTGGAACTTTCCGGTCCCATCGCCATGAGTACGGACGGGTATACCGTCACCCCGCTGTTCTTCCCCGGCGGCAACATCGGCACCCTGGCGGTGCACGGCACGGTCAACGACGTGTCCATGCTCGGCGCGCGGCCCAGATATCTGACCTGCGGCTTCATCCTTGAGGAAGGGCTCGATCTCGATCTGCTGCGCAAGGTGGTGGAAAGCATGGCGGAGGCGGCCCGCAGCGCCGGGGTACTCATCGTGTCCGGCGACACCAAGGTCGTGCCGCGCGGGGCCTGCGACAAGCTGTTCATAACCACGGCGGGCGTGGGCGAAATCCTTGCGGACCCGTCGCCGTCCGGCAGCGGCGCCCGGCCCGGCGACGCCATTCTGGTGAGCGGGGCCGTGGGCGATCACGGGCTTGCCGTGCTCGGGCAGCGCGACAGCCTTTCGTTCCTGCAAGGCGTCGAGAGCGACAGCGCCGCGCTCAACAAGATGGTGGAACGCCTGATGCTTGAGGTTGGGGATATCCATGTGCTGCGCGATCCCACGCGCGGCGGGCTGGCGACCACGCTGAACGAGATCGCCGGGCAATCCGGGGTGGTCTGTTCCATCGAGGAGGCCTCGATCCCGATCCACGATGCGGTGCGTTCCGGCTGCGACGTGCTCGGCCTCGATCCCCTGTACCTCGCCAATGAGGGCAAAATGCTGTGTTTTGTGCCGGAAGCCAAGGCTCAGGCTGCGCTCGACGTGCTCCGCTCCGAGCCGCAGGGACGCGAGGCCGCCCGTATCGGCACCGTGCTCGAAGCCGTGGCCCCGTCCCGTCCCGGTCAGGTCGTGCTCCAGACGCCCATCGGAGGCCGTCGCCTGTTGTCCATGCTCGAAGGCGACCAGTTGCCGAGGATTTGTTAGGAAAGTGAGGGAACAGGAAATGATGTGGGGAGGGGAGAAGGAACTTTTCTGAAGAAAAGCTTCCTTCTCCCCTCCCCACACCCCTCCCCCTCATCTTCCAAAGACTTTTGTAACCGGCATCAGGCGCGGCGTTGTATGCCGGGCGGGGCCGGATGAAGAAACTTTAATGTCTGCGGGGGCTCACGAACTGAGTGCGGGGGATTGCTGCGCTGCCTCGTTTCCTCCTGAACTCCTTTCGTGCAGCCTCCCCCCCGTCGAAGTTTTTGCTGGAGGGGGTACAGGGGAGGGCGCTTTTTTCAAAAAGCGTCGTCCCCCGATTCATCCGTCTTCATAATGAGAGGCTCCACAAACGCGGGAGCGAGGGCAAGGCACAGAGACTTTTGGGAAGGCGTTTTTTCCCTGTGGAAAGACAGCCTTCCCTTTCTGTTATAAAGAAAACCCTGTTGTCGTCATTTGCCAATCGGTGAAGCATGTCTTATTAGTTGGGGGATGCGGTGCTCGCCGTGTATCCTCTTTTTCGGGAGTTTTCATGATAGGTTTCCTCGTACGCAAGATTTTCGGTAGTAAAAACGATCGTTTTCTGAAAAAACTCAGGCCGCTGGTGGCTAAAATCAATGCGCTTGAGCCCGAAATGCAGGCCCTTGCGGATGAGGAACTGCCGCAGCGCTTGGCCGTCTATAGGGAACAGGTGCAAAACGGGGAAAAGGATCTGGACGCCGTTCTCCCCGAAGTGTTCGCCTTGGTCCGCGAAGCCAGTACCCGCGTGCTCGGTATGCGGCATTACGATGTGCAGCTGCTCGGCGCGATGGCTTTGCACAACGGCAAGATTGCTGAAATGAAAACAGGCGAAGGCAAGACCCTCGTCGCCACTCTCGCCGTCATCCTGAACTCGCTGGAAGGCAAGGGCGTCCACGTCGTTACCGTCAACGACTACCTCGCCAAGCGTGACGCCGAATGGATGGGCCGGCTGTACAACTTCCTCGGCCTTTCCGTAGGCGTCATCGTCGCGGGCCTGAGCGACGAACAGCGCAAGGAAGCGTACGGCGCGGACATCACCTACGGCACGAACAACGAGTTCGGCTTCGACTACCTGCGCGACAACATGAAATTTTACGCCGAGCAGCTGGTGCAGCGCGGCCACCATTACGCCATCGTCGACGAAGTGGACTCCATCCTGATCGACGAAGCCCGTACGCCGCTCATCATCTCCGGCGCGTCCGACGAATCCACCGATCTGTACCAGAAGGTGGACGAAGTTGTCCGCACACTCGAAAAGGAAAAGCACTACACGGTCGACGAAAAGGGCAAAACCGCGTCGCTCACCGACGAAGGCGTGCTGTACGTGGAAGAACAGCTCGGCATCGAGAACCTCTACGACACCGCCAACATCACCGCGCAGCATCATGTGTTGCAGTCCCTTAAGGCGCACACCGTATTCCGCCGCGACGTCGACTACATCGTGAAGGACGATCAGGTCGTCATCGTCGACGAGTTCACGGGCCGCCTCATGGCCGGACGCCGGTTCAGCGACGGCCTGCATCAGGCTCTCGAAGCCAAGGAACACGTCACCGTCGCCGCCGAGAACCAGACCCTCGCCAGCATCACGTTCCAGAACTATTTCCGCATGTATGACAAGCTGTCGGGCATGACCGGCACGGCCGACACCGAAGCCGTGGAATTCGCCCAGATCTACGGTCTGGAAGTGTCCACCATTCCGCCGAACCGCCCCATGGTCCGCAAGGACATGCCGGACCTCATCTACCGGACGCGGCGTGAAAAGATGCAGGCCATCATTCAGGCCATCAAGGAACTGCACGCCACGGGCCAGCCCGTGTTGGTGGGTACGATTTCCATCGAAACGTCCGAACTCATTTCGCAGCTCCTGAAACGCGAAGGCGTGCCGCACAGCGTGCTCAACGCCAAGCACCACGCGCAGGAAGCCGAAATCGTCGCACAGGCCGGTCAGGCCGGCAAGGTGACCATCGCCACCAACATGGCGGGACGCGGTACGGACATCAAGCTCGGGGAAGGCGTCGTCGAACTCGGCGGCCTGCACATCCTCGGCACCGAACGCCACGAGAGCCGCCGTATCGACAACCAGTTGCGCGGCCGTTCCGGCCGTCAGGGCGATCCGGGCTCCTCGCGCTTCTACCTGTCGCTCGAAGACGATCTCATGCGCCTGTTCGGTTCCGACCGCCTTTCCGGGCTCATGCAGAAACTCGGGATGCAGGAAGGCGAGCCCATCGAGAACAACATGGTTTCCCGCGCCATCGAGAATGCCCAGAAGCGCGTGGAAGGCCATCACTTTGAAATCCGTAAGACCCTGCTGGACTATGACAACGTCATGAACCAGCAGCGTACCGTCATCTACAGCCTGCGCCGGGATCTGATGCAGGAGCCGGATCTTGAGCCCATCCTGAACGAGTATTTGTCCGATCTGCTGGACGATATGTATGCCGGGCTCGAAATTTCCAAGGCCGCACGCGACATCGAAGATGAAAAGCCCGTGCGCGCCCGCCTGTCCGAGGTCATGAACATCGACCGCGTGCTGCCCGGCGATGCGCCCCTGCCGACCCGTGAAGAGGCGCAGGAACTGGTGCTGTCCATCATGGCCCAGTTGCGGGAAGAGGCCGGGCCGCTGTACGCGGACCTGCTGCGTTACTTCCTGCTTGAGGAACTGGATCGCGGCTGGAAGGAACACCTCCGCAACATGGACTTCCTGCGCGACGGCATCGGCCTGCGCGGCTACGGCCAGCGCGATCCCAAGCTGGAGTACAAGCGTGAAGGCTTCAACATGTTCCAGGAACTGCTTGTGCACATCCGTGAGGGAGCGTTCCGCGCCCTTACCCGCGTGCGCGTGGAGCAGCGGCCCACGGAAGTTGCGGAAGAAGTTGTCGCCGCGCCCGAGCCGGAACCGATGTTCCAGCACAAGGAGCAGCCGCAGCAGCTTTCCTACTCCAACGAACCCGAAGATCTGCTCGGGGCTCCCGCTCAGGCCAAAGCCGAGAACAAGCCGGGCCGCAACGATCCCTGTCCCTGCGGCAGCGGCAAAAAGTACAAGAAGTGCTGCGGCGCGAACGAGAAATAGTGAAAGCGGTTTTGGGAAGGGGAGAGTGTTCCGAAAAAGGCTCTCCCTTCCTCAAGATTGCCAGCGAGGGCACAGCCCTCCCGCCTCAAGGCTTTTGCGTAGGGGATCCCTGTGTGGGGATTGCCCCTGACGCAGAAAAGATTGCATGTGCAAACGCCTCCTGTGCTGGTCGCGGGAGGCGTTTTTTGTGGGAGCTGGGGGATGGGCTCGGAAACGCGTGAGATTGTCATGGCTTTTTCAAGGGAGTTCGGAGAAACTGAATCACCTCCTCGTTGGGATATGAAAATGGAAAGATGTTTGGGGAGGTGGCTGAAAGGCCCCCTTTTTTTGTTTGAGCTGCAAAGTGAGGTAGTGATGCGAAACCGTCTGGTGTTGTTGGCGGCTTTGATGTGGTGTCTGTCCGGTGTCGCGGCAGCGGCTCCGGCGATGGATATTGTGCTGTATCCTTCGAGCGCGCAGGTGCAGGTTGACGATACGCTGCCCGTGAAGAACGGGGCGGTGGCCTTTGTGGTCCCTGCGGGTACCGACTTGGAGTCTCTTGTTATTTCCTTGGATAAAGGCGAAGTCATCAGCCGCCGGGCAATCCCGGTTCTGGTGGCGGACAGCGAAACCGTAGCGGCGTTGCGCCAGGATTTGGCCGAAGCGCGTGCACATGCGGCGGGGCTGGAAGGCGAAGCCGCAGCGGTGGCGGCGCGGATCTCGCTGTGGAGCAAGGGCGCGCTGGCGCAAGAGGTTTCGATGGCGGAGATGGAAAAGCTGGATGCGGCTATGCCGGAACGCCTCAAGGCGTTGTATGTGCAGGCCGCAGCACTGGAGCCGCAGGTCAAGGAAGCGCGGGAAGGCGTGGCGCGCCTTGAGCAGGCCTTGT
>ENA-ORUX01002331-ORUX01002331.1-human-gut-metagenome-genome-assembly--contig:-NODE-2331-length-12469-cov-4.517802_pt1 | contig 12469 bp, 9 predicted proteins | sample MGYA00242087_ERZ509225 | MGnify/ENA primary metagenome ERZ509225 (study PRJEB26280, sample SAMEA2338864) | human gut metagenome | biome: human gut; feature: human-associated habitat; material: faeces... | reverse complement strand
TCTTTCGCACTCTGCTGAACTGTCTTAAATGCATTATTTACGAGGATTGCTATAGTTTTACCCTTTGAACTCTATAGCAATTTCAGAGAATAATATCACTAAGGCACTCCATTAATATAAATCAGATTGTCTTCAGTATTTTGGAAATTGCTATAACATCATAATATTCAGCCCACTGCTGAAGAATTACATATTTTTCATCTCTGTTGGAGAATGATTTCTCCTTCTCTCAGCCTCCCTGCCTCCAGAATCTGACAGAATACAAACCAGGGTTCCATGGGCGTGCATACCTTTTCTCCCTTATAGGCATCTGATGCAGGACCGCCCGCACCGATCCTGACTGCTTCCAGAAGTACATCTCCACAACGAAATCTGTTCCCCTCCGCAATACTGTTCCAGTTAATCCCTTCCACAAGGAGATTTTCTCCAAACCGGCCATATCTGAAATCTTCTCCTGAATGTTCAAAATATTCTTTTACTTTCTCATAAGGAAGAAGACTGACCTGCTTTCTTCCGCCCATTCCATAATGCACATCTCCCACAAGTCCCTGCAGATCAGCTTCGCATTCATGAATGTTCTGCGAGCAGGTCTTGCGTTCCTTACTGATGCATACACATAATATCTTCGCCATTTTCTGTCTCATCCTTCCTGATGTGTTACTGTTCACTCCGTTCACAGCAACACGCTTCGCGATGCAAAAAATATGAACCTCCTTGCGCAAAGCCCAAGGAGTATCGTTTGCTTTGCAAACTCAATTTATGCTAATCGCATAAATTCGCGCGGTATGTCTCGGGTTTTCTGTGACCTTCGCTCACAAAAAACACCTCGCGGGATATTACCAGTGAACAGTAACCCTGATATCTCTTTATAAAACCACGTACTGCTGTTTTTCCTGCTTTCTCAGATCGCCCAGAATGCAATATTCACATTCTTTCCTGCATTCTGCAGATGCTCCACAAGTTCTTCTACTGCCTGTTCTTTCCTTTTTTCTGTGATTCCCAGTTCCACGTTACTCTTATTGATAGCACCACCGAAGTAGAAATTAATATCCGTTGCCTGCTCAAACAGCATCATACCAAGCAATGCTGCCGCATCCTTTTTTCGTTTCAGCCTGTTAAAGGACAGCCTGTCCTCCATCCATTCTTCACAATATTCAAGTAAATGCTCAATCGTAAGAAATCCCTCTGTCACCAGCTCTGTACCTTCCAGCTTATAATAGGCAGGAACGTCTCCGCAGGCAGTTTCACTAAGAGAGATCAGCTCTTTATCCAAATACCTGGCAGCACACTGTGCAGTAGTTCCGCCGCAGATTACATGATATCCCTCTGAATCGAAAAAGGACTTCAGATATCGCTCATCATGTTCCTCCTTACTTGGCGGACCGATCATAAGGTTTACCACCTGTTTATGCCGCATCCGCAGAACAATGGCTGTAATATCATCATCCGTTTCATTCAGATTCAGATCCAGGCTGGCCTCTGCCAGATAGCCTGCCATCTCCTGTGCGCTCATCCCTTTATGGTACTTTGCCCTGCAGAAAGCCATTACATCATCTCTTCCCCAGCCGCCGTTGGTAGTTTTTCCCATTCCCGCATTGGTGACACCGTCGGACATAATGATCAGCATATCCTCATCTTTCAGTTCAAAACAGCTTTTATGGATTTCCTTCTCTTCGATCATACTTGTCTCCACCGGATAATCAAAGAGCTCGCCATCCCGGATCAGAATTGCATCCGGATTATCAAACTGATAAAGGCTTACCTGTTTCCCCTGAAAATTCAGCACTGTAAAGGTGGCATATGCCAGATTTCTCACACTGCACACAGGAAGCGTTTTTGCCACTGCACGCACTGCCTCATCCAGTTCCACCTGATTAATGATCATGGTACTGAGCATGGTCGCAGTCAGCGTGGAAAGGATATTCGCCTTTACTCCGCTCCCAAGTCCGTCAGAAAGCACCAGAACATGGTCTTCATCATTTTCTTCAATCTTATAGCAGTCCCCACAGAGAAATTCTTTCTTTTTATTCAGGCTCACATGACCAAAATCCATGCATAAGCCGTCAAATTCCACATTCAGTCCATGATGCTTATTTCTTTTCATTCTCTTCTTCACTCTCCAGAAGTATGGTATTTTTCAGTTTTTCTACTGCCACTTTGGTGTCCGCAGCAGTTTCTCCAAGAAGTCCGGCGATCTGCTGCACGATCTTCAGCTGTTCTTCTACCAGCTTATCTGCCATACGCGCAGCTTCAATCTGGGCATTATGAATCTGATCTTTATGCTTCCGCTCCTTTGTAATATCCTTCATAATGCAGAGAATCATTTTATTTTCTTTATCATTCGTCATTACGCGATCCAGATAACATTTCTGATCCTCCAGATAAATCTCATCCTGCATCAGATTCCGTTCAAAAGCCAGTATACTCGCCAGACTGTAATCATCCATGATCTCCGATACCGGTTTCCCGATCAGGCGCCGCTTTTTCGGCATATTGAACAATTTGGACGCCGCCTCATTCATCTGAATGATCTTCAGATTATAATCCACAGTTACCAGAAGTCCGGGCATGGCATTAAAGACTTTATTGGAGTAACTTTCCTGTTTTGCCCGCATATATGGAATACACATGGCAACCTCAGCCTTATTCTGGATAATGGCAATTGCCTTTTCCCTGCATGTGTTGTACCCGCAGGCACCGCAGTTTAATTCATCCTTTGGAGAAAATTTTCCCATTTCCGCCAGAGCATCCCTGATTTCTTCCTCTGAGACCTCTTCCTGTTCCTGTGCAGGACAGTAACCGAAATTCTTTCTCAGTTCAAATCCCGGAAGTTCATAGTCTCCCTGCTCTCTGTGAAAATCTTTTCCAAAGGCTGCATTCTTCACTGCCAGAACATCTGCCAGATAATGTCCCTTCTTCATCTGGAAAGAAGGACCTGCCACACAGCCGCCGCTGCATGCATACATCTCAAGAAAGCAATTTTCAAAATCCTCCGGATGAAGTTCTTCCAGAACCTCCCTGCACTGCTCCATCCCACTTACAGAAAGCCTGCGGATTCCCTTTACAGCCCCAAGCAGGTCTGTTAAACCATCCGCAATGGCGATTTCTCTGGAACGGTAGGCAATCTGCTCAGGTTCTTTCTCAGTTATGGAAATCCCTTCTTTTTTCATCCATTGCACCAGCTCTTCCAATGTGATCACATAATCCACTTCATTTCCTGAGTCTCTCAACTCTGACATAGCTGAAATACAGGGACTTACATAGACAATCTCTGCCTTCGGATATTTTTTTTTCAGATAACTGGCATGAAACTGCATCATAGAGGCAGACTGTACCAGATTTCCCAGAAGATGCGGATAGTGTTTCTTGACAAGCTGTACGATTACAGGGCAGGCAGAAGAGATCATTATTCCCGGCTCTTTCTGTTCCGCAAAAAGTGCTCTGTACTGCGAAATCATCAGGCTTGCACCTTCTGCTGCATCCGCTGCATCTGCAAATCCCAGCTTCTTCATCGCTTCCCTTATTCCATTGATACCGGTTACCCCAAAACGTGCCAGATATGCTGGATGAAGAGAGGCTATAACCTGCGTCTTATTCTCCATTGCATTGCAGATTGCAGGAATCATATTCTGCTCTTCCTTGGCATCCTGCGGGCAGACAAGGATACACTTCTCACAGTAAATACACTGACTTTCTATGATCCTGGCCTGATGATCATGAACACGTATCGCCTTGACCGGGCAGTTCCGGACACATTTGTAACAATTTTTACAACTGACTTTTTTAAATTGAAGGATTGACTGAAATCTCTGCATGCCTCGTACTCCTTATTATGTAACACTATATTTTTCACAAAAAATTATCTGTAACCGTTCCGTATTTTCACAGAATGATGTACTGCCGAATGATTATTTTTGCCTTTCCATAAAGGAATATGGAGCTGCCGCAAGGACAGCAGATCCATGTGCGACAGCCCCATATAATATTTACGATATCAGATCCGGAACTTTGTCTCCGATATTGTTTTATGCTTTCTCAATCTTAATTGCGCATACCTTATATTCAGGAATTCTTGCGTATTTGTCAAGTGCGGCGTTGGTCAGCCAGTTTGCATTTCCATCCGGGAAGTGGAATGGCATCCAGCTCTCACCCGGTGAGGTCTTTGTACCTACACGAGCGGTAGATTCAATGGATCCTCGTCTGGAAGAAACTCTGACTTTATCACCGTTTTTGATACCCAGCTTATCGGCATCTACGATGTTCATTTCGATAAATGACTTACCTTCGATCTCCATAAGCTCAGGTGTCTTTCCTGTCATGGCTCTTGTTGTGTAATGATACAGAATACGTCCTGTCATGAGGATGATTGGATATTCCTCATCCGGAAGCTCTGCTGACGGTACATATTTTGCAGGATAGAACCAGCCAAGACCGCGGGAGAATTTACCAACATGCATGATCGGTGTTCCCGGATGATCCTTGGAGGTACATGGCCACTGAAGTCCCTGTCCATGAACTTCTTCACTGTCAAGACGTTCATGGCTGATACCTGCGAAGCTCGGTGTCAGGGATGCGATCTCATCCATGATCTGAGCAGAAGTCAGATGTGGCTGCGGATATCCCATGCGGTTCATCAGATCAATAATAATATCTGTATCCAGTCTCATCTCTCCAGGTACTGTGACAGCCTTGCGGACTCTCTGTACGCGGCGCTCTGTATTGGTAAATGTACCCTCTTTCTCTGCATAGCTTACACCAGGAAGGATAACATCTGCATACTGAGCTGTCTCTGTCATGAAAAGTTCCTGAAGTACAAAGAAATCAAGACTCTTTAATGCTTTGATAATGTGTGTGGTATCCGGATCAGTAACTACCGGGTCCTCACCATAGATATACAGACCTTTGATCTCGCCTGTGATTGCTTTCGGGAATACATCAGTTGCATGAGTTCCTATATTCGGATCAAGTTTTACACCCCATGCTTTCTCGAATTTCTCACGAACTGCAGGATCAGTAACCTTCTGATATCCGGGATATACATTCGGCTGAGCACCCATATCGCAGGCACCCTGTACGTTATTCTGTCCACGAAGCGGGTTAACACCACAGCCTTCACGTCCAAGCTTGCCAACCATCATTGCCATATTGGACATGGACATAACACCCTCTGTACCTGTGGAATGTTCGGTTACACCAAGGCAGTAGATGATCGGAGCGCGGTCTGCTTTTGCATACATGATCGCTGCTTTTCTCAGATCGTCTGCGTCAATGTGGCAGATTTCAGCTACCTTCTCAGGTGTGTAATCTTTTACGATTTCCTTTAATTCTTCAAAACCTTCGGTACGCTCTGCAATGAACTTGTCATCCTGAAGACCTTCAGAAAGGATCACATTCATGATGCCGTTTGCAAAAGCAACATTTGTACCAGGTTTCAGTTTCAGATGGATATCTGCTTTCTTAGCCAGACCGATATCACGAGGATCAACTACGATCAGCTTGCAGCCTCTCTTGATGGCCTGACGGATCTGCATGCCGACTACAGGATGTGCTTCCTCAGGGTTGGAACCAACCAGCATGATCAGATCTGCATTCTTTGTGATATCCTCAATTGGGTTTGTCATGGCACCTGAGCCAAGAGTCATCGCAAGACCTGCTACAGATGCGGAATGACATACACGTGCACAGTTATCTGTATTGTTGGTGCCGAAGCAGCAGCGAACCATCTTCTGTACCATGTAAATATCTTCATTGGGTGATCTGGAACATGCAAAGCCTGCAAGAGAATCAGAGCCGTACTGTTTCTTGATCTCCATAAATTTGGAAGCAACAAGATCCAGCGCCTCATCCCATGTTGCACGTTCGAATTCACCTGTCTCTTTATTCTTGATCAGCGGATATTTAATACGCTCCGGTGACTGTACGAAATCGAAACATCCGCTGCGTCCCTTAACACAGAGCAGCCCTTTGTTGGACGGTCCGTTTACAGCTTCTGTATCTACGATCTTTCCGTCTTTTACAAGGAGATAATACTGGCAGCCTGTTGCACAGTGAGGACAGGTAGTCAGAACCTTCTTGTCAATCTGGTACGGACGATATTTCTTTCTGCGCTTCATGGTCAGTGCACCTGTCGGACAGGCCTGTACACAGTTACCGCAGGATTCACAGATACCTTCGTTCCATTTATGTTTGTAATGTGCACCGATCACTGACTGGAAACCACGATCCATAGTGTCGATGGCACCTCTTCCCACAATCTCCTTACATGTATTCACGCAGCGATGACAGAGAATACACAAGCTTGGATCATAGGTAAAGAATTTATTGGTATCATCTATCGGCATATCCTTCATTTCACCGGGATAGCTTGTCTCAGTCACACCATATTCAAAACAGTAGTCCTGTAATTTACAGTCACCGTTTGCCTCACAGGAGAAGCAGTGTACACGATGATCGGAAAGAAGGAGGTCAAGGGTATCTTTACGATATGCAACTACCTTCTCTGACATTGTCTGTACTTCATCCCCCTCTGAGCAGCGAAGTGTACATGCCGTATCAAATTTGGTTCTTCCATTGTTTGTTACTTCTACCACGCACAAACGACAGGAACCATCCGGCAATACATCTTCCAGATAGCAGAGTGTAGGAATCTCCACTCCGATCTGTCTGGCAGCCTGCAGAATGGTCGTACCTTTTTCCACTTCTACAGGAATTCCATCTATTGTCAAATGAATCATCTTTTCACCCTCCTTAATTCACAGAAATTGCGCCGAATACACAATTTTCCAGACATGTTCCGCACTTAATACACTTGGAGGTATCAATGCTGTGAGGCTCTTTCTTATTGCCTGTGATCGCACCAACCGGACAGTTTCTCGCACACTTGGTACATCCTTTACATTTCTCAGGATCGATCACATAAGAACGCATTGCCTTACATACATGAGCCGCGCACTTTTTATCAACAATATGCTCTACATATTCATCTCTGAAGTTTCTTAATGTGGAAAGTACAGGAAGCGGTGCACTCTTTCCAAGTCCGCAGAGTGAACGGTCCTTGATAAAGTTTCCAAGATGCTCCAGTTTATCCAGATCCTCTACTTCACCCTTTCCGTCTACGATCCTCTCAAGGATTTCAAGCATACGCTTGGTGCCGATACGGCAGGGACCACATTTACCGCAGGATTCTCTCTGGGTGAAGCCCATAAAGAAACGTGCAACCTCTACCATACAGGTATGTTCATCCATAACTACCAGACCACCGGAACCAACGATCGCACCATATTTCTTAACAGAGTCGAAATCAAGCGGTACATCCAGATGTTCTTCTGTCAGACATCCACCAGATGGTCCACCGATCTGAACAGCCTTAAACGCAGCACCGGATTTCAGTCCTCCGCCGATATCAAAAATGATTTCTCTTAAGGTTGTTCCCATCGGGACCTCAATCAGACCTGTATTCTCAATAGAACCTGTCAGTGAGAAGGTTTTTGTTCCAGGTGATCCCTCTGTACCGATACTTCTGTACCAATCTGCACCTTTGAGAATAATCTCCGGAATATTTGCATAAGTTTCTACGTTATTCAGAACAGTAGGTTTCGCCCATAATCCCTGTTCAACTGTACGGGGCGGTTTTACACGAGGCATGCCTCTGCTTCCTTCGATAGATGCAGTCAGGGCAGAACCTTCACCACATACGAAAGCACCTGCACCACGGTTGATATGCATATGGAAGGAGAATCCTGTTCCAAGGATGTCATCACCTAACAGTCCCACTTCTTCCAGAACTGCGATAGCGTGTTTCAGTCGTGCTACAGACTGAGGATACTCCGCACGTACATAAATATAACCATGCTGTGCTCTTACTGCGTAAGCTGCAAGCATCATACCCTCGATCAGACGGTAAGGATCACCTTCCATTACAGAACCATCCATAAATGCTCCCGGGTCACCCTCATCACCGTTACAAACCACATAATGAACAGGATCAGCCTGGCGTGCTACCTGAATCCATTTCTTACCTGCCGGGAAGCCGCCGCCACCACGTCCGCGGATACCGGATTTATCAACCTGATCAATAACCAGATCCGGATCCATCTCAAACATTGCTTTCTCCAGAGCCTGGAAACCGCCGCTTGCTATGTACTCATTCAGAGATTCTGCATCAAACTTACCACAGTTCTTCAGAACAATACGGGTCTGTTTCGCGATAAACGGAATATCTTCCGGTCCGCGGCTTACTTTACCGCCTTTCTGATAAAGCAGTCTCTCGATAGTCTCATTACCCTGAACACTCTTCTCAAAAATCTCCTGGCAGTCTTCAATCTGAACCTTCGTGTACTGGATCACATCGTCGCCCTTCTGGATACGAACCAGTGGTCCAAGTTCACAGACACCCTGACATCCTGTTTTCTTTACACCTACATGTGCATCTTTGTCATGAGGTCCAAACTCAATGGTAACTCCCGGAGCATCTTTGGCAATCTCCATGAATTTCTCATAGATTTTCTGAGAACCGGTTGCCACACATCCGGTACCTGAACAGACAAGAATACGACAGTCATAAGAATTAAGTTCTTTCACAGCTTCTTCTCTGATCTGCTCCAATACTTCCTTATTCTGGATCATCCCTGTTCGCCCCCTCTCAGTTTATCAATCAGCTCATCTGCCTTCTCCGGAGTCATTCTCGGATATACCTCTTCATTGACCATCATAGTCGGTGCAAGTCCGCAGGCACCAAGACAGGAAACTGTTTCCACAGTAAACATCATATCGTCTGTCGTCTTCTTTGTCTTTGACAGCCCCAGTTTCTTATAAAGTTCCTCCAGAACCGGTATTGATTTTCTTACATGACAGGCTGTTCCGTCACAGACCTTGATCACATATTTACCTTTCGCATCAAATGAGAAATTCTCATAAAATGTGGCAACACTGAACGCTTTCGCTTCTGTTACGCCGATCTGCTCCGCAACATATGTAAGCAATTCTTCCGGGAGATACCTGTACACCCCCTGAATATCCTGCATGATCGGAATCAGTGATGCCGGCTTTTTACCATAGAAAGCAATGATCTCATCCGCTTTCTGATAAAATGACTGATCTAGCATTTCGCACCCTCCTTATACCTGTTTTTTCTCTTTTTATTGCACTCTTTACATATTGTAACGTTAATTATATGCCTTTTTCGTCATTTTCACAAGCGCATTTATAGAAATTTTCTAATTTTTTATCATTTTCCTCTATAGATGTTTGTTTTGTTTGTCTAATTTTTATCAGCTTTGTTCAACACTAAACCATCTCAGATGTAAACCAAACTAAACTGAATCAAACTGAACTGCCACTCTTTCTCTAGAGCGTGTCTGAAAAAGGCTTTCTGCAAGATGTGCGTCACAATCAGTCCTAACGAAAAACAGACCGCATTTTATGATCTTTGTTTCATAAAATGCGGTCTGTCTGTTTCACACGTTCTTTTTATTGAGCCTGGAAATAATATCCAACGCCCCATTTGGTGTGTACATACTTCGGTTCACTTGGATTGGTTTCAATCTTCTCGCGGAGACGACGGATATGTACATCCACTGTACGTACATCACCCGGGTATTCATACCCCCATACAATGTTCAGCAGGTTCTCACGACTGTAAACCTTATTCGGATTAAATACCAGAAGCTCCAGTACATCAAATTCCTTTGCTGTCAGATTAATCTCTTTACCTGCAATAAATACACGTCTGCCCTCACAGTCCATACGAAGATCGCCCACCTGAATGCTCTTTGCCTTTTCTTTCTCCTCGTGGTCGCTTCCCGCACGGCGCATGATCGCTTTGATACGTGCCTTAACTTCCAGGATATTGAACGGTTTGGTGATATAATCATCCGCACCATATTCAAGACCAAGGATCTTATCCATATCCTCGCCCTTAGCTGTCAGCATCACGATCGGCACATTGGAAAATTCGCGGATCTGCTGGCATACTTCCAGCCCGTCCATCTTCGGCAGCATCAGATCCAGAAGGATAATATCATATTTTTTATCTTTTGCTTTCTCTACTGCCTCTTCTCCATCATAAGCGCAGTCTACCTCCATACCATCCTGTTCCAGACTAAAACGGATTCCTTTTACGATCAGTTTCTCATCATCTACTACCAAAACTTTCCTGCTCATTCGGTTCTCCTTATCCTACTACTATCTCATCTTTTATCTTTGCAAAAGTACCTTCTTTGATACCCTGTACATTCATAATATCCTCTATCGCAGCAAATGGCCCGTTCTCTTCTCTGTAGGCAATGATCGCCTGCGCACGTGTTGCACCGATCCCCGTCAGCGTAGTAAGCTGAGCTTCATCTGCTGTATTTATGTTGATCCTGTTATCCTGCTGAACCTGAGCGGTCATCCCCGTGTTCTGTCCTGTCCCGGCACTTCCATTCATCTGTCCATCTGATGCTCCGGCCATCTCTGCAGGATCCAGCCCCTGCCGCTCCATCTCTTCCTGTGTGAGAATATAAAGCTGCTGTCCATCTGTCAGAACTCCAGCACGGTTTACACAGGTTAGAGCTGCCTCGGGAAGATATCCTCCCGCCGCCTCAATCGCCTGAAACACCCGGCTCCCGGCTGCCAGCTGAAAAACTCCCGGATTCGCAACTGCTCCGCAAACATCAACATAAATCATCGCCTGCTGCATTTCCTTATCAGAAACTGCTTCTGACCCATTATCTATATCAACATCTGAAGTATGTTTCCCGGAATCACTTCCTGTCCCATTACCTGCATCTGAACCATCTGATTCTGCCTGTTTTTTCCGGAACTCTGCAGAATTGCCACCATCATTCTGTCGGTCTTCTGTATCAGCTTTCTTCTCATCTGTATCTTTCTTCGACTTCTGTCCTGATGTTTTCTCTTCTGATGACTCCGCATCCACCTCTGCTTTCGCTTCCTGCAGTCCTTCAATCAGAAACTGTGCCTCTCTGCTCTTACATCCTGTCAGTCCTGTAAGAAACAAAGTTCCACACAATATCAGCGTCACAGTATAACAACATCTGTTTTTTATTTTTATCATAAGGGTCCTCCTCTTATTTCTCAGAGTAAGAGTCCCCTGTCCATAATGCCACCCTTATTGTAACGAAATCTTAAATATTTTACAATAGTAAAATCTTATTTTTGCCATTTAAATATAATAATTCCGAAAATCGCAATCAGCAATCCAAGAATTTTGCGCCATTCAAATGGCTCTTTGTCTACTCCAAACAACCCGAGAAGTTCGATCACATATGCTACGATCAATTGCGATATCACGATCAGAAGTGCTGCTTTCGCCGGTCCCAGCGACGCCATACTCTTGATCACAGTCCATGTGATCCCTGCACCGATCACGCCTCCAAGTAATACATATCTTGGTTCCACTTTCCACAATGCGCCAACAGAATCTCTTCCGGCGATAAGCCATGCAACGGCACATAGCAGGAATGCACTGAACTGCCCCCAGCCGTTACTCACCCACATTCCGGTTGTCTTTGTTACCTGCGTATTAAATACTCCCTGTACACTCATAAGCGCTCCCGACAAAAGCGCAATCAAAAAACCAGTCATCTTCATACCTCCTGCCTATGCAGATAATATGTCCCATGACCGGCTTTTATATTCCATTTCTTTACTTTTTACAATGCTTTCTTTAATATCCGGATCATCTCATCCACCTGTTCAAGCTCAATAATAAGCAAGCATACAAAACGGATCACATCGCTTCCGGCACCGATAATCAGCAGCCCCTCTTTCAAAGCTGCTCCTGTAATCTCAGATATAGGTTTTGTCACCTGAATTCCCTGCATCAGACCTTTTCCTTTGACCGCTTTTACAGTATCATATTCTTCCACAAGTTCTTCCAGTTTTTTTGTCAGATATGCGCCGACTTTCTGCACATGTTCTACCAGATGCTTCTTTTCAAATATCTCAATAGTCTTACTTACTGCCGTACAAGCCAGTGGATTTCCCCCGTAAGTTGTACCGTGATCCCCAGGCTCCAGTGAATATTTTGCAACTTCCTCTGTCATTGCAAATGCACCGACCGGAATTCCACTTCCGATAGCCTTTGCCATAGACATGATATCCGGTTTGATGTCATAAGCCTGCCATGCAAACATAGCACCTGTTCTTCCCATACCGCACTGTACTTCATCACAAATCATAAGGATTCCTTCTTCGTCACAGAGTTTACGTATTCCTTTCATGAATTCCTCTGTGGCTGCATTGATTCCACCCTCACCCTGTAACGGTTCCAGAATGATCGCACAAGTCTTATCTGTCACCAGTGCTTTCACACTGTCCAGATCATTGTATTGTGCAAATGATACCCCCGGAACAAGCGGTTCGAATGGTTCACGATACGCATCATGTCCTGTCACAGATACGGCTCCAAAACTTCTTCCATGGAAAGATTCCTTCATCGCAATGAATTCATACCGTCCTGTTCCTTTTT
>ENA-ORUX01002321-ORUX01002321.1-human-gut-metagenome-genome-assembly--contig:-NODE-2321-length-12519-cov-2.209403_pt1 | contig 12519 bp, 9 predicted proteins | sample MGYA00242087_ERZ509225 | MGnify/ENA primary metagenome ERZ509225 (study PRJEB26280, sample SAMEA2338864) | human gut metagenome | biome: human gut; feature: human-associated habitat; material: faeces... | reverse complement strand
CATCCACAACGTCGTGGCCGTCTGCGCCGTTGTGGGCCTCTCCGGCAGCGAGGGCATGATCATCAAGAAGACCTTCTGGCCCTTCCTGCTCTACGGCATCATTGTCGGCATCATCGCCTGCGGGCTCGTTTTCTAGAGTGGTATAGAACCATTGAGGAAGGGAGGGAAAAGCTTTTCTCCGGAAACGTTTTCCCTCCCTTCCCCAAACCTGCGGCGCGGAGCCCATCCCTCCTTTACCAAAGGCTTTCGCGCTCATCGAACTCTGATTACAACATTCTCCGTATGAAAAGGCCGCCCGAAATGTTTCGAGCGGCCTTTTCCGAAATGGATGGGGACCCTCAAGCGGTACGCTCTTCGGACTTAAGGCGGTCTGGCCGTTCCGCCAACAGCCCAAAGCCATAACCGAGCGCCGCATCGGCGGAATTCAAAACCAAAAGGGGAACCTTCCTTCCGAAAGATTCCCCCAATGGCATCGATCCTTTTCCCCTACGAAATCTTGCTTCCCGGCGCGACATCCCCACCGGGGGCGAGGAGGGTCAGCTTGCCGTCCGGGGTTTCCGCGGTCAGGATCATGCCCGCGGACACGAGCCCGCGGATCTTGCGCGGCGCGAGGTTGGCGACCACGCACACCTGACGGCCCACGAGGGTTTCCGGCTCAAAGTGTTCGGCAATGCCCGACAGGATCTGACGCGGTTCGGCTTCGCCAAGATCGATCTTGAAGCACAGCAGCTTGTCGGCTTTGGGCACCCGGCCCGCTTCGAGGATCGTGCCCACGCGCAGCTCAAGCTTCTGGAAGTCGGCGTATTCGGCCACTCCGGGAACAGACATTTCGGCGGGCGCCGAAGCAGGCGCGGCTTTGGCTTCCTTCTCTTTGGCGGGCTTCTTCTGCTTCGCCTTCTTGTCTTCCTTCATCTCTTCCGGGATTTCCAAGCGCGGGAACAGGTTGGACGCGGACGCGATCACGCTGCCCGTCGCAAGGCATTCCCAAACGCCCTCTTCATCGTTGACGTTCCCGGCGGGCGCGACGCCGAAACGCTCGGACGCGGGCAAGGGCTGGCCGAGCTGCTCAAGCAGAGCCGCCGCCGTGCCCGGCATGACCGGCCACAGGCAGAGCGCCACCTTGCGCATACATTCGAGCAGCAACCGGATGACCGTACCGAGGCGGGCCGTATCGCCCTGCTTGAAAAGCGTCCACGGGGCCTGAGAATCCACATACTTGTTGAGGGCGTGCACGAGATCCCACAGCGCGTCGAGTCCCTGCGAGAAACGGATGTTGCCGAACAGCTGCACGTAGTTGCGGCGGGAGTTCTCCGCAAGTTCGATGAGCGCCTTGTCGTCCTCGGCCAGTTCGCCCATCGGCGGAACCTTGCTCTCGAAATACTTGGCGTTCATGGACAGCACGCGGCTGAACAGGTTGCCGAGGTCATTGGCGAGATCGGCATTGAAGCGGGTGATCAGCGCCTCTTCGGAGAAGCTGGCGTCCGAACCGAACTGCATGTCGCGCAACAGGAAATACCGGAACGCATCCAGCCCGTAATGTTCCGCCATTTTGATGGGCTCGACCACGTTGCCGAGCGACTTGGACATCTTGGTGTCCTTGATGAGCCAATAGCCGTGCACGTTGAGGTGCTTGTACAGCGGCACCCCGGCGGATTTCAGCATGGTGGGCCAGAACACGCCGTGCGGCTTCAATATATCCTTGGCGACGAGGTGCTCGCCGGGCCAGTACGCGGCATACTTGTCGCCGTCGGGCCAGCCGAGGGCGGAAATATAGTTGAGCAGCGCGTCAAACCACACGTAACAGACGTAATCCTTGTCGAACGGCAACTCGATGCCCCATTCGAGGCGGGTTTTCGGACGCGAAATGCACAGGTCTTCCAGCGCGCCGCTTTCGATCATCGACAGCACTTCATTGCGGTAGCGCTCGGGACGGATGAAGTCGGGATTTTCGCGGATATGCCCGGCAAGCCACGGCAGGTACTTGGACATGCGGAAGAAGTAGTTCTTCTCCTGAATGAAGTCCGGCTTGGTCAGGTGCTGCGGGCACAGGCCGTTTTCCAGTTCCTTTTCGGTGTAGAAACGCTCGCAGCCCGTGCAGTAATGCCCGCCGTGCTCGCCGAAATAGATGTCGCCGTTGTCGTACACCTTCTGGAGGAACGCCTGCACGCGGGCCTTGTGATCGGCATCCGTCGTACGGATGAACTGATCGTGCTTGATGCCGAGCTTGGGCCACAGGGCCTGGAACTGGCCGCTGATGCCGTCCACGAATTCCTGCGGGGTCTGCCCGGCCGCTTCGGCGGCCTTGACGATCTTGTCGCCGTGCTCGTCCGTGCCGGTCAGGAACCACGTATCCTCGCCGAGCAGCGTATGGAAACGGCGCAGGCTGTCCGCAACGATGGTCGTATAGGCGTGCCCAAGGTGCGGGCGGGCGTTCACGTAATAAATCGGTGTCGTAATGTAAAACGTGGAGGACACGGGAAAGCTCCTTTCATGGTGTTCCGTATATGCCGACCGTAAACCGTCCCGTCTACAGCCGTTTCTGGCTCATCGCACCCTTCCCCGCCGGAACGGCCTCCCCTCCGGCCAAACGCCTTTGGGGGATGATGGAAGGGGGCGGGAGAAGGAGAAGGGTTCTTTCTCCAGAAAGGCCCCTTCTCGCTCCCTCGTCTCTATCTCTTCCGCTTGCGCTTGCGCTTGGGGCGGAGCCCCTCTTCAAGCGTTTCCATCTCGCCGTCATTGAGCCCGCCGAGATCGTCAACAAGCTCGTCGGATTCGTCGCCAAACGCCTCGTCGATGGTGTCCGGGTCGGCCATGACCACCATCAGCTCGTCATGCGGACGGGGCGACGAGGGCTTGTTCTCCGGCTTCGCATCGGGCTTCCCTTCCGGGCGCGGCGGCGCGTCGGGACGCCGGGGATCGAGCGCCTGCCACTCGTCGAGCGTCAGCTCAAGCTCCTCGTTCGTATCCGTCAGCAAGGCCACGCTGTTGCGGAACATGTTGGCGCGCAACACTTTCATGGGGCCTTTGTTGGTCTGATACCGCTTCCCGAGGCGCGGGCAGCTGCTGTGGAAAATATCGTAGTTCTCCTGCTCATAGCTGAGGCAACACAGGAGGCGCCCGCAGATGCCCGAAATCTTGGACGGGTTCAGGAACAGGTTCTGTTCCTTCGCCATTTTGATGGTCACTGGAACGAACTTGCGCAGGAACCGGCGGCAGCAGCACACCATGCCGCAGCTCCCCACCGCGCCGAGCATCTGCGTCTCGTGCCGGACGCCGATCTGGCGCAGTTCGATGCGGGTGTGGTACTCGCGCACCAGATCCTTTACCAGTTCACGAAAGTCGATCCGGGTCGGGGCGGTAAAGTAAAACACCAGCTTGCTGCGATCGAACAGGACCTCCACATCGACAAGCTTCATGTCGAGCTGGCGTTCCCGGATGCGCGATTCACAGAACTTGTGCGCGGAGTACGTCAGGGTATCGTTCTCTTCGGCGACGATCTGATCCTCGTCGGTCACCTTGCGCAGGACATCGCGCACACCATCCGGAGGAAGATCCTCAGGAAGGCGATCCACAATGTTCATGACCGTGGCGATGCCGAGGCCCTGACCGGTTTCCGCAAGTACGCGATCCCCTCTGTCTACAAAGGGGTCCTCACAGTAGAAAAAATATATTTGTCCGTAATGACTAAATTTTATACCGATTATGCGCTTCATGTAGGTGCGTTGTCCGCCGCGGGGCGAACCGGGTAAGAAGGATGGAAATAGATCCCTTTCTTTTCCGTCATTCCAGAGGCTGTGTCAATCACCCGACAGCGCTGGATTTTGAAGCCGCGCTACGGTATGCAACAGGTTCCTTGTTCCCTCACCAACCCACGGAGGCGTCATGCTCGACCGCGAACAGGCTTTGGCCTTTTTGAACGAACTCGGCCCCGAAAAACATCTCATCCAGCACGCGCTGGCCTCGGAAGCGGTCATGCGCGCCCTTGCCCGGCATTTGGGCGAGGACGAGGAAGTCTGGGGCCTGACCGGGCTGCTGCACGATCTCGACTATCCCCTCACCCATGAGAACCCCGCCAAGCACGGCCTCGTCGGAGCCGAACGCATCGGCGACCGCCTGCCCGAAGAAGCCCTGCACGCCATCCGCGCCCACAACGGCGAGATGACCGGCGTGGCTCCCTCCTCCGCCTTCGACTACGCCCTGCGCTGCGGGGAAACCGTGACCGGGCTTGTGGTCACGGCGGCGCTCGTGCGCCCCACGGGCATGGAAGGTATGCAGGCCTCCAGCCTCAAGAAAAAAATGAAGGATAAAGCGTTTGCCGCCAGCGTCAACCGTGACTGTATCCGGCAGTGCTCGGAGCTGGGGCTTGAACTCGGCGACTTCCTCACCCTCGCCATCGGGGCGATGGCGGAAATCGACGAGGAACTCGGGCTGAGGAAATAGGCGGCCCGGCCTTCCCCGACGGCGGGGCGTGCGCACGCCCCCTGCCATCGGGGCTCCGCGCAGGCACGGCACATTCCGGCACGCGGATACCCTGCGGCGCAGTCATCCACGGGGCACCGCGCAGAAACCGCACATATTCTCCAACGGACGAACCATGAAAATCCGTACGGTCTGCACCTGTCCTCTGGAAATCGTCCACGACATCATGAGAGGCAAGTGGAAAACGATCATCGTGTTCCAGCTGCGGAACGGCGGCATGGGGCTGGCGGAACTGGAACGCGGCATTGAAGGCATCACGCAGAAAATGCTGTTGCAACATCTGGGGGAACTCAGGGCGTTCGGGCTGATCGGCAAGATCGAACCGGACGGATACCCGTTGCGCGTGACCTACTTCCTCACAGAGCGAGGGGAAAAGCTGTTGCGGGCCGTGCGGATCATGCAGGATATCGGCGTGGAATACATGCTGGAGAACGGGCAGGCCGGCATTTTGGAGCGCAAGGGCATCATCCCTGCCGCCGAGGGCATACCCACAAAAAAGTAACTACTGTACTTTCCGCCACATGCCGCTATCGTGGGCACAACACCCGGAGGTACGGCATGAATACGGCACTTCTCTTGATCGACATCCAGAACGACTATTTCCCCGGCGGCGCTTGGGAACTGTCCCACGCGGACGAGGCCGCCGCACAGGCCCGGCTGGCGCTGGGGCGTTTCCGCGAACAACACAGGCCCGTTTTCCACGTCCGGCATATCAACACCCGTCCCGGCGCGGCCTTCTTCCTGCCGGATACGCCCGGTTCCGAGATACACGGCGCGGTCAAGCCGCTGGACGGCGAGCCCGTCATCATCAAACACGCGCCGGACGCTTTTTTCCAAACGGATCTCCACGACGCCCTCAGCCGGGCGGGCATACGGAAACTCGCCGTCTGCGGAATGATGAGCCACATGTGCATCGACACGAGCGTACGGGCCGCCCGAAACCACGGCTACGACATCACGCTCCTGCATGACGCCTGCGCCACGCGGGATCTGTCATGGAACGGGAAAACCCCCCCCCGCCGCAACGGTACACGAAGCATTCATGGCGGCCCTGCACGGGGCTTTCGCCGACGTACGGACGACCGGGGATTTCCTCCCGTCCCTTCCCGCATAACCGGAGCCTCTTCCGCATAATCGCCACCGCAATACGGCAATGACGCCACATGAGGCTATTTTGGGGGAAATAGCATACCACCGCGAGACGGCGAGGGCCTCGGACAACCGCCACCCCGCCGCCTGAACAGCGAATACTCTGATGCGGTGAAGCCGCCCCATGCCCGCACAAAAAAAGAGGCTTCCACGGAAGCCCCTTTTTTTTATGCCGTAATCAAAACAATCAGCAGTTCCTGTTGCAGTGGAACTCGTCATCCATCCAGTATTCTAGAGGCATGGCTTTCTTCATGTTTTCGATGAGGGCCTTTTCCTTTTCGGAGTCCATCGCATGGAGACGGATATAGACGTGGCTGGTCCCTTCCTGCGTCTTGCCGCGCGAGGTGAGCACGGAAAGGACGTTGCCGCCGTTCTGGCTGATGGCCTCGAAAATCGGGGTCAGCACACCGGGCTTGTCGGGAAGCATGAAGGCAAGCTGAAGGCCGCCCTTGCTCGCCCCGCAGAAGTCCACCAGCACTCTGAAGATGTCATGATCGGTGATGATCCCTACGAGTTCCCCGGAACCATCGACCACGGGCAGGCCGCCGATGCCCTTGTTTTCCATGAGCAGGGCGGCGGCGTCCACGGCGTCGGTGTCATAGACCGTGACCGGATCGCTGGTCATGATGTCTTTCACCTTCACTTCGGAAAGGAGATAATACAGCTCGTGCATATCGAGCGTCGTCGCCTTGGAAGGAGAGGCGGCCCGGATGTCCCTGTCGGAAACGATGCCTACCACATGCTTCCCGTCAAGGACGGGAAGACGCCGGATATTATGATCCTTCATCAACTTCGACGCTTTCAGCATGGATGTGTCAGGGGTCACGGTGATGACGTCCTTGGTCATCCACTCACGAATCAGCATGGGAACCTCCTTGCGAGACAATCCGAGAGTTACAAGGGTTAAGGGGGCGCTCTTCGAGCAAGCCTTAATCTACACGAATTCCCGCCTTCACACAATGCCGGGAGACGGAAGAATACACACTGGCCTCGCCCCGGAAAGCATGGTATCCGACCCTCATGATACCTTCCGATCTGATGCCGTTCTGGCTGACGCTGGGCCGCCCGCTCACCCGGCTTTTGTTCGCCATGTGCATTGGCCTGCTCATCGCCAATATCGTTGAAGCGCTGCGCTGGACACAGCCTCTCGCCCGCCTTTCCGCGCCGCTGGTGCGGCTCGCCCGGCTGCGCGAAGCCGCCGGGGCGTCCTTTTCCATGGCCTTCTTCTCCCCAGCCGCCGCCAACGCCCTGCTGTCCGACAGCCACGCCAAGGGCGAAATCAGCCTGCGCGAGCTCGTGCTCGCCAATCTGTTCAACAGCCTGCCCGCCTACATGGTCCATCTGCCGACCATGCTGTTCATGCTCTGGCCCGTGCTCGGCGCTCCCGCCCTTATCTATACGGGGCTGACCCTCGCGGCGGCCGCGCTGCGGACCCTGTTCACGGTGGGCCTCGGGCATTTCCTCCTGCCGCCCCTTCATGGAGAGAACTGTATCGAGTGCCGGCTGCCTCAGGAAAAAGTCACCCTCAAGAGCGCCGCGCTCAAGGCATGGAAACGGTTCCGCCGCCGCCTGCCCAAGCTCGTCATGTTCACCATCCCCGTGTACGTCGCCATGTACCTGATGCAGCACTACGGTCTGTTCCGCACCGCCGAGGCGTGGCTTTCCGACCATACCCCGTGGCTCGGGTTCATCCGGCCCGAGGCGCTCGGCATCGTGCTCCTGAGCCTCGCCGCCGAAATCGGCGCCTCCCTGTCCGCCGCGGGTTCCGCCCTGCATATGGGCGGGCTCACCCCCCCGGAAGTCATCATCGCCCTGCTCGTCGGCAACATCCTCTCCACCCCCATGCGGACCGTCCGTCACCAGTTCCCGGCCTATGCCGGGTACTACAGCCCCGGCCTGGCCTTCAAGCTCATCTTCTACAATCAGCTCCTGAGGACCATCACCATGATCGGCGTGACATGGGCCTATTGGCTATGCGCCATCGCCTGAGGGACCCGCTTTCCCGCCTTCTTCAAGGGCTACGGAAGCATAAATGCAGCCCGTATCCGGATGCGCCACCCCAAGCGGCTCCTTTGCCCAAAATTTGAAAGAAAGAAATCCATAGGTTACCGCTTTCGAAATTTTCTTGCAAAAAAAGCTTGCCAAGTTTCTCAATCTCGCTTATTAAATGTCCTCGCTGCTGCGGTAGCACTTATGGCAAGGTAGCTCAGTTGGTCAGAGCATACGGTTCATACCCGTAGTGTCGAGAGTTCAAATCTCCCCCTTGCTACCAGATGACAATGGCGGTTCCGGATAAACATCCGGGACCGCTTCGTCGTTTCAGGGTATTCGATGTTCCTGAACATTGGCGCATACCGTTTCTTTTCGGGAACGGCGTGCGCTTTGTTTATGGAAGTTCCGGGCCGGCTGCGGGCGGCGTCCCCATGTCGTCCAGAAGGCGCGGCGACGGCGGAACCCCCGTCGGCGGGTCACACCATGCGGGAAGACGCGAGAACAGGCCGAGCATACGGTAACGGTCCTCATCCGGAAACACGCCCGCGCCGCACCGCTCAAAGACGATCCGGGACCATGCCCTGCCCGCCTCCACAAACGAATGCGGATCGGCTTCGTACCGTTTCCGGCCCCGCACATGAATGTCGTAGGACGCCAAATGGTCGTATGTCGGAGCCGCCGCCATGACGGTCTGCCAGAACAGCGCATACCCGTCCTCGCGCTCCCGGGCCGTGCCCGCCTCGCCTTCCCCGTAGTGCTCCATATAGGCTTCGCTCAGGCATTGCCGGAACGCGGCGATCCGTTCCGGAGGCGTGTCCTCCGGCAGCAAGCGCTGCCCGAGGCTCCCGAAGGTTCGGGCGTTGGCTTGTGTCTGTTCCGTAATAGGAACATGGAAATGCATCAGGCAGCATCCCGCCAGCAGCCCGGCACCCAACAAGGCTAAAACGTTTCGCATGGCGTTCTCCTCGGGACTCCGGACGACTCCGCAGGAATTCCCTTGCTATTTGCGGTTTCGCCGCGCGGCGCTTCCCCAGCGGGACAGGCTGAACACAAGCTCCCGCACATCAATGGGCTTGGTGAGATGCGCGTTCATCCCGGCGGCGAAACTCCGCTCCTCGTCGCCGCGCATGGCGTGGGCGGTCATGGCAAGGATGGGGACGCTCCGGCAGCGGGGCAAGCCGCTCTCACGGATGCGCCGCGTGGCGTCATAGCCGTTCATGACCGGCATCTGCACATCCATCAAAATCACGTCGAAATCCTGATCTTCCGCATAGCGGTCCACGGCGTCCCGCCCATTCTCCGCCACGCACGTCTCCACGCCAAACCGGGCGAGCATGTTGAGGATCACATACTGATTGAGCTCGTTGTCCTCCACCACAAGGACCCGCTGCCCAACCAAATCCCCAAGGGGCAGGCTCTCGTCCGGAACATTGCCCCCGGAGCAGAACGAACCGGCATCACCCGGCGGAACGTCTTCAGCCAACGGGAAGGCCAGCTCAACCCGGAACGTACTGCCCTTGTTGACGCGGCTCCCCACGGTCAGCGTGCCCCCCATGAGTTCCACAAGCCGCTTGCTGATGGCAAGCCCGAGCCCCGTGCCGCCGAAACGGCGGGTGGCGGATTCGTCCACCTGCATGAACGGGCTGAAAATACGCCCTATTTCCGATTCGGGGATGCCGATGCCGCAATCACGGACCACAAACTCCAGCCGCACGCGCGTGTTGGTGGAATCCACCACACGGACGCGCAGGCTGACCGACCCCTCGTCGGTAAACTTCACGGCGTTGTTGCACAGATTGAGAAGGACCTGCCGGACGCGCAGGGCGTCGCCCATAAGCAGCAAAGGCACATCCGGGGCGATCTCCAAAGAAAACTCAAGCCCTTTCCCCTCGGCTTCCGGAAGCACTACTGCGGCAAGGATACCAAGCTCTTTCTTGAGGTTAAAGGGAGTGCGGGCCAATTCCAGCTTGTTGGCCTCGACCTTGGTCAGATCAAGGATATCGTTGAGGATGCCGAGCAAGGCCGTGCTCGATTCGCTGATCCGGGAAATGTATTCATACTGCTGCGTGGTCAAATCCGTCTTCAAGGCCAGATAGGAAAGGCCGATGATCGCGTTCATGGGCGTCCGCAGCTCGTGGCTCATGTTGGCGAGGAAGGATGACTTGGCCCGGTTGGCGGCCTCCGCTGCCTCGGCGGCCATGCGCAGGGAAGCCTCATGCTGCTTGTGCTCGGTGATGTCGGCGACGTAGCCAACCGCCCGGGCGGCATCGCCGTCCTGCGAGAATTCACACTCGAAATCGAACCACCGCGAACCTTTTTCCGGGTCCAGCAGTTCGATCTCAAAACGTTCGCACCGCCCCGGCTTCCATGAGGATCGGCGCAGCACTTCCAGCACCCGCTTCCGGCAGCCCGGCGCTATGCGGCTCCATAATCCTCTGAACGCGGAAAAACACACCATGTCGGCGGGGATGCCGAACTGCTCGAAAAAAATGTCGTTGGCGGAAAAAAGAATCCGGCTGCCCCGCGTGCACTCGAATACGCCTATCCGGCCGATCCGGCAGGCCGTTTCGAACCGGGAAAGATTCTCGCGCAGCCGTTCCCGCATACTCTCCAGCTCGCTGACGTCCTGATGGTATCCTTTTAAGCGCAACAAGCCGTTCTTGCTGCGTCCGGGCAACAGCTTGCCGCCGCAGCGCACAAAAATACGCCCGCATACGGGATGGAGCCACGGGTACTGGACTTCATACCGCTGTCCGGTGCTGAGCATCTTTCCCACGCACTCGTCCACCGCGGCGCGATAGGCTTCATCCACGCGACCATACCAATGCCTGAAACAGTCCTCCGGCGAAGGGTGCGTCTCCAGACCGAGCAACAGCAACATGGTCTCGTTGGCCGTCATCCGGTGCTTTCCGTTTTCCTCGTCGATCTCAATGGCCCAAAGGCCCGTATTGCCGATCCGAAGAGCCTCGCTCATCCATTCGGGACTGTTGAACATGTCCGCGTCGATCCCCATAGCCCACCCTCCTCCGCCGCGATTCCGCAAACCGGAACCCTCGGAGCGTATCCAACATTCCACCTATCTGTCTCCCTCTGCGGCAGTGGCCTGCAAAGCGGGAACGTCAAGAATAACGATGTCTTTTCCCCTCAGCTCGACCAAACCCGCCTCGGAGAACCGGGATAGCTGGCGGGAAAGCGTTTCACGGGCCAGTCCGAGCAGATTGGCGAGCACTTCCCGGGAAACCCCGAGCCGGATGCAGTCCCCACCCCCAATCTGCCTTCGGTGCAGCAAATACGTGGCAAGCCGGCAGGCCGCACCGCCCTGCCCCTGCGCCGCCAGCTTGTGCGCGAACATCCGCAGGCGAAGCGACAGCGCCGCGAGCATCCGCAAGGCCATCTCCGGATTTTCCGTCACCAGCGTGAACAGCGCATCCGCCGGAAGGAACAGGGTTTCCACATCGTCCACGGCCACGGCGGACGCGGGGAACGTTCCCTTCTGGAACATTGCGGCCTCGCCGATCGTGTTTCCCTTACGGACAAGGTGAAGCACCATCTCCCGCCCGTCGGGAGCGAACCGGACGACCTTCACGACGCCGCGCAGTACTATGTGCATACCGTCGGCGCGTTCCCCCTCACGGAACAGGGTCGCCCCGCGCGCAAACGCGCGCATCCGGCACCCCGCAGCGAGACGTTCCCGCTCGTCCGGGGACAACGGCTCAAACAGCGGCAAGCCCCCGAGCACTTCCAACCGTTCGTTTGACATGCCCGCTCCTGTTTCACAGTGTATTTCCTTGAAAAATACACCGGAGTCCTTGCCAGACGCAAGCGTTTCCGCACCAAAGGTTCCAAATGCAAAAAGGACGGGAGCTTCCAAAAAAGCTTCCGCCCTTTTTGCTGCATGACTGTTGACGGATGGGTTGGCGAGCCCCTGCGCGGCAGCCCTGCGGCGTCACAGGGCACGCGGGAGAAGCCCATCCCCCGTACTTAGCCCAGAAGGGCCTTCAAATCCTCGTCAGGGGTGGAAATGGGCTTGATGCCCCAGTTTTCGACCAGCAGATTGAGGATGTCGGGGGACACGAAGGCCGGGAGGCTCGGTCCGAGGTGGATGTTCTTCACGCCGAGGGCGAGCAGGGTCAGCAGGATGGCCACGGCCTTCTGCTCGTACCACGACAGCACCAGCGAGAGCGGCAGATCGTTGACGCCGCACTTGAGCGCGTCGGCCAGCGCCCGCGCCACCTTGACGGCGGAATAGGCATCGTTGCACTGCCCCACGTCCAAAAGGCGCGGGAACGGCCCGATCTTGCCGAGCTCCTTGTCGAAGAAGCGGAACTTGCCGCACGCCAGTGTCAGGACAATGCTGTCCGCCGGAGTCTGCTTTACAAAATCCGTATAGTAGTTTCTTCCCGGCTTCGCGCCATCGCAGCCCGCAACGAGGAAGAAATGTCTGATCGCGCCGGATTTTACCGCGTCGATGACCTGATCAGCCATGGAAAGGATCGTTCCATGTCCGAATCCTGTCATGACCTGAGTTCCGCCGTTGATTCCCGTAAACTGGCGGTCTTCCTGATATCCGCCGAGTTCCAGCGCCTTCTCGATCACCGGGGTAAAGTCTTTCTCATCATCGATATGAACCATTCCCGGATATGCTACGACCTCCGTCGTGAACACGCGGTCCGCGTAGGATTTCTTCGGCGGCATCAGGCAGTTTGTGGTAAAGAGGATCGGAGCCGGGATATCCGCAAATTCCTTCTGCTGATTCTGCCATGCAGTTCCGAAATTGCCCTTTAACTGCGGATACTTTCTGAGCTCCGGGTAAGCGTGGGCCGGCAACATCTCGCCGTGGGTGTAGATGTTAACGCCTTTTCCCTCTGTCTGCTTTAAGAGAAGCTCCAGGTCCTTGAG
>ENA-ORUX01002306-ORUX01002306.1-human-gut-metagenome-genome-assembly--contig:-NODE-2306-length-12674-cov-2.927490_pt1 | contig 12674 bp, 9 predicted proteins | sample MGYA00242087_ERZ509225 | MGnify/ENA primary metagenome ERZ509225 (study PRJEB26280, sample SAMEA2338864) | human gut metagenome | biome: human gut; feature: human-associated habitat; material: faeces... | reverse complement strand
AAAGCGTCCAGCGAACTGTCGGCCGCCAGTGTGATAGTTCGTTCCAGCGTCAGTGTGAGCTGCGCTTTTCCTCCGAACACGCATGCAAGCATCAACAACGTGATGACATATCTATAAATGAATTTCCTGTCCATAACTTCCAATTTTCAATTTTCAACATTCAAATTACCAACCTCATGTTTGCGATAAATGAACCAGTATATCAGTGGTATGACAAAAAGGCTGACTGCCGTACCGATCAGCATGGCCGAGATCATGGCGATGGAGAGCGGCTTTTGCAGTTCGCTGCCCATATCGAATGTGAAAAGCAGCGGAACCATTCCGAATATTGTCGTTAATGATGTCATGATGATAGGGCGCAGGCGCCGCCGTCCGGCTTCATGTATGGCTTCCATAAGAGGAACCCCTTCTTTGCGGAGTTCGTTGATAGCATCCAGTTTCAGGATGGAGTCGTTGATGATGATACCGCAGGTCACGACGATACCGATGGCACTCATCAGGTTCATGGTATGGCCGCATATCCAGAGCACCAGCAAGGAGGCTGCCACATCGATCGGAATTTCAAGCAGCACGATGAGCGGCTGCAGGAAACTTTCGAACTGGGCTGCCAGGATGAAATACATCAGTAGGATCGAAATGAACAAAATCACGACCAGCTCGTTCAGCATCTGCCGGTTGGAAAAGAAACTTCCTGAAAAATCGATATCCCAGTCTGTATCGATTTCTTTTTTTACATTTTCCATCAACTGTTCGGCATTGTCTATATCATAGAAACTGAATGGAATGTATTCTCCGTTCTTTCCTGCCGTGATCGTTTTCAAGTCCTCTCCCGGAGTGACACGCACCAGCGATTGCAGCGGGATATATCGTACGTTGCCTTCCGTATCAGGAACAGTGTTTACCAATGTTTTCTGCAAGACCTCATTTACCGTTTGTTCCTCTCCGGCCAATGCGATTGGCAGATATTGTTGGTAGGAGCGGAGCGTTGCTACTTCATTCTCTTTGAATGCCGTTTTCAGCAACCGGTACACTTCGTTGTAGTCGACGTTATAAAGCAGAAGTTTCTGTCTGTCTATTGTGATATTTAATTGGTTGTCGAAGGTGATACCGACAGGAGTATGTCCTGTTTTCGCCTCGATTTGCTGTTCTATTTTATTCAAGACGGAGGCTTCCGGTGCTTCAGATTTATTGCGGGTGTGCAATTCGGCGACAATGTCGGCTTCACCTGTCACAAACAGCTTTTCAAATACTGTTTCGGGAGGCGAGAAGGATATCACTGCCATCGGGTAATGCGTTTTGATCCATTTTTCCACCGATTTTTGTAAAGGAGCGATTCCGGTTGGTTTCTCCGTCTTGAAATATAACTCGCTTTCGGAAACCGACATCTCGCGATCCCGGTTCAACAGGAATTGCTGCTGCCCGACATAGGCCGTGTGTTCTTGTACCTGATTGTCGATAGAGGCGAATAACTGGCTGACACGGCTCTGGTTTTCATCGATATGGATGTTTTCGTTCCATTCCACATGAGCGATCAGTTCGTTCTGGTCTATCTCCGGCATACGGCTTTTCGGTATTTCGTAGAACAGAAAGGCGCAAAGCGGGAGCGTAATGGCAATGAAAATCAGGCTTGCCGTTTTGTGACGGAACACAAAATCCACTCCGGTATCATAGAAGCGGTCCAATGTATGCTCTTTTACCAGATTGTTGATTCGTATATTGAAACCCTTATGTTTGATGTCCGGAATACTGTATACCAGTTTGTAGAGTACCGGCAGCAGCATGATTCCCGTGAAATAGGAAACCATCAGACCGACGGTGACGGCAAAGGCTTGGTCGAAGAAGATCGCTCCTGCTATTCCGCTCATGAACACAAGCGGAACGAAGACGGCAATTGTCGTAAAAGTGGAACTCAGCATCGGAGTAATTACTTCGGTCGTCCCTTTATTGCAAGCCTCTTCCAGCGAGTCTCCTCGTGTCCTGTATTGGGTAATGTTTTCCGTTACGATGATCGAACTGTCGATCATCATACCCAAAGCCAGGATCAACCCGGAGATGGAGATGATATTCAGCGACATCTTGCAGAGGTAGAAAAAAAGGAAACTGATGATCAGGCTCACCACCATACTTAACCCGATCACTGCCGGGCTCTTGATATCCCCTAAGAAAAGGATGGCGACGATACAGATGAAAAGGAAACCCAACGACAGGTTTTGTTTCAGGTTCGAGATGGTATAATCCAGCAATTCCGTCTGGTTGCGGCTGACACTGAAATCGATATCCGGATAGACGGAAGCAAAGTAATCCGTCACTTCTGCCAATGCCTCTTTCATGTTATCCATATTTTCATCCGCCTGCTTGATTACAGCCAGCGTTACCGCCCGTTTCCCGTTGGAAAGGGAAGCTCCGGTCTCTTTCTCCGGCACGACGGAAATGCGTGCCAAATCTTTCAGTTGAAAAATATGGTTATTTTTCCTGATATAAATATTCTCGACATCTTCCGGTGTGCGCAGCAGTGTCGAGAACTTGATATTGTACTCGTAATAGCCGTCACGTACGGTCATGCTACCCGGTTCTATATTGTTAGATGTCAGTGCGGCCTCCAGATCGTCAAGTGTGATCTCCGACATTTTCAGCAACTTCATGTCCGGAACAATCTGTAACTGCCGTTTCAGAATTCCGGTCACATCTACCATTGCCACTTCGGGCAACTGTTCGATACGACGTTTGATCACCGTTTCGGCAAACTGGCAAAGGTCGAGGAACGATCCTTCGTTTATTTCACTGTAAGCGCTGTCGCTTTTCAATGTCAGATTCAAGCAGAATACGGGAATATCAGTGGCACTGGCTTTGATTACCCGTGGACGTTCTACTTCACGTGGCAGGTAGTTCATAGCTGCGTCTATCTTTTCGTTGACTTCGATAAAAGCCAGATCCGTATTTGTTCCGAAATCGAAGTTTAGGCGTATGATGGCAGCACCGTCGCGTGTTTCACTGTGGATGTCGCGTAAACTGGCAACCTGCATTAATTGCTGGCGGATGGTTTTTACTACTGTGTTTTCCAATTCGCGTGCCGAAGTGTTCTGGCCGGATACCTGTACGGTGATCTCCGGAATTGCAATATCAGGCAGCAACGACACCGGAATGGTGAAGTAAGTAACCAGTCCCACGATAAAGAAAGCCGTAAAAGCCATCAATACCGCGATAGGGCGTTGTAGTAGAAACTTTATCATGTATTAGAACTATGATTTATAAATTATGATTTCTGAATTGTCAATTGTCCATTTTTAATTGTCAATTACTTTGACCGGTGCTTCGTGAGCCAGGTTAATGTTACCGCTTGTAATCACGATATCCCCTTCTTTCAGTCCGTCAATGATCGTATAGCTGTCGGCATTTTCCAAACCTGTATGTACATAGTTCCAGTATGCTTTGTCTTCCGTTAATGTGAATACAACCTGTTTGCCGGAACGGAGTACGACAGCGCTTTTGGGAACGACCAACTGTTTACCCAGCGAACGATGGATACTTACTCGTACATTCATCCCTTCGAACAACTTACCTTTATCGTTTCCGGCAGCTTTCACCTGTACCATCCCGTCTTTGTCTACCAGCGGGTTTATTTCGGATATACGGCCGTCAGCCGTGACATCGGACAAGGCAAAAGGAGCTACCTCTACACGATCGCCTGTTTTGATAAGCGGCAGTTCGCTTTCCAAAACTGTGAAAGCGGCTTCCAATGTGCGGGTATCGATAATGGAACAGAAAACATCGGAGGTAGAAGCCGTATTGAACTGTTTGGCGAACAGGTTAGCGACGACACCGTCGAAAGGGGCGGTCAGGACTGCGTTTCGTTGTTCGTATTCGGCAAGCTGCCAAGAGATCAGTGCCTGGTCATACCCGCTTTTTACCTTGACTAACTGCATGGTTGCGGGCGGTACTTTTGTAGAATCTTCCAGTTTGTAGCCCTGTCCGATCAGTACGTCTTGCAGTTCCAGTTTGGCGCGTTCGAGTGCATCTTTGGCTTGCGCTGTCTTGTTGGCAAGGCGGAAGGTTGAGAGTTCTGCGAGTTTTTGCCCTTTCGTCACGCGATCGCCGTTCTTCACATATATCTTGGCGATCGGTTCTGCCGATTCGAATTTTAGGTCGACAAAGTTTCGGGCTGACAGTTTGCCGTTACTGATCAGTTCGTGGTTGAAATCAGTAGTATTCAACTTCATCACCGTCACCTCGTTTGTCTCATCCGGTAGAACGGTTTCTACGCTTTCTTCGGAACCTTTCTCTTTCTTTTCACCGGAGCAAGCCATCATCCCGGCCAGAATCAGTATAGCAAACAATTTGTAGTATTTCATATTTTATTGTTTTTATCAAAGTTGTTTCGCAAATATACAAACATATTTTAGTTACGATCCTTTCGTAATTACTTTTTTTCTATTATCTTTTTTACTTCTTCCCTCATTTCCCGGATTGCCGTACTTTCCACCTTCGGCTTTTTGGTCAGCACAGCTCCGGCGGCAGCCCGCAATTTATCCACCTGGTAGAACTCCGGCTCTGCATATAGCTTGGCTAACAAATAATATGGATACAATCTCTCCGGCAGTATCCCGATAGCCTGAAGCAATTCTTCTTCCGCCTCCCGGTAATCTCCGAGCATCTGCCGGTTTTTGGCGATCATGTACCGGATCATCGGGTCTCCGCTCAGCCGCTTCGCCCGTTCCAGCACCCGTATCGCTTCGGCGTGTTGTCCCGTCTTGCTGAGGCATTGCGCCTCTTCGAACAAGAATTCAGGTTTATGCTTCAGCTTGTCATGCAAACCGTGATAATCTTCCGCAACCGATTCATACGCCTTGTTGTTGTAGATCATCTGCATCCGTCCCCATCGTTTATATGCCTCATATTGCCCTTTCTGCAAGATGAACAGACAGACGGAGGCAAGCGACAACAGACTTATCATCGTAATATGGCACACCGGTGATACGGATAGGGCAGATGATCTTGTCCGCGTCCCATCTTCCGTCACGCATATCGCCCCCAAAAACACCAACGCCACCCAAAACGACGGCAACTGCAACGGATAGGACGACACCGCGAACACCGCTAACGCCAACACGCCACCGGCCGTTCCCTGCTGCCTGTTCCGGATTCCATAGTACGCCATGCTCCCCAGCCATGCCACGAACACGATCAACCCTCCGACCCCCTGTTCCAGCCCGATCTGCAGGTATTCGTTGAACGCATATTCGGGACATCCCGCCACCCGTTTCTCCCGGTCTGTTGCGTTCCCTGTTGCGAAATACCCGCCTTGCGCCTCCGCGTATGCCGCCGGGAATCCGCCTAACCCCGTTCCTGCAAGCGGCTGTCCGGCAATCGCTTTCACCGTCACTTTCCACATCAGCAATCGCCCGTCCGCCGAATCTTGTTTCATCCCGTAAACCCCGGCAATGGTACATCCCACCAATATCGCCACAATTGCAATAAAAGGAATTGTAGCATTCTTATACCTTCGACATACAGCTTTCGTCTTCTCCCATCCGATCCGTTCCGTCCAGTACACCCATCCGCAAGCCACGACCGCCGCCATCCACGCCGACCGACTCATTCCGGCAGGCAGGACAATCAGGATAGCTCCGGCGCATACCCAACCGAAATAATGCATCCCCTTTTGAAACCGCAACGCCGTCCACAGGCAAACCGGCAGCACGACCGCTAAGTACCCGCAGTAAGGCCCCGGATTAAAGAAAGAACCCGTCAGCCGGAAAAGCGAATGGTTGGAATAGGCATAGCCATGCAATTGCTGCATTCCCCAGACGGCTTCGACCAGTCCGGTGAGCATCAGCACAAATAAGAAAAAGAACTTCAGGCAAGGAGCCTCTGTAAGAAAATAGCGCAACAGAAACCACAACACGACCAACTGCCCGCCGAAAAGCAGTTTTTCGGGTTCGGGATCGAGCTGCCAGTCGTATGTCGCGAGCGTGATCCCGGCAAAGAGGAGCAACAATCCGTCCGGCAATGCAAACGGGATGCTTTTCCTCCCGCCAGGCCATGCCGTCACAACCGTCCCGATCGCCATCAGCGCCATCGACAGGTGGAACCAGAAGACTTTCCCCGTCACAATGCCGTTCGCCAATGCGCTGTCGCCGACGAACGGCGTGGCGATCAGCATCGCCCCGAAAACGGATGCCAGTGCAGTCCGGATTCCATGCCTATGCAATTTGAGTTCCATGCCGGTGTATTTTATTTCCATGCTTATCCGTTTTTTATTCGATTTTCTTCATGAACCGATCCCAGCGGAACTGCCCGGTGTACGGATCGACCGATTTCCAGACAAATGCCGCCTTGCCGACGATATATTCTTCCGGCAACAAGCCCCAATAGCGCGAGTCCTGCGAGTTCAGGCCTTTGTCACCCGCCATGAAATAATAGTTTTTCAAGAAGCGGTATTCCCGTATCGGTTCGCCGTTCAGGAAAACGGTTGAATCATTATAGTTGATTTCCGCTTTTTGTTCCCATGCGATCAGCTTGCGGTATAACAGATAATTTTCCCGGTTCATTTCGACCTTGTCACCGGCTTTCGGGACATAGAGCGGTCCGAAATTCCGGATGTTCCAACTGATGACGGAGTCGAACGGGAATGCCTTATAGACACCGTCCGGAAACTCTCCCGGCAACGTCCGCCCGATGCGTTCCTGCGAATCCATGTTCCCGAGCGGTTCGTTCGTGCCGTTTATCCGGAACCTTCCGTTCCGGATGGAAAGCGTGTCGCCCGGCAATCCGATACACCGTTTGATGTAGTATTTCAGGATATGCATCTCGATCTTGTCCCAGCCGTTGGGATGCGGGAAGTTGAAGACCAGCACGTCGCCCCGCTTTGTTTTCCGAAATCCCGGTGTGCGGTGTATCTCGGTCTGTTCCAGCCGCAGCGTCGCGTTGAGGTCGAACAGCCGTGCGCCGAGCGTCGGTTTCCAGACCGCCACGAAATCCCCTTCGACCAGTTCCGGCTCCATCGAGTCGCTGGGGATGCGGAAGGAGGCGAGGAGGAAGACTTGAGAGAAGAGCCAAAAGGCGATCAGAACCACCAAAGCGAGAAATAGATTCAATAATATGTTAATCCATCGTTTCACAATCTATCTTTTAGATTAAAAAATATATCATTTTATATTCAGGTTGCTACAATCAATACCAGTCAATTTTATTATCTTCATCACAAACGAATATTCTTTGTTGCTTTCCCTGCGAGCATTTAATGGCCAAAAGGGCTTTTTGAGGCACATTTTCAAATTCGATAAAAACATCATTCGCTATTTTGGTATTGATAAGTTGCCAATTATTATTATCCCAATAATATAAAGAATACTCCAATCCTGGCTGAATAGAATTTCCATCACAACGACGAATATACGAAATTTTGGATATATTTACTGGCCGGCAAAAATCAAAACCGACCCAATCTTCTCCTTTGGCACTGAAATTTGTCAATTGATCACCATCTGCTATATTAGCTGCGTTGTTGCTTTTATCAAAAATCGAATTTGTACATTTGATAATGTTGCCTTGAATGATCGAATCATGTTCATCATAGAAATAAATTTCAGCCATGTCACACTGACTTGTATCAGAAGATGTAAAACGCCAATATCGATATTCGGCATTTTTATCAAGAAACACTGTGCCATTTGTTAAATTCCCTTGAGATAATTCCGCTATTTTCTTTGTATGATCAAATTCCCTGTTTTCAGAAGTTTCGATAATACCTCCTGTTATTTTTTTTCTAATAGAAAATACATTGTCTCCCAAAGGATATTTTCGATTCAATCTGATCGTACGAAAAGCTGAAGTGTCTGGTTCTATAAATTGGATATGCTTCGAAGCAGAAGCCAAAAACGGTTTGCTGATCGGAATAGCATTGCCATTAGAGTCATACGCCAAGGCGATATAACAGGTATTCAGTCCCATTCTTTCGAAAACCACATGACTACCAGCTATTTTTCCCCAATAGACAGGAGTCCAATTATTTCCATCATAGATGGCTATAAATGGAGATTGTCCACTCTTCAATGATTCCTGCAACGGAATACGTATGTCAATCGTGGGCATATATTCAGCGGTAACATCTCGTATAAACATATTCCTGAGTTTGGGTGGGATATATTTCTCAGTTGCGATTTTCAGATACTCTTCATTGGGTTTGTACACATTGCGGAAAATCTTAGGGACTTTCAAATATGGATAATGAACTGTGCCCGGATCTGTCGTATGGGGCGCAAACTCCAAGTTTCCAAAACGCGTTGTATAAACTGTATTCCAAGAATGTCCATTATTACCTGTAGACCAATTGGGCGTAAAATCATAAGCGACAGGAATTCCTTTACTACGCATGATTAAGACAGCCCCTAAACAATACGTGGCACAATTAGAAAAAGGAAGTTTCAGTATGATATCAGGATCATAAATCGGAAGTGTCTTTAATAATCCAAAACTTTGAGGTGTGTTTTTCATTTGGTTATTCACTTCTGTTGCTGCAAAAATTGGATTTCGTTTATACTCGTCACACAAATATGCCAGATCAATATCTCCTTTACAAATATCGTAATAGGCATTCCTCCATTCGGTAAGCGGCTGCCCTTCAAAACATTTATAAGGTAATAGATATTCACAAAATTGTTCGAAATCCAGATGTTCGGCCCATTCGCATTCTCTCCATTGTTTGAAAGCTTCATCGATTGACTGAATAAGAAACTCCGAAGTGATAACCTCTATATCCCGTTTCTGTTTATATTTACTTTCAAATCTAAGACGAAGCGATTCGATATGTTTTTCTTGTTCAAGTTTGTCTTCTGATAAAGCAACGACAGAATCAATGGCGTGATAATAGTCCTCAATGCCTTTATCATAAGAAGTATGGTAAGGCATGTATCGAATCAGGTATTGGGCTGCTTCCAGTTTCTGCCGATCATCCAGTTTTGCGTAGTGCGACAAAACCGCTTCAAGCTCCCCTCTGTTTTCTCCGGCTTCCCGCAGAGCGTATTCCACATCGGTTATTTGTAAGCCGCAAGCAAAAAGCATCAAGTAGAAAGGCAACGAAAAAAACAGATATTTTGTAGTTGTTTTATATTGCAATCTCATATTCATTGTTTTAGGGGAGAAACTATATTTCAATCATTCTTTATCATGACAGGATGAAAGATATGCACTTCTAAATCTTCGGAAATCTCTTGATCTGTAATTTTATCTACAAAAAAAAGGATTCCATCATGAATCTGACACCAGCCTGTATAAGGATTGAATGTGTTTATGGGCAGTTTGATTTCTTTTATTTTATTAAGCTCATTATCAAACAGACATAAATAAAAATCCCGTTCTCTGGATAATAATTCCAGGTTTTCGTTTTTACCGAAATCAATGGCATCCACATGCAAACGGGCATACATATCACATGTCGGAAGATACATGATATCAAAAAAATGAGGATTTTCAAATCCGTGTCTTTGCCATTCTGTATAATCTGTTTTGGATTTACACTTTTGAGCTTTATTGGAAGTGTAATCGCTATCAGCTTTGTACATTTTTCCAGATCCTGTGTTCAAATCGATCTTGTAGAGATGTGATTCTATCGGATAATTATATAAAATGTAATCATCCCGAAAGTTGACATTCGGTTCACTCATGTTCGCATACCCTTTGCTTATGTCTGGTTCCGCAATAGATGGAGATAAATTGAAAGTTTTTACCTTTTGGTTTTCTTCGAGGAAAATTTCTTTTACTTTGAATCGGGGTGGCGAAACAGACCTATCTTTTACCGTGCATAGCAGCGACTGGTGCAGGGCATTGTAATACAAACGAATTGTAGACATAGCATGATTCGTATTTATGATCAATTCCTCGTCTTCTTGCAAAGAATTACGGATTTGAATACGTTTCAACACATTCCCTTTCGGATCAATCAGGAATACGGATTCCGATTCATCAGCAACCCAAATGGAGTCTTTTTGATATGCAAAAATTCCAGTTAAACGAGTTATGGCGTTAGGACCACTTGTTTGTAACGGAATTTGAATGATTTTTTTCTCCAGAAGATCGATACAATCCAAAGCATGTTCCTTATGGTTATATCCAATCAATATATGTTTAGCACCTACTTGTACCGAAGAAGACAAATAATAGGACTTTAGTTGTAATACGTCAGAAGGAGGGAAAAAAAGTTCCTCCTTCTGTATTTCAACTAAGTCATTATCAACGGTCTTTATATTTTCTCTTCTCTGAGAGCAAGATATACTAATGCAAATTATGCATAAATAATGAAATAGTAATTTGTACATGGTTATCTACAATACGTTGGACCATAACATTCAGGACGTTCACTGTCTTTAAAACGGCATTCATTTCCGGAACTTGATGGACATGGAAACAAATGATAGTTTGATTTATTCTCATCCCAAGCTAAAGCCTCGACATTTTCCAATGCCAAGTCAGAGAGTTGAACCTCATTTTTGTTTTGCTGGTAGTTCCAGCCTGCTACTGCGGCGATCGCTGCAAAAGCGATTACGCCGATGATTTTCTTTCCCATGTTTCTCTTTAATTATAATTGATATTCTATCACATGAAATTCAGGATTATCACTTAATCCATACAATTTATTTGTCGTAGGATTGATTGTAAAGGTGAAAATAGGCGAATCCAATGTATATCGTTGTAGAGGATTTCCTTTATCGTCAAATACAAAAAGTTGATCTTTTAGATATTTGTGGTTTTCACGATTAAAATAGATCCCAGAGTATAAAACATATACTCTCCCATTTATGGATAAAGGTGAAAAATATGCATCTCGTGATTGCCCTGAAACAGAATTAACATGAACTGATTCATCTTGAATAGTCTGTTTGATTACTGGAAAAAACAAATCAGGACCTTGTATTCTTTTTTTTAAATTGCCATATATATCATATAGCTCTATTAAATCTGTTTGTTTATAAAAAAGGAAGATCCCATTTTTATCCGGAGACAGGGTAGCATAACAGGAAAGTCCTTCTATTTTTTCAAAAGGGGTCAATATCTCTCCATATTCCGGGTATTCACCTTTTGTTTCTATAAATTTGCCTTCTGAGTCGTAGAATGATAAACGCTTTTGAGTACTATTATAAGCTGTTGTCATAAAATGGTGATTGGGTAAAATAACGATATTCCCAAAAAGATCAGGCAGCATAACTTCTTTTATTGCTGTTGGTGATATAGTATCTGAAAATAAGATGTCTTTTTTACGATAAGCAGATATGAATGGTCTTTGTGCATCTGATAGCCATAATAGGCTGTCAGATGATTGTATTTGTTGTATATGAAGAAATTCTCCAGGGCCATTTCCAAAAGAAATAGATGTGTTAACTTTCTCTCCTGTATTAACATTATACATATGCAATATATGTTCATCCATATCTTCTTTTAGAATAAGGATTGAATCTTCTATATGTAATGCTGTCGGACGCATTACCTCTTTAGAAAATTGAAGATCAGTGCCTTTAATCTCGCCTTTATCCAAGAAATCTGTCAATTTGAAAGATATGCAATTCTCATAAACTCCTTTGTTGTTACAAGAACAAAATGTAATAAAAATACATATACTGATAAATTTTGCAATTTTCATAACCTTTATTTTTTAATTGGCTATATAATATACTATTATGTAACGATTTAACTTTGACGTGATGAGATCTTTTTCATTCGGATCCAATTTCCCGTCATGCAAAAAGGATTTTAATGTTTTTTGTTTGATCCTATCTTCTATATCAGCCTCATATATGATCAATAACGGAATCTCTTTATTGTAAATCATCTCTTTGGTATAGTCGAAAAACTTATAGTCGAAATATTTGTTCAAATCAGTTGTTACTTTTTCTCGAAGAGACATGGAGCCAGATCTATAAAAAGAGAAAATTTTCACATGTCGACAATTTGATGTATCCGGAGTCAAGATCCAAGACACAGTACTTCCTTTTTTCGGATAAGCAAATTCAGTCAGTTCAAATTCATCTGGTATATGTTTTTGATCCACGTATTCCTTTGTGTAGATTTTGTAGTTGGTTTTTTCTTTAGTCGCTTTATTACTGATAGTTCTACTTTCACTATTGAAAGACGGACTATCTACGAACTTTCCATTGTTAGGGGTTGTCGTACGGCGAACACCTTTGGATGGAAATAGATTTTGCCCCCATGTGACGAAGGGAAACAATAATAATATGATGATTAATTTCATGGTATATTTATTTTAGAAAGTGCTGAAGAGGCTCCTTCAGTCACTTTCTTTATTCGACACGTTTTATCCTCTCATGTTTGGACAAACTTTTATTAAATTTCCCCAAATGGATGAATATACATTACAGGTACTACTAAAATCAACAATACAACCATAATAAGTACAATTTCCCCAATCTGTTTCGCCTTGGGCTAACGCTTCCGCATTAGCTAATGCTAAATCTGACAGCGGCACTTCATTTCTACTCTGATTGTAATTCCAGCCGGCAGCCACTGCTATTGCTACTAAAAGTGCTGCTCCAAGTATACGCTTTTTCATTTTCGTATTTTGTTTTATCGTTTTTGATTCAGTAAATTCCCTATCTTTGTTCATTCTTTTAAAGCAACAAGATAGCCAAATGATGTACTGAACTTGCATCATTCTGTTTTGTCCG
>ENA-ORUX01002305-ORUX01002305.1-human-gut-metagenome-genome-assembly--contig:-NODE-2305-length-12676-cov-2.494335_pt1 | contig 12676 bp, 10 predicted proteins | sample MGYA00242087_ERZ509225 | MGnify/ENA primary metagenome ERZ509225 (study PRJEB26280, sample SAMEA2338864) | human gut metagenome | biome: human gut; feature: human-associated habitat; material: faeces... | reverse complement strand
TCATTTCGTACCTCTATCTTTCTTTATGTTTTTATGAATACCTGAAGACATTCTCGTATAAAATTTTAAATTTTCCGTCGAAAAGATTGTATGTTAAACATTATCGTTTTTAATTTTGGCAGTCACAGACAGATTTTACAGTGTCTCTCCTTTTGTACGATAGCTGTTCATATAGTGCTGTGATTCACTAGTTCGTACGTTCACATCATTTAAGATGCATCCTGTAATTTCAGCTCCTGATCCTGAAAGAATTTCCATACCTTCCAGAATTCGATCTACATCTGTATAGTCCTGACGGATCACAAATACTGCTCCGTCTACATACTGGGCGACGATCGCTGCATCTGATAATAGTCCACTTGGTGGTGTATCTATGATCACGAAATCGGCTTCTGCCTCCAGTTCTTTTACAAACTGTCTCATATTCTTACCACTTAAAACGGTAGATGTATCCTGGATCGGTATAGAACCTGCAAGTACTTTAACGCTTGTATTTTTGTACTGCTGTACTGCATCGTCTATGTTAACTTCGCCTTTCATTACTTCCAGAGTTCCTAATTCTTGTTCATTCATTCCAAGTACTTTGGCGGTGGATGGGTTTCTTAAATCCGCATCTACCAGAATTACTTTATACCCTTTCATCGCAAGTGATATTGCAATATTGGCTGAAACTGTTGATTTTCCTTCTCCTGGCATAGCACTTGTTACAAGAAAAGATTTCATGCCTGTCTCTTTTTGTGCACGCTCGATCCTTCGTCGTACCGTTCTTGCTGCTTCCAGGAAGCTTCTTGGAATTCTTGGATTATCTAGCACGATCAATTCCTGTGTTTGCGTACGTTTCTTATGGAATTTGGCACGAGGCATGATTCCAAGACTTTTTGCATGGAAGAGTCGTTTGAAATCTTCTTCTTTCTTAACTGTATTCTTACCAAGTGCTAACAGGACATCGAGCAAGATACATAGTAAGATTCCGATCAAAACGCCGATCTGTATCTCATGTCTATAACTAAATGGATTAGCAGGTGTAGTCGGAACCCCGCTTTCATCCATGAGTGTCAGCTGTGAGCTTCCAATGACAAACTCTGCTACCGATGGGTAATTTTTAACGACTGCTTTTAAAATCTTCTCAGCCATCTTCGGATTATTTGCAGTCACTTTCAACGTAAACAGATTTGTATTCTCCATGACTTCTGCTTCGATCGTTCCAGGAACAGACTGAAGGCCAAGATCCTGTGCCAATACTTCTTTAAATGCTCCACTTTTCAAAATATATGGAAAAGATTTTGCCATTTGGTTGGCTGTTGCATTCTCAATATATGTATTAGAATTCTCTGATGTAATACTGGAATTGATCGTAAATGTGGAAGATGCTACATAGTATGGGGAATAGGTAAGTCTCTTGTATCCACAGAACACTGCACCACAAATCACAAGAATGATCAAAAATCTCCATTTCATTTGAATGATTCCTTTGATCAAGTCATCAAACAATCCAGCAATATCGATCAGATTCTCTTTATGTTCTGTTTTTGATTCATATTCTTTACTCATGATCTTTCTTCACCTGCCGTTCTGTTTTTGATTCTTGTGTTTTATCTTCATTGCCCTTTTTCGTTCTGCTTCCATAACCATAGCCATAGCCGTAACCGTAACCATAGCCATATCCATGGTTTCCATAACCGTATTTACTTCCGTAACCATAACCGCTTCCATATGCATATTTGTATCCGTAATTTCTTGCTGTCTGAGCAACTCCATGGAATACATCGTTATAAACGCATCCAAGCATCGTTCCTTCTGCTGAATTTAGAATACCGATCGTCTCATTGATATCTTTTACTAATGCTGTATGCTGTCTTACAACAAGGATCGATGCATCTGCAAGGTCAACTAACTCTTCTGCATCGGCCGCCTGTGACATTGGTGGTGTATCAATAATAATGTAATCCAGCTTTGTCTTAAAAAACTCTACGATCTTCTGGAAGATCGGTGATGCGATCATCTCTGTAGAATTTGGATAGATCATAGAACCTGCGATCAATAACAATTCTGATTTTGGAAGATCTGTTACCAGATTATCTATCTGTTCATTTCCATTCAATACTTCTCCAAACTGCTGTATTTCTTCCTGATCCAATCCAAAAATCTTGTATTGTGAAGGTTTGCGAAGATCCGCATCAATCAACAATACTTTCTCTGATTCTTCCGCAAGTGCCAATGCTAAATTGGCTGCAACTGTTGATTTACCTTCATTTTCTTCCACACTTGCAACCAGAAGTGTTTTTGCATTCTTCTCTTTCATCTTACTGCTGACTTTGCGGGCAAGTTTCTTCATATCCTCCACATATTGAAAGCTTGTTCCTGGATTTGTCAACAATACCGGACTCTTTTTGCGGTGAATTCTTGCTTTCCATGTCTTATAGATCTTCTCATGATATAACGTCTGCAAAAGCTTTGCATCAAGTTTCCTTGAAACTTCTTTTGGTTTTCTCACTGTATCCTTTAAGAATGACAAGATTGCGATCAATCCACATAACGCAACGATCGTCGTAAAAAATGTTTTCTTCATAAGTGCTGTTGGCTGAAATTTATTTACCGGACCACTTGGCACTGTTGGTTTCTGCAATACATCCAGCACAACATTTCCGATCAGCTGATCTGTCACAACAGAATAATTATTCATGATTGCCTTATTCAAACGAAACGCCATCTCTGGGGAATCTGCCTGAACTTTCAAAACTAAAAGATTGGTTTCATTTACTACCTCTGCAGATGCACTTCCTGGAAAATAATCCATATCCATCTCTTTTGCGACTTTCTTTTGTAAGATCGAACTGTTTAGAATCTCAGAAAACTTTGTCGCCATCTCAGACGTTGCACTCAAATCTGAATATACACTATTGTTGCTTCCTTTGCTGCTTACGATAAATGTACTTGTTGATTCATACTGTTTGTGATAGCTTCGTCCGACATAAACATAAGAGAGCAAGCTCATAGATGCTGCCAGAAGCAGGATCACTATTGCATATTTCCAGATATCTCTTAAGATACTATACAAATCAATATTCATTTCATAATCGTTGACTGATATATTTCGTTTATCACTGCTCATTTGCCGGCCTCCTATTCTGTAACGATCACGATCAGTCTTACCGTTCCTGTACGGCTCTTTCCACTTTTTACTGAATAAGTGATCTCATAAGAACCTGGGGTATCGTAATCTACTTCATCTTTGATCTTCACTTTGCTCTTACCAATATCTCCTGGTACATCCGAGTCATAATCTCCTCCCATGCACACTTTAGATATGTAAGATGCTGCATCTAGTTTGTCACCTTTCTTCGTATAAACCAGATACTTCTTCAAATGAATAAAAGGAATCTCTGATCTGTCCGTTGCATCATAAACCTGTATCGTTGCCTGAAATGATACCGTGTCTCCTGCACTATTGCTTACCTGAAGTTTGACCGGATATTCTCCTGGTGTATACAGATCAACTACTGAGTTTGTCAAAATCTTTATCTGATTTGATAAATCACCATCAATCTTATCTTTCACCGTAAGATTCTTTAATAATTCTTCATTCTTAGAAGCTCCTCCAGATTCAAAACATAATGGTTCCTTCAAATAAAACTTTGGTGATGTATAACCCTCATACTGTACAATACGGTTTGCACGACTGACGTTATTATGTCTGTCCACTGCTGCATATACAACCAGACGCCGTCCACCTCCCAGAAAGTTTGAAACACTTTCTACTACAAGAGAATCCGTAACATCCCCATCATTCTCATCAACTGCTTTTACTCCTTGCAAAAAATCTTCATCGGTAGCATTGAGCCCTACTGTCAATTCCTGCTGATCCATTGTAATGACCGGTCCGATCCGATCTCCTTTTCTGACCTGTGTAAACCAGAAGATCAGACTTGCTGCCAGTGATATACAAAATATCACAAAACTTACCAATTTTAATTTCTTCATTGTACCACCTTTTCTCCTTCAAGAATTCTCTTAGGATTATCATATAACAATTTCTTTGAATATTCAAAAGAATATTCTTGTTCCATATATTCTTTGATATCTGCCATATAGGTTGTCCGCTCATATGGTTTGTGTGCATCACTTGCGATACAAGTTACCATATGTTGATCCAGCAGACGATCTACACATTGTTTTGCTCCTGATCCAAATCTGCCAAAGATGCTCCCTCTGTTTACCTGCAACAAACATCCCCTGTTTTTCCACTTTGCGATACCGCCTTCTGATTCCTGTACACACCGGTATCTCTCTGGGTGTGCGATCACTGGCGTAACTCCAAGTTCCATCAGATCATGAAGCATCTCATCCATCTCTTCCTGCTCGATTCCAAACGAAAATTCAGTCAAAAAATATCCCGTCTGATTCAATGAAAGCAATCTGCCTTCACGGATCATCCGAGGAACTTCTCTTGTCATATAAATTTCCATTCCAGAGAATACTCTTAATGGCAGCTTTACTTCATCCAGTGCTTTTCTAAACGCTTCTAATCTTTGCAGATATTCTTCGATCGAATATTCTTTGAAAAAACCCCCTGTATTGGCATGCGATGTTGCAACTAATGTATGAACACCACTTTTCAATGCCAATGCTGCCATAGATAGAGAATCTTCCATATCTCTCGCTCCATCATCCAATCCTGGCAAAATATGCGTATGTATATCGATCATCTATTTTATTTTCCTTTCAGAAATCCCATATGCAAAAAGAATTCCTCCAGTCCATCAAGACTGGAGGAATCCACCTTGTTTTTTGATTAATACTGTTCTTTGACGTGTTTTGCTGCATATACAGCTAATGCTGCTGCAGCGAGTGATACATATACTAATGTAACTGGCGCTCCCTGATCACTAGTCTTTGGTGATGCAGATGTTGTTGATGTTGATGATGTTGATGTCGTTGTTGTTTTCGTCTTAGCTGGTTTTTCATCCTTGTCGAATTCATCATCATCAATCTGGGTTTTCTCATCAACCTTCTCCTGTTCTGTACTCGTATTATAATACTCATCTTCAGGACTTGGTGCTGCCATAACACTTAGTGAAAAAGCAAAACACATAATCAATGTTGCTGCCATCATAATCAACTTTTTCATGCTAAATCCCCCCTTACTGGATTCTAACTGATTTGTGTATAAAATACCTTCAATATCATCTCAAATAATTTTGTCTCATCCGGATAATATTCTGCATATCCTGTCACACCTTCTTTGATGTCACAGTCAATGCTGTAGATATTGTCAGATGAAAAACTGCTTCCTGAAACTTTCGTTGCAAGATATGTGATCTTCGGTGCTGAAAGATTCGTTACTGAATTCTCTGATACAAGATTCAGAAGATCTAATGGCAATGTAAGATCTCCCTTCATCTCCTGTAATGCTTTCTGGGCAAATGCTGTAATATACTGCTGTTGTCTCTGCATACGTGCCATGTTCGCATCCAGTGGATCAAATTCTCTGGATCTTACATAAGTCTCTGCCTGACCACCCAGCAATGTCACATTCGCACCTTCCTTCAGAGTTGGATCAACGCTTGTCAGATCTCCGATCACTTGAACGTTCACTCCACCTACTGCATCATTCAATACACTGATTGCAGAGAGGTTGATCGACATATATGAATCGATAGGAATTCCATATAACACTTTGGAAACTGCATCCACAGCATTCTTACAGCTCTTGGCTTTCCCATCCCCATAGGCATAGGCTAAACATAACTGTCGAAGTTTCCTTCCTGAATACTTTCCATTCTCATCATATGTCTTAACGTTCGCCATGATATCTCGAGGAACATTGATCAGTGAAATCTTCCCTGTAGAAGTATTCACAGCTGCCAGAAACAAGGTATCTGACTGTCCTGCTCCGTGTTTCTTTAAGTATTCTTCATCTGTATTGATCTTATCTCGGTCAACACCCATAAATAAGATACTCGTTATATCTTTATTATACTGATATTTATGTCCATTGTAAATAACCAAATCTCCCTGATTCTGGACTTTTACGCCATCTACGTTCTTTGACATCTTCATCTTGCCTCCAAATAATGAGCCTTTTCCAAGTGCCCACATTCCAGCAATGGCTGCACATGGAAGCAAAATGATCACCGCTAATACGATTATAACTCTTTTTATGATCTGTTTTGGTGTCTTTTTCTTCTTTACTTTCTTCTTTTTCTCGTTCTTTTCTTCTTTTACTTCAAAGCCTTGAAATGCTTCCTTGGATTCTGGCTGGAGATCCTTCAGATTCTGATCCAATTCTTCATTTAATCTCTTAGCCTCATCCGTATGGTTCTTATTTTGTACTTCTTTCATCCGTCAACACCGCCTGTACTAAATAACGATTATTTGGCTGTCCTCCTACGCAGGTACTCAGCGTGATAATCTTATCGTTGCTTGTAACTTCCTGATCTTTCCTTACATGACTTCCCATGTCTCTTATGTTCTTGACATTTCTTAAATAATTCTCAAACTTCTTCTTATTCTTAAAATTAAATGTCTTAAGTAAATGCCTGTCGTCAAACTTATATGCCGCAAAGATCGTGTATGTGTATGTTTTCTTTGGTGTGTAAACATATACTTCTTTGTGTTTCTTAAAAAATGCTTCATCTTCAAACTTGTGAAGATTCTGGAACATAGATCCATTTCTCATATTATGTCCATAAAATACTGTGTTTGGATCTGAAAAATCCTTCTTATTCGCTTTCTCTGTATAAATACATCCTGCAAACTCTGGCTCATTTTTAAAGTTATATTTTAAATAATGATCGTCTGATTCCTGACGTTGTGCTACCGGATAATCAATTCTTGTTCCTGGAACGTAGATCCATGCATAGATATCACTGTTGATCTTGATCAGCTTCTTAAAGTTGATCTTCTGTCCATGTTTGACTCCAGCTGGAACTTTCTCCGGCTCTTTTCCTTCGTTCTCACCAGTAAATTCTGTGCTTGCGATCTCTTTTAATGTTGCTTTTCTTGCCTGTTCTGTCTTATAGTCCTGATACTTGACCCATCCGAATCTTCCAAGACAGATCACACAGACTAGTACTGCAACTCCAAGAATGATCTTCCATCCACTCTTCTTCATTCAGCTTCCCCCTTATGCCGTTATTCTTGTCTTATTATATCTTTTTTTCTATCTGCGGTCAATGAATCCTGCATCTTCGGACAACCTGTGCCCTAAAAATCCATCGCCATTTTGCTTGACTCTTCTTCTGACAATTCTGTAACCTGTGTTTCCATAACACGATAAACTCTCTGACACATATTTAAAACACTCGGACGATGGGTTGTCACGATGCATGTTTTATTTGGGCGTTGTTTTATGATATTTCTTAAAACTTTACGTTCCGTTGTTACATCAAGTGCCGATGTTGCTTCATCTAACAATAAGATCGGTGCATCTCTTAAAACAGCCCTTGCAATCGCAATTCTTTGTGCCTGTCCTTCCGAAAATCCTCGTCCTCGCTCTCCAATCTTGGTATAAATCGTTTCTTCCATATTCTTTACGAAATCCCACGCACAGGAAATCTTCAATGCCTCGATCATCTCTTCTTCTGTTGCATCTTGTTTCACCATTCTTAAATTTTCAGCGATCGTGCCAGAAAGAATTGTATTTCCCTGTGGTACATAGGCAAATAAATGTCTGGTATCTGCATTCATCTCCACCTGCTTCCCATTTGAAGCCCTTAAATATGCTTCTCCTTTTTCCGGATGGATCAAACCTAAGATCAAACGGATCATCGTTGTCTTTCCCTCTCCAGAAGGACCAACCAACGCAACGATCTCGCCCGGATTAGCCATAAATCCAGAATCTGTAATAACACGGTTTCCTTCGATATAAGAAAAATCCACATCCCGCATCTTCACCTCGAACCCATCTTCCACATAAGCATCCATCTCAGAGCTTTCTGGAATATGAACTTCTTTCTTAAGCTGTGCAAGCTCTCTGATACGATGTGCAGAGATCGAACTGTTCAAAAAGTTTGGTATGATCGATACCAGATTGTTAAATGCCCCATTTAAGTTACTTCTCTGTTGTAAAAATAAAGTCATGGTTCCATAAGAAATATCTCTTGTCCAAAGTCGGAACAGACAATATCCAAATGCTGCATACTGAACAACCATTCCTATGATCGACATAACGATATTCGTCTTGATCGTAAACATGTTATACTTTAAACTGATATCTTTAAACTTCTCCTGCCAGTTTCTCATCTTCTTTCCATATAAAGAAGAAATCCCAAAGGACTTGATCGTATCAAAATTATAGAATGTCTCGACTTCAAATGTCATCATCTCACTACTCATTTCCCGCACTTTCTTCCCATATTCTCTCTGCTTGGAAATAAGGAACTTCGACATCAAAAGCATAAATGGTGCACTTGCAAATGCCAATAATGACATGATCTTATCGTAATGCCAGATAACCGCAAATGTTGCGACAAAGTCGTAAACTGCTATAATGATCGTCGGCAGCCAGCTGATCGCATTTCCACTGATCGTATTGACATCGCTGTTAAAACGATTCAAAACATCTCCATTACTATATTGATTAATCTCCATCCAGTCGGCATCGATGATCTTATCAAAAATCGCTGCCTGAATCTCATTGTTGATATAGTGACTCAACTTTGTAGAAATACGTCCGATCACATTTCCGATCGTAAGACTAAAAAATGCACTTCCAAGTGTGATCAAGACCATGATCCACAACTTACTCATCTGATATCCTGTGATGATATCGATCATATATTTACTTGCCACACTTCCAACCAATCCCATGGATGTGCTGAAAATACCAAGGATCGTGTAGAAAGCGATCGCTCCTTTATATCGTTTGCTGTAGGAAAAGATCCATTTCCAGTCGTCAATGATCTCGGAGAATGTTCCATCTCTCCATTTCCCGATCAGTATATCTAATGATTCAAATGATATCTTCTGATTTGGTTGATTTTGATTTTCATTGTCCATCATGTGATCATCACCTTCTTTCCTTCATAATTTTGTAAAATTCTTTTGTATACTCACAGATATATTCCGGAATCCCTTCATAATCTCCTGTTTCTAATAAAGCTGCCGCCGCACATGTATTACAGATTGGACGATATTTGCATTCTGTACACCTTTCATTGATCAAGATCTCTTTCGTCTGTGCTGATATCATTTCCCAGCTTCTTTGAAAACCTTCTGCAAATACATTCACTTCTGGTTGACTTTGCATCACACATGGACGCATCATCCCCTGCCAATTGATCGTAAAAGAGCAATTGCCTGCCAAGCATGAAATGTGCCTGCTATATTGCATATTTTGCGGATGATCTTCGACCATGCTGATCACATGATCTTGATATTCTCTAAGAGCTTCTTCTCCCCATTGATGTTGAAAGATCAACTTCTTCGCCATCGCTGCATCCTTTGGATTCATGCGGCTTTGTTCATCAAATGGTTTATTTCTTTCTCTGCTTGCCGGATACATATAGGTATCAAGATTCACGGCTGCATCCAGATCATCTGCAATATCTAAAATCTTCCTGATATCCTCTTCATTCTTTGAAGTGATGCTTCCATTAATCTTTACATCAATTTTCCTGTCCCTTAGCAGCCTGACTGCATTGACCGTCTTCTGAAATCCACCTGGATAATGACATAACTGCTCATACGCCTGGTCATCTGCTCCATATAAAGTAATATTCATTCTTCTTGGCTTATATTTCTGGAAGAAATCTGCCCATTCTTCATCGATCAGTGTTCCATTTGTATTGATCGTAAGAATCATTCCCATCTTCTGGAGTTCAATATATAGTTCCTTAAATCCCGGAAATAATAACGGCTCTCCTCCTGTCAATAACAGAAATAACGTTCCTGCATCCTTCATCTGATGAGCCAGTTTGATCCATTCTTCTTTGGTTCTTAAACGGCCTTTTTGTTCCATCTCTGCATTAGATAAACGAACATAACACATATCGCAGTTCATATTGCAAAGTGGTAATAATTCCAAGCTGCCGTTGATCGGAGCTTGTCTTTGATATGCTTTCTGGATCAGCATCTTCTCCATGGAATCCATTGCATCTAGGTCTTGCATTTGGCTCACCTTCTTTCTTGTACATTCTGTTTTATTATATGATGAGATTGCGGAAAAAGAAAGTTTTTATTTGTGCATGATCAGATCAATGCATGTTTCTTTGATGGAAATCCTAAATTGAATCCAGATGATCTTACAGAAGTCGATACTGACATTTCTTCTTTATTACAATTTCATGGTTATGCAGAAACTGTAAAAAAGATTGTTGATGTTGTCAAAAAGTCTGCTTATGGCGTTGATTTTGTAATCCTCGGAATTGAAAATCAAGCAAAGATCCACTATGCGATGCCACTTCGGCATATGCTTGGAGATGCTTTTTCATATCTCAAAGAATATAATGAAATTGCAAAAAAATATAAAGATGAAAAACCTCATGGAACACCAGACGAATTTCTATCTAAAATGAAGAAAACTGACCGATTACATAGCGTACTTACCATTTGTATTTATTATGGTGAAACTCCGTGGGATGGTCCTCGTTCCTTAATTGATATGTTAGAAATTCCTGATGCTTTTAAGCCTCTGATTTCCGATTATAAATTTAACTTGATTGAACTTAGGAAGAGTGAGCATTTAAAATTTCATAATGATGATGTTGATAAAATATTCAATATCAGTAGGTTTATTTTCGATGAAAAATATGATAAAATCACTGATATATTTAAAGAGGAAAATATATCTTCAGAATTAGCTATGGTTATTGGCTGTATTACAGAATCACAAAAATTGATCAATGATGCTGTAAACGCTCAACAAGAAGGAGGGAATGTTAATATGTGTAAAGCTCTCGAGAAATTAGAGGAAAAAGGCCGCCAGGAAGGTGAGTTAAAAACCAAACTCAAACTAATCATTAAAAAAATCCATAAAAATAAATCTTTTGACCAAATTGTAGATGAATTGGAAGAAGATTCAGATGTTGTGCAGCCTTTGTATGATTTTGTATTGAAGCATATAGATTTGGGCGAGGATGAAATGGTTCAGAAGTATCTTGAGAATATTGAATAACTTATTATGTATGAAATATGGAGAAGGAAGTCCTTTATCCAACTTCTTTCTCCATATCTTGTTTCTTGATAAAACTCTTTTAAATTTCTAACTGTTTCCTTCGTATATTCACATAAATATTTTGAAACGCCCTCAGAATCTCCACATTCTGCAACCGCTGCCGCTGCACATGTATTACATACATGTCTTAATTTACATTGATTACATTCCATGCTTGTTTTGATCTCTTCTGTTTCTTTCACGATCTTATTCCACAATGTCATAAAATCATCCGTTGTGTCAAAGGCATCATAACTTGGCTGATCTAACACAATACATGAACGTAGCATGCCTTGCCAATTAACGACAAACGAACTCTGCCCAGCCCGACATGTCATATGCCCAGGACAGGCATCTCCTTCTTCCGTATGTTCTGCCAGATAAATGGTCTGCTTCGCATATTGCTCAAAAAGTTCATCCCCCATTTCCCGGTGTAAGATTTCAACCCTTGCCTTTGCAGCATCCTCTGGGTTTAATCTCTCATGAAAATTAAAAGGAGTTGTCCGCTCACGCACGGATGGATACATATAAGTATCGATCCGAACTGGGATATCATACTTTTCTCCGATATCTATGATCTCCATCCTGTCATGAAAATTCTTCTTCACAAGACTTCCATTGATCTTGACATCAATCTTATATTTTTTTAATAATTCAATCCCTCTGATCGTTTTGTCAAATCCATCCTTCATATGGCATAGATTCTCGTATGTCTCATTCTTTGATCCATATAAAGTTATATTTATCCTTCGTGGCTTATTCTTCGCAAAAAATTCCGCCCATTCCTCATTAATCAACGTCCCATTGGTATTGAGCGTGAGAATCATACCCATATCTTTTAATACACAGTATAATTCTTTAAATTGAGGGAATAATAAAGGCTCTCCACCCGTTAACAACAAGAACAATGTCCCTGCATCCTTCATTTGCTTTGCAAGGGAAATCCATTCATCCAAACTTCGCAATCTTCCTTGGGATTGCATTTCTTGTTTGGATAAATGGACGTAGCACATGTCACAGTTTAGGTTGCAGAGTGGGAGTAATTCTAGTACTCCGTAGAGTGGAATGTGTTTTTGGGCTGCTTTGGCGAAGAGTTGGCGTTCGAAGGTTGTGTTTGTGTCGAATAGGTTCATGATTACTCTCCCTTGTAATAAAAAAGAACCGATTAGTCGGTTCTTTTATGCTTTTTATGATTTAGCTGTCGTCCATTCATTAATATCTAATTTAGTAGTACAGTGAAGATTGTCCTGATGTTCTCCTCTCCATACAACCACAGGAATCGCATTTGCTGTATTTTTATCCAAATAATCAGCCATAGAAATATAATAACAATTTTCAATAAATGGATCCTTGGCATTTGCCTGATGAGTTTCTTCACATGCGTGATAAGAAGAATTACTAATGCTTATTCTCTGATCTCTATTTCTTCCTGATATCTGTAAGCCAGGCTGACCATTTGTTTCCTTATAAACACCACCATATTTGCCACCACCAGCATTACATTTAAAATTATACACCTTT
>ENA-ORUX01002298-ORUX01002298.1-human-gut-metagenome-genome-assembly--contig:-NODE-2298-length-12708-cov-13.818304_pt1 | contig 12708 bp, 9 predicted proteins | sample MGYA00242087_ERZ509225 | MGnify/ENA primary metagenome ERZ509225 (study PRJEB26280, sample SAMEA2338864) | human gut metagenome | biome: human gut; feature: human-associated habitat; material: faeces... | reverse complement strand
CCGGGGCCGCTTACCAGAGCGGCGAACGGCTGTTCAGCGAGTACGACCAGAAAACGAAATTCTACAACAAGAAGAAAGAACTCGTCCACTCCGAGATCATGCTGCCGCCCCATGCGCCGCCCGGATATGCAGACCGGGCAACCCTCTGGAACGCAGTAGAATCCGTTGAAAATCAATGGAACTCGCAGCTTGCCCGCCGCATCGTGCTGGCACTTCCGAGAGAAGTTCCGAAAGACCAGTATCTTCCCATGCTCAAAGAATTTTGCAAAGAGCAGTTCGTTTCCAAGGGCATGATTGCTGACTTCGCCATCCATGACAAAGGCGATGGGAACCCACACGCCCACATTCTGCTGACCATCCGGGCAATGGACGAACACGGCAAGTGGTTGCCGAAAGCCCGCAAGGTTTACGACCTTGACGAAAACAGCGAGCGCATCCAGCTCCCATCCGGCAACTGGAAATGCCACAAGGAGAACACGGTGGACTGGAACGACCAGAAGTATGCCGAGGTCTGGCGGCACAGTTGGGAAGTTGTTACAAACCACTATCTTGAAGCCGCTGGCAGACCGGAACGTGTTGACCTCCGCTCATTCGAGCGTCAGGGAGTGCAGCAGATTCCGACCGTCCATCTCGGCCCCGCTGCTCACCAGATGGAAAAGCGAGGAATCGAAACCTTTCTCGGAAATCTCAACCGGGATATTCGCGCGGCCAACAGCCTGATGCAGTCCATTCGCAGCACTATCCGAGGTCTGCAACGCTGGATCGCAGACCTGACCGAAAAGAAGCAGATTCTTCTGGACGCACTGGAACAGGCCAAGGAGCCAACGCTGTCCGATCTTCTGGTGGACTATTTCAATCTCCGCAATGAGCAGCGCAGCGATTGGTCGAGCAAGGCGCAACTGAAATGTTCTGCCCGTGACCTCAACGAAGTCATGCAGGCTGTTGATTATCTGAAAGCCCACTCGCTGAACACGGTCGAGGACTTGAACGCTGCAATCAAAGACCTGAGCCAGACCGCCGCCCCGTTGCGTAAGCAGTTGAAGCAGAACGAGAACCGGATGCGGGCAATCGCCCAGATCAAGGACGCTGCTGCCATCCATGCCAAGCTGAAGCCCATCCACGATACCTTTCTAAAGAAGAACTTCAAGCTGACAAAGGATGCCTATGCAGCCCAGCACAAAGAAGAACTGGACGCTTTCAATAAAGCTGTCCGCACTCTGATGAAGCTGAACGGCGGCACGACCGTGGATTTTTCGGCATTGGATGCCGAATTTTCTGCGCTGCAATCGGGCAGCGCAGAGCTGCGCACCCAACTGGAAATCTTGCAGCCGGACATCTCCGCCCTGAAAAACATCCGCAAATATATCGACATGGTGCTGAATAAGCAGCAGCTTTCCGCACCGGGCGGCAAGACCCCGGAGAAGGAATCGGTGCTGAAACAGCTGGAGCAGCTTCAGCAGAAAAAGTCCAACTACAAAACGATTTCTACCACCCCAAACCGCGAAGAATCGCTCTAAACGATCTTTCTGTCACCGATATGCTGTTGCAATCAGTGGCAGAAATACATAATTCGTATGTTTTTTTGTTGGCCTTTGCCTGTTCTCGTCGGCTAGTGAGTAGAGGCGTACTTTTAAGGCAGAAATTTTCTCCAACACCCCCCATTTTAGGCCACTTTTTCTGTTAATAGTAGAAGCGCCTCTTTGAAAGCCGGTCATTTGTGACCTTTTTGTTAATTCTCAAAAAGATGGTTGTCTTTGGGCTGTTTTCGTTGCCTACCTATTGAGAGGATTTTTTCAAAAGCGGAGATTCGGTCTCAAGAATTACAATTCAATTACAAGTTTCTCACCAATGCTACGAAACAGGCGTTCTCGATGCCTACCAAGTGTAGGGCATCTTTTTCAAGACCATTCTCGGACTATTATGACGTTTTGTTTACAAAATTGCTTGCAATGCTACGAAATGGCCTTTTTCATCGGCTACCAAGTAGAAGGATGTTTTTCGTCCGTCAAAGTCCAGAAATCTTCCATATGTTCCTTGACAAGTGAATAGTTCAATCGTCCGGTACTTCACAAAAGGTACTTCTGTAACTCGCAGCCCGGTCATAACGAAGACGGGGTGGCTGAAATGCCAATGGTGCGGTGCAAGCCCGCCGCCGGACGATTCCCCACTCCTAGGGAAGTCGAGGACCAATATGGGAGACCTTAACTTATTAACGCAGTTGAGCACTTGTTTCGTGCTTTTCTGCGACTGGAGAATTGGAACCCACCAATTCTCGTTACATACTCTTTGTTCCTGATTTCTGCTTCAGCTGGAGGTGATCAACATTTCAGAATATCTTACCACGCAAACTCCGCTGCCGCCGTTTCTCCCATACCCACGCTTCCTTTTGGAACTTGACCTGAGCCAGACTGCAAAAATGACTTATGCGCTGCTGCTCGACCGTGCCACGCTCTCGCAGAAAAATCTCTGGATAGATGAACGTGGTTTCGTGTTTGTCATTTTTACGATTTGCTCTTTGGCTGAGCAGCTAGGGCGCAGCACTGTCAGTGTTTCCAGTGCGCTTAAGGAATTGGACGCTGCGGGATTGATTGAGCGCAGACGAACGCGGTTTTCTTCGCCCAATCACATCTTTGTAAAAATTCCAAATGTTGAATAGTTCTGCGTTTTTCACGATTCAAGAACCGCCAAAATCACGATTCTGTGATGCAGATTCTTAATGGCATCTGCAAAAGATATTTTTCCTATGCAGTATAGCAGCCTTTAAGACTGTATCGAAGAAAACTTTCACCTAACCAACGTAATAAAACAAAAAGAGAAAAACGAATAGAATCCATCCATTCCTTTCCGTATTTGCACCACATGAATGAGGAGGTCTGCCCTTGAACAAAGAAAAATCTGAGAAGAAGCCCACCACACGCAAACGTGCGCCGAGAAGTCCGAAGTCCGTGCGCCTGATCGTGGAACGCCATTATATCGGCAATGTGCCGATGAATACGCTTTTTCAGCGGCTTGTGGAAGAAGAAATTCGTAAAACTGCCGAATCGTATCTCGCCGCTGGCTAATTGGACGTTTTACTGCGGAAAAGGGCTTGCATCGTCACGCAGCATCCGCTACAATGTGATTGATGAGGTCTCTTTTCCATTATGGAGGTACACATGGAAAAGGACAAAAAAGTAACTGCTTTATACTGCCGACTGTCAAAAGATGACGGTTCAAACAGCGAAAGCCTGAGCATCCGCACTCAAAAGTCAATGCTTATGGAGTATGCCACACGCAACGGTTTCGGGAATTGCCAGTACTATGTTGATGATGGTTACAGCGGTACGAACTCTGACCGCCCTGCCTTTCAGGAACTTCTGGATGATATCCGGGAAGGAAAGGTGGCAACAGTCATTACCAAAGACCAGTCCCGACTTGGACGCAACCACATCGAAACCGGAACGTATATGGAAATCTTCTTTCCTGAACACGGTGTCCGCTATATTGCAATCAACGATGGTTATGATTCCAACGAGCAATCTCAGATGGATATTGCCCCGTTCCGAAACATCATCAATGAAATGTACGCCAAAGACACTTCCCGAAAGATCAAGAGTGCCCTTCGGACACGCAAGAAAAGTGGAAAGTATATCTCCAGCGGCGCACCGTTTGGCTACCAGAAAGACCCTGCCGACCACAATCACCTTGTGATCGACCCGAACACCGCCCCCGTTGTTGAGTATATCTATTCAATGGCAGAGGAAGGGCTGGGGCTTCACCGCATCGCCAAGCGGCTCCACGATGAAAAAGTCTTGAAGCCGTGTTACTACAAGAAAGAGATGTTTGGCCGCTTTATTGATGATGAAAAGATGTATGATTGGGACAGTGCCTATATCAGTCAGGTTCTGCACAGCCCAGTCTACGCCGGACACATCATCTACGAAGCCAAGCCCACCGTGTCCATGAAATCCAAAAAGCGGCGTTATATTCCGTTTGAAGAACGCGCTATCGTTCCGAATACACATGAAGCAATCATCCCACAAGACCGTTGGGAGAACGTGCAGCGAATCCTTTACAGCCGTTCCAGTAGTTTTATGTGCGATAAGACCGACTACGACAATATCTTCAAGGGCATCGTCCGCTGTGCAGACTGCGGCAGAACGATGTTAGTCAAGGTCGAGCACAGGCGCAAACGTAACAGTGTTCTGGATCAGACCTTTTATTGTTGCAGCACTTATCGGAAATATGGTGCGAAAGCCTGTGACTCTCATAATTTGGAAGCCCGTGTTCTGCATGAAGCTGTCTTTGCGGACATTCAGGCACACGCAAAGGCCGCTGTGAGCAATCGGGAAGCCCTTGTGAAGAAGATTGCAAATCAGATGCACCTCCGGGTGTCCTCTGACCGGGCGCAGCACAAACGGGATTTGAAGCAGTGTAAAGCACGAATCGCAGAAATCGAAGACCTGTATGCAAAACTTTATGAGGACGTATCAAAGGGACTTCTCCCGGAGAAACGTTTTCAAATGCTTGCAGATCGCTACGACAAAGAACAGGCTGAACTGACCGAGAAGATTGAGCAGTACGAGCGGGAAGGCCGTGCTGAACACGATCAGCTGGACAAGATTCAGGATTTTATTGATGAAGTCAGCAAGTACGCTGGCATCACCGAACTGAACTATAAGATTCTGCATCAGCTGATTGACAAGATTCTGGTATCCAAAGCGGAAAAGGTCGATGGCGAATACGTCCAGAAAATCCAGATTTTCTACCGCTTTATCGGCCCATTGGATGCCATCGAGTAACAAAGTCAGAAAAGTCACCTCCGAGAACTATCCTACAGATGCCGGGCGTGAAGGTGAGCTGATCTTCCGTCTGGTGTATGAAATGGCCGGCTGCCGCAAGCCGGTCCTCCGTCTCTGGATTTCTTCGATGGAGGACAGCGCTATCAGGGAGGGCTTTTCTGATCTGCGCCCCGGCGCCGATTATGAAGCCCTGTATCAATCCGCACTCTGCCGCCAGAAAGCTGATTGGCTGGTGGGGATCAATGCCACGCGCCTTTTCTCCGTTCTCTATCACCGAACCTTGAATGTGGGCCGTGTGCAGACACCCACACTGGCAATGCTGGCGGAGCGTGACGCGAAGATCACGCTGTTCCACAAAGAAAAATATCATCTGCTGCGCCTGACGCTGGATGGAGCCGAGGCGGTGTCGGAGAAATTCACCGATTCGGCAGCGGCGGAACAGGCAGCGGCTATGTGCAAGGGTGCGACCGTCACCTGTACCTCTGTCACGAAGGAGCAGAAGAAGGAACAGCCGCCGAAGCTCTATGATCTCACCACCTTGCAGCGGGAGGCAAACCGCCTGTTTGGATATACGGCGAAGCAGACCTTAGACTACGCCCAGAGCCTCTACGAAAAGAAGCTGCTGACCTATCCCCGCACGGACAGCCGGTATCTGACCTCCGACATGGCAGAAACGGCTTCCTGCGTGATCCACCTGGCGGCAAAGCTGCCACTTTTTGATGGCTGCACAAACTTCTTCCCGCTGGTGGAGGCCATGATCTCCGACAAAGATGTATCCGACCACCACGCTATCATCCCCACGATGGAGGTTGAAAAAGCGGATATCAAAGCGTTGCCTTTGGGCGAACGCAATTTGTTTCTGCTGGTCTGCTGCAAGCTGCTGTGTGCATCGGCAGAGCCGTATATGTATGAGGCGGTCACGGCAACTTTCGACTGCGGCGGTCATTCTTTCACCGCAAAAGGCAAGCGTATCCTCTCCGAAGGCTGGCGGGAGCTCGACCGCATTTTCCGCGCATCCCTGAAAGAAAAGCCTGCGGATGGAGACGGCGGTACGCTCCCGGACTTCACCGAGGGGCAGACTTTTGATGACGCGGAAGTTTCTGTTACCGAGCATTTTACCCAGCCGCCGAAGCCCTACTCCGATGTGATATGTTATCATCGTGGGTAGTTGATATGCAGAATTGGAGGTGAGAAACGACCCATGAAAAAGAAAAAAGTCAAAGAAATTGGCATTACAGCGTTATATGAACGCCTTTCTCGTGACGATGATGGAGATGGCGACAGCAATAGCATCGTCCATCAGAAGCAAATGCTGGAAGCCTACGCCAAAGAACATGGCTTTGTGAATCTGCGGCATTATACGGACGATGGTTGGTCTGGTGCTTCCTTTGACCGTCCTGCGTGGAACGAACTCGTTGCAGGGGTAAAGGCCGAAGAAATCACGACTGTCATTGTAAAAGACCTTAGCCGTGTCGGACGCGACCACCTTCAAGTTGGCTTTTTCACAGACATTCTCTTTCGAGAAAAGGAAGTTCATTTTATCGCCATTGGGAACGGCATTGACAGCAACGATCAGCAGAGCAGCGAATTTGCGCCGTTCCTGAACATTATGAACGAATGGTACGTCCGGGATACCAGTAAAAAAATCAAGTCCGTCTTAAAGGCAAGAGGAATGTCAGGAAGCGCGCATACAAGCAACTGCGCTTGTTATGGGTACAAAAAAGACCCGGAGAATCCAGACAAGTGGGTTATAGACGAAGAAGCCGCTTCCGTTGTCCGCGAAATCTTTCAGATGTGTGTGGACGGAAAAGGCCCTTATGAAATCGCCCGCTGCCTTGCAGAAAGAAAAGTTGAGCGGCCATCTTATTACCTTGCCAAAAGAGGTTTGGGAAATCATCAGTCTGATTGCGATTATAGTAATCCCTATACTTGGCGAGGGCACACCGTTGCCACAATACTGGAAAGACCTGAATATACTGGCTGCACCGTGAACTTTCGCACCTATAAAAATTCCTATAAAGACAAGAAAATCAAAAAGGCGGATAAATCTGATTGGGTGATTTTTGAAGGCACTCAAGAACCTATCATTGATAAAGAGACATGGAGTATCGTCCAAAACCTGCGCAAGCATACCCGCCGTACAGATTCACTAGGTGAAGCCAATCCCCTTACGGGCAAGGTTTTCTGTGGTGAGTGCGGTTCTTTAATGTACAACCATCGTCGAAAGAATGGCCGGGTGCGTGTTTACTACACATCAAAAGGTGAACGCAGGGAAAGTTATTCTAAACCTGAAGATTGCTATGCCTGTTCAAAACACATTCTCACTCGTCAAACGTATAAAGCTGCTTGTTCCGGTCATCATATCCTTCAGCTTTAAGAAGCATCGTTCTCGAATGTATCCGCAAAACGCGTTCTTACGTCCAAAGCAATCCGGAAGAATTTCTGGAACTGTACAATCAGATTTCAGAATCGCAAAATCAAAGCCATTTACAAGAACTGCGCAGCCGGATTACCAAGGCCGAGCATCGTACAAAAGACATTGATGCCTTAATTCGTAAAATTTACGAGGATAATATTGCAGGGCGGCTTTCAGACAAAATGCTGGAAAATCTTCTGGAAGGATATGAAAAAGAAAAAAATGAACTGGAAGAAGAACAAAAAGACTGTCAGCAACAGTTAGATAGTGCTGAAAAGCAAGCGGACAACACGAACCACTTTATTGAATTGGCAAAGAAATATACCGACTTTTCAGAACTGACCCCAGCAATGGTAAACGAATTTGTTTCAAAAATCATTGTCCATCGTCCATTTGAGTTGAATGGAACGCGAGCAGTTCAAGTTGAAGTTTATCTGAACTATATCGGAAAGTTTGATGTGCCAGAGGAGCCTATAATTTTATCCGAAGAAGAACTTGCGACTCAAAAAATCCGTGAAGAAAAGCTAGAGAAGCATCGGATAGCCAGCCGAAAGTATATGGCAAAGTATCGAAAACGCCTTAAAGAAATGAAAAAAGCTGGCACCATCCTACCAGAGAATCTACCCGCCGAAACAAAAGGAGAATGGTTATGATTGATTTGAAAAAACACATCCATGATAGTGCCAATGGTCTGGATTACACCCTTGTCAACGACCACTATCTGCCGAACCTGACCGTAGCAGCCCAGGCAGAGCACCCCACCGGGCGGTGGGGCCGCTTACATAAGATGTATCTGAAGGAGCAACATCCCATCCGGTACAACCAACTGCTCCTGTCCGGCGAACTGGGCGGCTACCTTGCCAAGCTGGACAAGCAGACCGAGGAACAGCTTGCGCTGGCCATCCGGCAAATGCAGGAAGCCGAGGGCGTGACCGAAGCCCTGAAAGCCGCCGATCAACTGGAATGGGTGCGCCGGATGAACAATATTCGCAACCGGGCCGAAGAAATTGTTTATAACGAGATTGTTTACAAATAATCAGCTAGGAGGTTCTTTATGAAATCGTCAGAAGCAATCCCATTATATATTGTACGGTTTATGCGGCTTGATGACTATCCAGATGAAGAATACAATTACATTCGCAAGTCAGATGCAGAAAAACACTTTTCAATGTATGCTACTGACAATAGCGGGCTTTATTATGAAATTCAATTATCGGAAGTGAGAAATAAAACAGCGAAAATTTTGAATGCAAAACTGCTCCTTCCTTTGTCGCTCACCGAACTTCATATTCTAAAAGAATACGGAACATCGGATCAACTTGAAACTTGTATGGCTCTAAAGCTGTTAGTAGACCGCTGCCAGATTTCCAATCCTTATGCTGCTATAAATGCACGGGTAGCGATTGAACGCCTTTCGCCAAAGCAATATCTTCGTTTCTTTGCATCCCTTGAATCCCTGAAAGTATAAAAAGAGATAGCCGCCATGTGCCAAAACACAGGCGGCTATCTCTTTTTACGGAGCCTGATATGTACTTAGATAATTCTCAACACGCAATAACCAATCTTCTCTTGAAATCGCATTCGGCTTGAGTTTTTCGGCCCATTCACGACCGGGATGAATACAATCCCACGGTGAACGTTGCTGCTGATAACGTCCACTGCCGGGGTCGTGGTTTCCAAAGCCATCTATACATCTGTTCCATAGCGGCTTAAATCGCTCGATCATCATGGATTCTGCAAGCGGAATCCAAATGTCATCAACTACCAGAAAGCGGCATACAAAGTCATTTTCATCAAGATTGGATGCTTTTGAAACAGAAGTGAAATGTTCTGAAAGACGATTTGCAAGAGCTTGACCGTGGTCTACATTTACCCCAAAACCACCTTTTCTTGCACCCGCTGGAACAGCTTTACCTACATAAATCGGGACATTCCAACCATCTTGATTTAATTCAACTAATTTGCGATAAGGTTCAAAATCACCCTTATAGTAGATTGCATACACACCTGCACCAATAAAAGGCTCTGGCGGCAATTTCTGGACAGGAGTGTGCAGCATAGCTGATGCTACACTCTCTGCCAAATTTCGCTTATCAAGAGGATTGTAGGGAGTAATAACAGGAATATCACTTCTTGGCATGATGAACCTCCTCTAGTTGGGTTAAAACAGATACGCCAACCGCGTTGGCCAGCTTTACTGGAACTGCATTACCAATTTGGCGCATACTCTCCGTCCACGATGCAACAAACTTATAATCATCGGGGAAAGTCTGGATTCTTGCACTTTCACGAACCGTATAATACCGCACTTCACCAGAATCCAAAACCAGCATATTTTCTCCACCGGGAACACCGTGTGCGCCAGCCTTGATGGTTTTTGAAGGCTCATCTAGCACCGAGCCAGAGTGACCGGGATAGCTTTTAGCTCCTGCACGGAAGATGTGATTATCAAATTTTTGCGCATCGTTGCTTCGAGGGTCGGGTAAATCATGTAGCGCATCTCTGACGGTTTGCCAAGGAAACAGCTTTTTATCGGTACATTCAATAGCTGTGCGAACAGACCGCTCCATGTTTTTTGACAATGGCGATTCAGATGGTTTCAACAACTTGTGCTGCTCCCAGTAATCACCGGTAATCCATTTGGAATAAAGCAACGCTTCTTTAGAGTGTGTAGCTTTCGGAAAAGACCATTTTGCATCTATATCTTTTCTAAAGCCAACAATAACCACCCTGTGCCTGAGCTGGGGAACGCCATAATCGGCAGCATTCAACAGCCTAAATACAACATTATACTCGCAATCATCGTGACTGCTAGATGTGTGATGCTTTTCCAATAGTTCACGATGCTCTTCCCAAGTCATTCCAGCTGGCTTTTGGATGCTCGGATATGTCAACTGCAAAATAATATAACTGAAGTATAGGCTGAATGATTTTCTTAACAGTCCCTTGACATTTTCAAAGATAAAGACTTCGGGCATGATTTCTCTGACAGCCCGAACAGCTTCAGGAAACATATCACGCTTGTCATTATAGGCTTGAGCCTTTCCTCCCATAGAGAACGGCTGGCAGGGTGGGCCACCAGATACCATATTGATTTTTCCAGATAACCCATCATAGCAAACCGCACGAACATCCGCTTGATGGACATTCCACGATTCAATGCCTTTGTATCCAGCCTGAATGTTCGCCCTAATATTATCACAGGAATCTTTATCCCACTCATACAAAGCAGTGTGGTGGAATCCTGCTTTCTGCAAGCCAAGTGCCAAGCCACCTGTTCCGCAGAAAAGCTCGATTGACCTATTCTGTTGCACCTGACTACGCATCTCTCAACCATCCTCCAAGATAAAATGACATACAATATTAGTATATCGCATCCCCAACGATATTGCAACATAAAGCAGAGGACTTCCGCTTTTTTATCAAAAAACACGTTTAATTGAACATTTCCAAGAGGTGTGGTATAATGAACTCCCCCTATCCGTACAACCAACCTCTGACCAAAGGAGCAAACATTGAAACTATTTGCAATCGGAAATGGAAGCGTATCGGATTACTTAAGAAGCAATATCAGTTCATTAAAAGATAAAATCGCTTCATACACTGACGAACAGATAATGAACAGCGATTTTGATGAATGGGTTGAATATCTTACGAAAAAGTATCAGGTTGAACCTATTACATTTTTCGTTAATGCAACTACAAGAAGTTTGCATGAAACAACCATTCAACAGTACAATCCATGGAGCAGGATGGGAAGTGCCTATGGAGAGCCTGAATATTACAACTTGGATGGCTATAACATTGACTTCAAAATTCCCTTTGCTGGTGATTCGGTTCTTCTTAAATGCCAACCGTCCACTTATACATTCACAAGTTATGAAATCGTAGACTTTCAACGCTCGACAGAGAGTAGCTATGGCTATATCACAATTCGCTTGTCTTATACAAACCAAGAAATAAAATCTTTTGGTAAGCAGCTAGAAGAAAAGATTGACACCGCTTTCAAAAACCGATTCAAAAATTTTGAAGAAACGAGTGGCTATGTAAACAACGAAGTTCGCAGCTATAATGAGCAGTTGGAATCAACAGTTCGGCAACTGTTAAATGAACGGAAAAATAAAGCATCAGACTTCTTTTCAATTAGCAAGGCATTGAAAACTCCACTCAATCTAAACTCGTCTGCACCTAATTTGACTCCTATTCCCTTAAAGAAACCACATCGGGCAAACCTGAACGAACCTAAGCAGCACGCACCCGAAAAGCAATACTATATTGATGATGCTGACTTTGAGAACATTGTCAGGATTATTCATATATGTGGAACGGCCTTGGAAGAAAGTGCCAGAACATTCAACCGTTTTAATGAAGAAGAACTACGCGATTATATCAAGGGAATGCTAACCTCGCATTATGAAAATGCTGTAACAGGTGAAACTTTTAGACGTGTGGGCAAGACCGACATTCAAATCCAGCGTGATGATAAAGCCGCATTTATCGCCGAATGTAAAGTTTGGCATGGAATAAAACTTTTCAGCGATGCTATTGATCAACTGTTTTGCTACGCAACATGGAAGGATACTAAACTTTCTCTTGTTGTTTTTAATAAGGATAACAAGAATTTTGCGGGTATTCAGCAGCAAGTACAGAATTGGATTAAGGAAAATTGCAAAAGCTATACGCAATGGAACTCTAATATTTGGGATTGTGTGAAATATCGTGAGGACACTGGAAGAGATGTTCGATTAGCAATAGCACTGTACGATGTTTCCATCAAGGAACTCCCCAGTTCCAAAAAGAACTAAATACACTTCAGCAGGAACGGTAAAGCAGAGGTCGCTTTACCGTTCTTTTAATTCATAATAATAAGGAGCGTGATGCCATGACCCAACCCAAAACCGACCTTGCCTACCTCCGCAACGAAAAAGCCAAAGCAGAGCAGAAGCTGCGCTCTTGTCAGCACCGAGAGAGGATCCTTGAACGCCAGATGTCGGAGCTGAACCGGAGAGAGCGTGTGCATCGTCTTTGTACCCGTGCCGGAATGCTGGAAAGTTTTCTGGTCTGTCCGGGAGAACTGACCGATGATCAGGTGATGGAACTTCTGAAAATCTCGTTCCGTCAACCGGAAGTCGTGCTGGCTCTTGCAAAGATGGTGCATGATGTTCACGAACGCAGCAACGTCCAAAACCCTTTAGAATAAAGGGCGCAATTATACACCGTTCCGGTGAAATTGCGGTCTTGCAGACGGCTCGATGAAATCGAAGCTGGCGTTTGTGCGCCAGCCCGATTCCATCCCAAGGAAAACTGCATTTTCCTTGCGCTGCTTTGCAGCTATCCTTTTGCGGCTCCCGCCTAAGACCGAAGCGCATGGCACTCCGTTCTAAGGCGGCGAGCAAAACCGAATACGATTCCAGACCGTTCATCAAGAGCAATCTTGCTGGGCGGTCTTTTTGTTTGGGGGTGATGCCTATTCCGTGTCCGCATTTCAAAATTACCATCGTTAAGCGCAGC
>ENA-ORUX01002294-ORUX01002294.1-human-gut-metagenome-genome-assembly--contig:-NODE-2294-length-12743-cov-2.614360_pt1 | contig 12743 bp, 7 predicted proteins | sample MGYA00242087_ERZ509225 | MGnify/ENA primary metagenome ERZ509225 (study PRJEB26280, sample SAMEA2338864) | human gut metagenome | biome: human gut; feature: human-associated habitat; material: faeces... | reverse complement strand
GGAAGTGGACATCCGTATCGACGGCGCTTCGCCGGACGCGACCTTCTGCACGGGCATACAAAAACTGGAACGCCACTCCACCGGCTTCATGCAGGAAGACGGCCTTTGCGGCAGTTGGGGGAACAACGTCCCAGAAAAAAGTACACCGGAACATGACGAATGGGTCGGCTTGGGTCTGTACACCGACAAAGCCTGCCGCAAGGAAATGAAAGAAGACGAGTTCAATTACCTCACCCTATTAGGTACCGATGCCGACAAGCATATCCGTTACTACATCACCGTGTGTGCCCGGCGTGAAAAAGACGGTTTCAAGAACAGCAAAGCATGGTTCGATTACTTGCGTCTGTGGAAAACCGAATTGGACAGCCCGTGCACCGTCAGTATCCGATAAACAAAAGGCATACGGAAAAACCGAAACAATCCCCCGGTTGCACCACTGTGCATTCCGAGGGATTGTCTTTTAAAATAAAGATATTGCTTATTGAACAGCCGTCACCCAAGCGTCATTCAACCAAGCGAAAGACAAATCACCGGCCACATCGTCCCACGTCGTGGCTATCTGGGCGTTTTCAGCATTGCCTTGTCCAGCGAGGAAATTGGCCGAAAGATATTTTCCACCCGTCACGTCGTTCTTCAACACGCCTGCAATCTGTACATTTTTCAACACGGAAGTACCGTTGGCCAAAGCATCGTCGGTCTGCGTTGTTTCAATAGTGAGCGGATTAGGCTTACCCGCTACCTTCGCGCCGTCGATATTAGCCCGTGTACCGGCACGCAACCGGATGCCGCGCTTGTTCTCGCTGCTGCCGTTGCCCACCAAATAAAGGTTGCGCAAAGTGGGGTGAGCCACCGGAGTTGCGTCGAAATTGTCGCCGTTGTTGTCGGCTTCAATCAAACAGTCGCAGGAAGCATCGGTCTGGTAAGCCACAAGGTTGGTAGCCGTGCCGCTCCAACCTTCTGTCCAGTCGAAACTATCGTCCGTGCAATCCACTACTACGCAATGGTCTACATTCACCGTACCGCCAAAGAACTCCAAACCGTCATCGGCACCTACGTAAGTCTGCACATACGACACCTGGGTTCCGGCACCCACACCGTAGAAAGAAATGCCGTTGGACTCGTGTTCGTCATCCAGAGCAAAACCCGTATATTCCAAACGTATATACTTCAACACACCGGAATTATCATTGGCATCATTGCCGCCATAAGCGGCATTACCGATTTCAGAAAAGCCCGAACCCGCATTGGTGGGAGCATAACCGCAGATGTGCAAACCGCCCCAACCACCGGCAGTCTTATTTTCGGCCGTCATCACGATAGGATTTTCCACTGTGCCCACTGCATTGATTTTGGCTCCTTGCTCAATCAGAATGTAAATAGGATCTTCGCTGTCGGCTGCCGTTATCTTCACACCTTCTTCGATGGTAAGTACGGCGGGCGCCTTTACCTGCAACTGACTGGTCAGTTTGTACTCCGTATTGGCCGTGAGGGTCATGTTTTCCGTCACGATGCCGCCCAGGTTTTCAACACTCGGAGCGGGAGGCGGTGTAGTTCCGTTCTCGTCGTCATTACAAGCCGTAAACACAGCCATAGAAGCGCACAGAGCCATAGCCCACGTGGAAACTTTCATGAAATTTGTTTTCATCTTTCTCTCTTTTTAAAGTTTTGAATTGAATTAATTTATGCTTTTACTACTTTTATAATGTATACGTCACTCCGAAGCTCAACCCCACACCTTCGTTAAAGCGCTCCACTTCCACCTCGGTATTCTTACTCGGTATCTCCTGACGGAACACCACATCGGTATTCAAAAGATTCTTGGCCGAGAACTTCACGCTCCAATGAGCGTTGAACTTCATATTGGCATTGAAATCCAACGTATGGAGAGTGAGTTGCTTCACATCGCCGATACCCTGTATACCCACAGCCTGTATGCGCTCGCCTTGCAAGTTGTAGAGCAAGGCCACGGTGAGCTGGCTTTCCTTTCCGAACTTAGGCGAATAGGTGAGGTCGGCATTCATCAGGTAGGGCGACGCACCTTGCAGCGGACGTTCGGCATTGGTGTAAACCCCACCTTCCGGAAGGTTTACGTTGGTGTACATGTAGGACGCGTTGATTCCCGCTTTCAAGTCTTTCACTATTTCCTTGCGTGCTTCCACTTCAACCCCTGCTGCCAAACCGTCGGACGCGTTCTGGAAAGAATGCATCATGGCTCCGCCGGACGTTGTTTGCGTACGCTCGATAGGACTGTCCAAATACTTGTAGTAGGCCGTGACGGCCACCATGTCGGTGGACGACGGACGAAAGAACTCATAACGTAAGTCTATGTTGTAGTTGTAACCGTTGTCCAAGTTTTCATTACCACGTACTTGGGTGCCGCCATAAGACTCCTGATAAAGGAAAGGAGCCATCTCGACAAATGAAGGCCGTGTCACCGTACGCGAAGCCGCCAGACGCAAGCTGTTTTTCTTGTCGAACGTGTACTTAAGATTCAAGGCCGGGAAAAACTCATCGGTGTTCAGGTCGCGCCGCATCTCCATGCCGCCGTCGTTATAGTATTTCACCCACTGACGCGTGCTTTCCATACGTACGCCCAAGTTCACCAGCAAGGCCTTCACCGGATAATAGTCGGCCTCGATGAAACCGGCCCAGATGCGGCTACCGGCTGAGTACTCATTGCGTTTCTGATGGCTACGGTTGATGGTAATGCTACCGTTCTGCACGTTCTCGAAGTTCAAGTAACCGTCGGTATGATAGATGTCGGTCACATTAAGAGATTCCATCTCTTTCAAGTTATAATAGAAGCTCGTGCAGGTAAAATCCCTCGTCTTGTCACGCAAGGCCGCACCGAACCTCAACTTGTTTTCATCGGAAAAGCGGTACTGCGCCTGTACGTCACCCACCCATTCGTCCTCGTCCAACTTGCCGAAATAGCGCATGGTTTCCTGGGCATTGAGCTTGAACAAATCCCAAGTACCGTCGGACATCTGCCGGAACATCACCTGACGACGGTCGGGTTCCTCACTGGAAGTCTTGCTATACGAACCGCTCCAATCCGTATCCCACTTGCCCAACACGTGGTGCCCAGCCAACTGGTAATTCTGCAATTCATACACATGGCTGTTTTGGTTACTGCCTTTCAAGCGGATGCCTTCCTCGTCATGCCCTTGACGCGCCATATAGCTGTCCACCGCATTACGGGCATAAAAGGCCGAAAAGCCCACACGGTCTGCCTTGCGGAACGAATAGCCCACACTGGCCAAACCGGCCATCTTGAGCGTTTGGGTAAAAGAATCGTAATCAAAACGGCTCATCTCCGTACCTGACGCCTCGAAAGTGCGGACATAAGCATTATCCAAACTTTCGTTGTCGGTATCAATACCGAAAGTGGCCAACACATCCATATTGTTGCGCCCCAACCGGAAAGTGCGGCCGAAACCGAAACTACCGTTCAAGTCGGGTAGAGCAGAAGACTTATTCACTTCGAATGTGGAGGGGAAGATATTATGATTGCGACTGTACTGCCGGTAATCGGAAAGCGGCAAATCCATGGCCTTCCGGTCCATAGAAGGAGTCTTGAACATCGTATTCGCCCTATCCATCTGATAGAAGTCGCCAAAGACCGTCCCCACCTTACCGCCGGTACCGAAGGATACGTTGAAAAAATCCTTCGTGCCGCCCTCTTTGGTACTGATGTCCACATGGGCACCGGAATAGTCGGCAAACGCACTGGCCTCGTACACCTTGCTTACCGTGATGTTCTGCACGGCGGAGGAAGGAAAGATGTCCAACGGTATCAGTTTGTTATCCGGGTTGGGTGAAGCGATGGGAAGCCCATTGAGCGTGGTGGAACTGTAGCGGTCACCCAAACCGCGCACAATCAACTGGCCGGCTTCGGCGATGGAGATACCGGTAAGTTTTTTCACTCCTTCTTGTACGTTGGAAATACCTTTGATAGACATTTCGCTTGCGCCAAGGTTTTCAATGGAAAGCACCGCGTTCCGGCGTTCAGCCAGCAAGGCACGCTCTAACTCCAAGTTCTTGCGCGCGGTAACGGTCACTTCGTTCAGTTGTTTGTCATCAGTAGACATCTCGACCTTCACGGCCACATCACCCTTGGCCGGGACCTGCAACGTCAGTTTCTGGGGGAAAAACGAAACGTATGAAACCTCCAAGGTATAGGTTCCCTTCTTCAATCCACGCAAATGAAAATTTCCATTGATGTCGGCCGTAGTGCCGATGCGCGTACCGGCAATGCGCACGGAAGCACCCATCAGCGGTTCGTTCATTTCCTTGTCGATGACCACACCCTTGATGTCGCCAGCCTGGGCTACCGCCACGACGGCGGTCATCAACGCTACAGTCAAATTACGCTTTTTCGATAAACTCATTCTTATGCCTCTTTTTGTTCGCTGCAAAAGTAGGCACATTACATTTCAAAAAGCTTACAAAAAGATGAATCTTCTGAGACAATACCTCATCGTAACATGTTCTTAATGTACGCGAAACAACTTCGTATCCGAATCTTACAAATCATTTCAGGATGAGAATCTTCACCACTCCATCAACCCCTTGATCCCCCTTCGGGTCAGTGTGATCCGAAACCTGCGATAACCGGTCTTGCCCTGATAACGATAACGCATGACGAAATGGACATAATAAACCTTCTCGGCCGCCTGCGTGTGAAACTCTCCTTTCCCTTCATTCATATAAACCGGGACATGAGGACTGTCCATCCGCCGCAAGAAATCCCGCAGGTTGATGCGGATGATATCATTAAACCCTTGCAACGGGTAATGACTCAAAAGTTTCAACTGCTTATCCAATATGGAAATACGGCGGCGGTACACGATGACCGTCTCCCGCAAAGCACAATGACCGGCCTCCAACTCCGACACACGGCCACGCTGCGCACGCACTTCAAGCGGCAATTTTTCTTCGTTCACAAAATCACATCCTTCCTTTCCCCACCCTACCGGCTCGCCGTGCATCACCAGTTTGATTTTATAGTCGTAGAACTTACTGCCCAACTTGTTGGCGAACCAATAATGCATCAGGTCCTTGATGCGGTCTTTGAACATATAACTCACCACCAATGCAATGAAAAGCGGCATGGTGAAATTCCCGTAGGTCTGCTGGAAGGAAAAAGAAACGACCGTGGCAAAAACCATGCTCAGCCCGGCCGCCAACATGAAAAACACTTGCTGAAGGACGAAAGTGTTGCTTTTCTTGTCTGCCAATATATACAAATCGCTCTCGATGTATTTCTTCAGTTGCCCGGCCCTGTGCAGGAAATTACGGTTATTATCACTGTTACCTTCCTCCGGCAAAAGAAATCCCCGCTCCCGCTGGTAAGCCAAATCCCCATCTATATAGGTTGCCGCAGCCGCCACCACACGGGTATAATCCTTCGGAAAATGCTCGCGTGCATATTCCATGATACGGAACAAATGCATGTTAACCATACGGCACAGATACTCCTCTCCCAAATCGTAACGCGACCGCAACTCGAAAGCCACACGGTCTAAACCGGCTTTACGGGGTATCTCCCGATAAGCAGCCATAATGCGCGCCAACAAAAGCACAATGCCGTCCAGACGAACCCTGAACGCGTTCACTTCCGTTTCGCGGTAAAGTCCGACGGCTACCGTACGCAAAGCACTACGCGTGATACTGCCGAACATCTTTATCTGGTGTTCATACGTTTTTTCATGCTCTTCCGAAGGCTCCTCCGCCAATTCGCGACAACACATCAGCAACCGCGACAAAGGCAGGGCTTCTTCGTCGGCCACCTCCTCTAACGTATAGACCGGCGTAATCAGGCGCACCAAAGCCCGGAAGTCCCGGTAGAAATTACTTTTGGGATACGTTTTGGCATTGATATAAAGGGAATCGGGAATGAAGATCCACGTATCCATCATGAAGTCGCTCACCGCAGCCGAAGGACTGTAGCGCGAATACCCCACCTTGAACTCCAAGGTATAACGGTCGTGTATCTTTCCATGAATCTCCAACATAATATTACGGACAAATCTACGAAAAAAACATCAGAATGCCACACTAAAAAAACTGATTATTCGTTGTAAAGACATAATTAAAATGATATTATGAACAAGGTATTCAGCACGGTAGTTTTGACAGTTCTGTTATTTGCCAACTGCTCGCCCAACGAGACATACACTCCGGACACAGAGCCCGGACTTCCCCCAAAAGAGAAACCGAAGCGGTTAAGCAAAATGTGGAGCAACAATCCACACAATCCGTTTTTTGAAACATTCGATTACGATTCCATCGGCCGAGTTATCCATTTCACTGCCCAAATAAGATACTCAACAACTTCCGACACCATAGAATTCTTTTACCGTTACGAACCGGAAAACAACCGTATCATGGCTACCGGTGAATACTACCGGTACGAAGATTTGGACATTGCTCCCCAATTATCGCACATTACCATCGCAGACACTTTGTACCTGAACCCACAAATGAATATAGAATATGCCGTACGGAATGACTGCGTGAACGGAACAAGAAAGCGAAGATGGACATATTACTTTGAATACGACGACAACGGGCAACTCATTACTTCTGTTTTAGGACGGTTTAGTCCAGAAACCACCTGCCAATGGGAAAACGGGAACATAACGCGTATGGATGGTACAATCTACACATATACACATTTGACAAACAACCTGCCAAGTTCCATCCTTCCCGGAGTCAATTCGGATTGGTCACCCCTATCCCAATACGGATGGTTCGGCAAACATCCGCAGAATTTGCCTTATAAAATGGAATCGGAAGGCAACCCTGATACAAAATTCGTCTATAATTACCGAATGGAAAACGGACTCATCTCATTCAGTACATGTACACATTCCAACCATGGACATTTCGTTGAAGAAGACACCACATATTATGAATGGAAATAGGGCTGCCAGCACCGTCCCGCCCCACACGACCTTTGACGGACAGGCAACCGCACGAGCCGGAGTAGACCGGCACATTTCTTATTTGACAATATAACAACATTTTTACCTTCCTCATGGACAATATGAAAGAAAAGAGAGTGTTTCATGAACGGTCGAGTAGCCGTTAAGCATTCAAAACAGGAGCAAATGAAGAGATTTCCAGATACATATTTTTAGGATTGGGGCTATATTTTTGCATTCATTAAGTAAAAAGGCATTTTGTTTGGCTGAGAGAAATTTTTCGTTCGGCTGAGAAAACGTTTTTTTTCTCAGCAAGACGGGATACCGTTATCCATATGTCGGCGGAAAACGCGCCTGAAAACGGAAAAACAAACTGCTGAAAACACCTCTTTTTCCGCTATTTGGAAAGAAATACAGCACAAAAATGCAATGCCCTTTTGCAAGGCGGAGCACCCTGCGGGCTTACACGCCCCTCATCCAAGAGCGCAGGACACCATGGTCCGGCTGACTTTTTGGAAGCAAAAAATCCTTTGGAAATGACACTCCGGTTTCTCACAATGGTGCGAGAATCGCGTATTTGCAACGAAATTCCGGTTGGAATGCGAATAAACGAACCACTCAAAACCGGAATTGACGTTTTGACAAACCGGATTTATTCCGTAGCTTTGCAATCCAAGAGAAAATAAACTTAAAAAAACAGACTGTCATCATGATGCACGAACATCCTTTCGCACAATTCCACTTCTGCCCGAAATGCGGCTCACCGCGCTTCGTGGAGCATAACGAAAAATCGAAACAATGCGAAGACTGCGGCTTCGTTTACTATTTCAACCCAAGGGCAGCCACTGTCGCGGTCATCCTGAACGAACGGCAGGAACTGCTGGCATGCCGGAGGGGAAAGGAACCGGCCAAAGGTACGCTCGACCTGCCCGGCGGATTCTCGGACTGTTTCGAGAGCAGCGAGGAAGGAGTGGCACGGGAAGTCAAAGAAGAAACCGGGTTGGAAGTAACCCGCACGGAATTCCTGTTTTCCCTGCCCAACACTTACCTGTATTCCGGATTTCTGGTACACACCGTAGATTGTTTCTTCCGCTGCACGGTGGCAGACAGCAGCCTGGCTCATGCCATGGACGACGCGGCCGAACTGTTGTGGATTCCCGTGAAAGAATTGCGCCCGGAAGACTTCGGCCTGGCATCCGTGAGAAAAGGCATCGAAAAGCTGTTGGCACAATGGCCCTAATCCCCTCTCCCCAAGGGAGACACAGCGCGTACGGCTCCATTTATTCAAAAAAATTGTTATATATAAGGTGTAATCTATCTTTTTTTTCTACTTTTGCTGCCGAAATTTTATAAAGGTACAGACCATGCAGAAAAATTTGGTGATCGTGGAGTCTCCTGCCAAAGCCAAAACCATTGAAAAGTTTTTGGGAGCAGACTACAAAGTATTATCCAGTTACGGGCATATCCGTGACTTAAAGAAAAAAGAGTTCAGCATCGACACGACGAACTTCGCACCGCAATATGAGATACCTTCCGAAAAGACCAAACTGGTGAACGAACTGAAAGCGGAAGCCAAAAATGCCGGAACCGTCTGGCTGGCTTCCGATGAGGACCGTGAAGGAGAGGCTATCTCATGGCATTTGTATGAAGTGCTCGGCCTGAAACCGGAACAAACCAAACGTATCGTGTTCCACGAAATCACCAAACCTGCCATCCTGCAAGCCATCGAACACCCGAGGGACATCGACCTCAACCTGGTAAACGCCCAACAGGCACGGCGGGTGCTCGACCGTATCGTGGGTTTCAAACTCTCTCCGGTGCTTTGGAAGAAAGTAAAACCCGCGCTTTCTGCCGGACGCGTGCAAAGCGTAGCCGTACGCCTGATTGTGGAACGCGAACGGGAAATCCAACAGTTCAAAAGCGAAGAAAGTTATCGCGTAGTAGCCCTTTTCACGCCTGCCAATAGCAAGGAAGGCACGGAAATCAAGGCCGAACTGAACCAACGTTTCAAAAACAAGGAGGAAGCCACTCGTTTCCTGGAAAGCTGCAAAGACGCGGCCTTTACCATCCGCGACATCGCCACACGACCGCAAAAACGCATGCCGGCGGCTCCGTTCACCACTTCCACGCTGCAACAGGAAGCGGCCCACAAACTCGGTTTCACCGTGGCGCAAACCATGATGATAGCCCAACGCCTGTATGAATCCGGGCGCATCACCTACATGCGTACGGACTCTGTCAATTTGTCTTCGCTGTGTATCAATGCCAGCACGGCTGTCATCAAGGAACTCATGGGCGAACGTTACGTCAAGAGCCGCCAATTCCATACCAAAACGAAAGGAGCGCAGGAAGCCCACGAGGCCATCCGCCCCACCTATATGGACCAGACGGAAATAGAGGGTACGCCACAGGAACGCCGTCTGTACGATTTGATATGGAAACGTACGGTCGCTTCCCAAATGGCCGATGCTGAAATAGAAAAAACTACCGCTACCATCCAGATAAGCGGACAAGACGCCGCTTTCGTCGCCACAGGAGAAGTCATCAAATTCGACGGTTTCCTGAAGGTATATCGGGAAAGTTTCGACGAAGACTCGGAGAACGAGACGGCGGAAGGCAACCTGCTCCCCCCGATGGAGACCGGACAGCAACTGGAACGAAAAGAGATACAAGCCCTGCAACGGTTCACCCAACACCCTCCACGCTACAACGAAGCCAGCCTGGTTAAAAAACTGGAAGAATTGGGCATCGGGCGCCCTTCTACTTACGCTCCTACCATCAGCACCATACAACAACGCGAATACGTGACCAAAGGAGACAAGGGAGGAGAAGAAAAGGAACTGGTTATCCTTACATTGAAAGGAGACACCATCAGCCAACAAGCCAAACAAACCGTCATCGGAGCCGAAAGGGGCAAGTTGGTTCCGACAGATGTGGGGACGGTGGTCAACGACTTCCTTTTACAATATTTCCCCGAAATCATGGATTATAACTTCACGGCCGAGGTGGAAAAGAAGTTCGACGACATCGCAGAAGGAAAAACGGAATGGACGCAAATGATGAAAGACTTCTACGGCGACTTCGAACCGGAGGTGGAAAAAACCCTCAATGCCAAATCCGAGCATAAAGTGGGCGAACGTTTGTTGGGCACGGACCCGCAAAGCGGAAAGCCTGTATTTGTCAAAATCGGGCGTTTCGGCCCGGTGGTGCAAATCGGAACGGCCGAGGATGAGGAGAAACCGAGGTTCGCCCAGATGAAGAACGGGCAAAGCCTGGAAACGATCACTCTGGAAGAAGCCCTCGAACTGTTCAAACTTCCTCGCGACCTCGGCACTTTTGAAGGTACGACCGTATCCATCGGTACCGGACGTTTCGGCCCTTACGTCTTGCACAACAAGAAATATGTCTCGCTCCCCAAAGGCAGCGACCCGATGAGCGTCACCCTCCAAGAGGCCATCAAACTCATCATCGAAAAACGACAGGCCGAAGTGGAACGCCACTTGAGAAAATTCGAAGAAGAGCCGGAATTGGAAGTACTCAACGGACGCTACGGTCCTTACATCGCCTACAAAGGCAATAATTACCGGTTGCCGAAGACTCTGGCAGAACGTGCCAAAGAACTGACACTGGAGGAGTGCATGACCGTGGTCAAGGAGCAAGACGAGAAACCTAAAACAACGGCACGTAAAAGAACTTATAGCAAGAAAAAATGACACGTATCATCTTAATCGGTTACATGGGAGCCGGAAAGACGACCGTGGGAAAGGCATTGTCCCAAAGCCTGGCTCTCCCGTTTTATGATTTAGACTGGTATATCGAAGAACGCTACCGCCGGACCATCCCCCAAATATTCGCGGAAAACGGAGAAAACGGATTCCGTGAGATCGAACAGAAAATCCTGCACGAGGTAGCCGAGTTCGAGAATGTCATCATTTCCTGCGGTGGGGGAACACCTTGCTTTTTCGACAACATGGAATACATGAACCGGCAGGCACAAACGGTGTACTTGAAAGCCTCTCCCGACGTGCTGTTCCAACATCTGAAAATGGGAAAGGTGGAACGTCCTCTGTTGAAAGACAAAACGGAGGATGAGATGAAACAATATATCCGGGATTCCCTCGCGATACGCGAACCCTTTTACAGCCGGGCACAATATACATTAGATGTCAGCTTATTAGAGAACTACGATAAAATAAAGGACTCCGTCCGTTTGCTTCGTGAACTATTAAACCTATAAAGAACGTAATGAGAAAATGGCGTATTGAAGACTCCGAAGAATTGTACAACATCAACGGATGGGGAGTCAACTATTTTGGAATCAACGAAAAAGGGCACGTTTACGTAACCCCGAGAAAGGATAGCGTAAAAGTCGATTTAAGGGAACTGATGGACGAATTGGCCATTCGGGACATGTCGGCTCCCGTATTGGTACGGTTTCCCGACATTCTGGACAACCGTATCGAGAAAACCAGCAATTGCTTCGAGAAGGCTGCCAAGGAATATGACTACAAAGGAGAGAATTTCATCATTTATCCCATTAAGGTCAACCAAATACGTCCCGTGGTAGAAGAGGTCATCAGCCATGGCAAGAAATTCAACTTGGGACTGGAAGCCGGTTCCAAACCGGAACTGCATGCGGTCATCGCTGTCAATACCGACTCTGCCTCTCCCATCATCTGCAACGGTTACAAAGACCATAACTACATAGAACTGGCTTTATTGGCCCAAAAGATGGGCAAACGCATCTTCCTGGTGGTAGAGAAACTCAACGAGCTGAACACCATCTACGAGGTTGCCCAGAAACTCAACGTAAGACCCAATATCGGTATCCGTATCAAATTGGCTTCGTCCGGCAGCGGGAAATGGGAAGAAAGCGGCGGAGATGCCAGCAAGTTCGGTCTGACGTCCAGTGAACTGCTGGAAGCACTCGACATGTTGGAAGCCAAAGGTATGAAAGACTGCCTGAAACTTATCCATTTCCACATCGGCAGCCAGATTACCAAGATACGCCGCATACAGACCGCCCTGCGCGAAGCTTCGCAATTTTACATCCAACTCCATCATCTGGGTTATGATGTGGAGTTCGTGGATTGCGGCGGCGGACTGGGAGTAGACTACGACGGTACACGCTCCAGCAATAGCGAAAGTTCTGTGAACTACTCCATTCAGGAATATGTGAACGACTGTATCTATACTTTCGTCGACGCTGCCAATAAAAACAATCTCCCGCATCCGAACCTGATTACGGAAAGCGGGCGGTCGCTGTCCGCCCACCATTCGGTGCTCATCATGCAAGTGCTGGAAACGGCCTCTCTTCCCCGTATGGACGAGAATTTCGAGCCTTCGCCGGAAGCTCACCAACTGGTAAAGGACATGTATGAGATTTGGGACAACCTGAACCCGCGTACCCTTCTGGAAGACTGGCACGACGCCCAACAAATCAGAGAAGAGTCACTGGACTTGTTCAGCCACGGCATCGTAGACTTACGGACACGTGCCGACATCGAAAGTATGTATTGGAGTGTCACACGTGAAGTCAACCTTTTGGCACAAACCCAGAAACATATACCGGAAGAGCTTATGACGCTCGACAAACTATTGGCCGACAAGTATTTCTGCAATTTCTCGCTGTTCCAAAGCCTGCCGGACACATGGGCCATAGACCAGCTCTTCCCCATCATGCCTATACAGCGGCTGGACGAACGTCCGAACACGCACGCCACGATACAGGACATCACCTGTGATTCGGACGGAAAAATCGCCAACTTCGTGACCAACAGCCATATCTCCTCCAACCTGCCGGTGCATAAGTTG
>ENA-ORUX01002289-ORUX01002289.1-human-gut-metagenome-genome-assembly--contig:-NODE-2289-length-12767-cov-3.931325_pt1 | contig 12767 bp, 9 predicted proteins | sample MGYA00242087_ERZ509225 | MGnify/ENA primary metagenome ERZ509225 (study PRJEB26280, sample SAMEA2338864) | human gut metagenome | biome: human gut; feature: human-associated habitat; material: faeces... | reverse complement strand
GGCCATTGCCCGGGAGCTGCTCTCCCTCTGCCCGGCCTTCGACTGTCTGGACGAGTACCGGGCCCGCTGTTTTGTGCCGGGCCACTGGGTCACTGTCTGCACCGGGGCCGAGACCTATGCCGCAAAGGCCCTTTCCATTGACGATGCGGGCCGTCTGGTGGTGGAGCGCGAGGGCGGCAGGCAGATTGCCCTGCAGCACGGCGAGGTCAGCATCCGGCCCACCTCCACAACATGAAAAACGACCCCTTCCGCCACGCCGACGCATGACGGAAAGGGTCATTTTCTTTTAAGAGATATGTACCGCTTCCAGCACCCTGATGCCCTCCTGCTCCATCACGTCGCGCAGGGCCTCGAGGTAGCCGGGCTTGTCCACCTTGTTCTCAATGCAGCAGGTCAGCACGCCGTGCAGGCTGGTGACCTCCATTGCAAGGGACGCACCGTCCGGCAGCACCCAGGTCTGGAAATCGGTAAGATACTTCTCCAAGTCCGGGTCGGCAGGGACGAACGGGTCGCCCTGATAGCTGACCCAGAAATCCGAGGGGAAGCCGCTGATGTACTCGCCCATCTGGAAGACGCGCTTCTTGATCTTGAGGGAAGCGCGCTGGCGGTACACCTGGTACACCCAGCCCATCTGCTCCGCCACCCGGAAGAGCTTTGGCTCTTTGGTCAGGTTGTGGCGGATGTCGGCCTCCACGCCAGGCACCAGCGTGGCCAGCGTATCGGCCTCCGTCACCGTGACCGGCCGCTGGAACGAGGCCACGCAGTTGAAAAGGGCCTTGGGCGTGCCCATGGCATCCCGGGCATCGGTGGAATAGTTGTACCTCAGGTCATCCCGGCCAAAGTACTCCCGGCCCGCCTTGCAGAAGAGGGCCATCAGCGCGCTGAACGGTTTGACCCCCAGCGGCAGAGCGGCATCCAGCAGGCTCTGCTTGTCCAGCCGGACCCGGACGAGCTGAGGCTTTGCCTCGCTGGTCTGGGTGACCTCTTTCTGCATGTCGTTCTCCACCTGGCTCTCCGGGTACCGGGCCAGAATGTCTTCAATGTCATAGGGCGGGTCCGACACAAGGGGCTCACAGGCAAAGGCCGTGCCATACCGCAGGTTGCAGTAGAGCTTGAGCACCAGCGTCACGAGCTGGGAACCGCCCCGGCCATCGGCCAGGAAGTGGAACCAGTCGAAAAAGATCTGGTTTCCCTCACAGCTGCAGGCCAGCTGATAGTCGTCGGTGTCCTCCGGGATGTGGGGCTGTACATGCCCGATGCGGACCCGGAACGGCGCGTCGTTGGGGGCCAGGTGGGCCTCCCGCTTCTCCCAGACCACTTTCTGGAAGAAATACCCCGCCAGGGGCCGGGCCTCGTCACAAGCCTGCTGGAGCAGTTCCGCATCCACCGGGTCTTTCATCGTCAGCTCATAGCGGCAGAGGACCGTATGCTCCCGGTAATAATACACGATACCCTGAAAAACAGAGCGCTGTTCCGCATTCATGGGCGTTTACCCCGCGTGGGCAACCAGGTAATCGGCCAGGTCGCTGATGGTGACAAAGTTGCGCAGCTCCTTTTCCGGGATGCGCAGGCCAAACGTCTCCTCCAGGTCTGCCACCACGGTGAGGATTTCCATGGAGGACAGGTCCAGGTCGTCCATCAGGACGCTGTCTTCGGTGACATCTTCGGGCGAAATTTCAGCAACATCCTCCAGGATGGCGAGGATCTGGGATACGATTTCGGATCTTTCCATAGTGATTAGCTTCCTTTCCCGTTTACAAATCCGTGCGGGGACAGTGTGCCCCGCAGCGGGCTGGTTTATCCTGTTGTTTATTTGCGCAGCAGCTTGCCGGTGCCGGTACGGGGCAGCGGCTCGGTGCTGAACTCCACGGCGCTCATCCGCTGATACAGCGGCAGGGTGCGGTTGGTGGCGGTGATGTACTCCCGTACTTCCTCCTGCTTTGCTTCCTCGCAGTAGATGACGGCACAGATCTTCTTGCCCTTTTCCTTGACGACGCACTCTTTCACCACCGGGCACTTGGCCAGCAGGCTTTCCAGCTCTTCCGGGCTGACATTCTCGCCGCTGTCCAGGATGATGAGGTTCTTCTTGCGGCCGGTGATGTAATAATAGCCCTCCTCGTCGGCACGGGCCAGGTCGCCGGTGTGGAGCCAGCCGTCGGCATCCACCACCTCCGCGGTGGCCGCGGGGTCCTTATAGTAGCCCAGCATGACGCAGCCGCCCCGGATGCAGAGCTCGCCGTCCTCGGCGATCTTATACTCGCAGTGGTCGTCGGGCTTGCCGGCCGAGCGGATGTGCTTTTCGTCCTGGGCATAATTGATGATACCGTCGCCGCAGGTCTCGGTCATGCCATACACCTGGGTGATCATCATGCCCTCCCGGGCCAGCTCGGCCAGCATCTTGCCATCAAACATGGCGGAAGAACCGCAGGGGTTCCACAGGCCGTTGAGACGCTCCCGGCGGCCCCGCTTGACATCTTTGTAGATGGACTCCATCAGCATGGGAGCCACAGCCATGGCGTCGCTGTGCATCAGCCGGACATCGCGGTAGAAATCCCGCAGGTCGCTGGAGAGGTTGAGGGCCCAGCCCTTACAGGGCCAGACGAACAGGCAGATGAACGTGCCCAGATGGAACAGGGGCAGGATGCAGAAGTTGCTCAACACATCGTTCTTGTTCTCGGGCATGTGGGTATGTTTGTAATCCAGCATGGCATCGCCGAAGACCACCTGCGCCCCGGCGGTGGTGAAGAAGTTGCGCTCCGAGAGCATGACGGCCTTGCTGCGGCCAGTGGTGCCGGAGGTGAACATCAGCACCATCAGGTCATCGTGGCCGCGGGTGTTGGTGATGTCCATGGCGGGCTCGCTGTCCTTGAAGCTGTCCATGGGGCGGAGGATGGGGCCGTAAGCGGCCACCAGCTGATCCCGGCAGCCATAGTCGATGCCGTCGTTCAGGATGAGGCTGGGCTCCACCAGGCCGATCTCATATTCCAGCTCCGGCCAGGTCTTTTTCTGGTTCAGGGTCACGACCACACCGCCCGCCAGGATGATGCCAAAGGCGTTGACGCCGTATTCATAGCAGTTTTTGCTCAGCAGGGCCACCCGCTTGCCTTTGATATCAGGGATGGCACCGCGCAGATAAGTCACCACACGGCGGATGTCCTGCACATACTGGGCATAGGTCTTTTCCACCACGGTCTCGCCGTCGGCGGCCACATAGCGAAACGCCACATGATCCGGGTACTGCCGCTCCATGGTCTGCGTTACAAGTTCAAACGCGTTATCGATCATTCTTTTTGCTCCTTGCCTTTTTCTTTTTTACAACAACACGCCGGCAGCTGCAAGCACTGCCAATACCTTAATAATACCTGTTTTGGCAGGGAATTGCAACCGCGCGGCGCGGTCTTTTACAATTGTTTTTTTGCTGCATCCAGGTCCCGGCCTTACTTGCGCAGCAGCTTGCCCAGAGCGTTGCGGGGCAGCGGCTCCGCCGTGAACTCCAGGGCACTGATCCGCTTGTACAGCGGCAGGGTGCGGTTGCACTCGGTGATAAAGTCTTTCACCTCGGCCTGCTGCTCCTCCGCGCAGTAGACCACAGCGCAGATCTTCTGGCTCTTTTCTTTCACGATGCACTCCTGCACCGCCGGGCAGGCAGCCAGCTTGTGCTCCAGCTCCTCGGGGCTGACGTTCTCGCCGTTAGCCAAAATAATGAGGTTCTTTTTGCGGCCCGTGATGTAATAGTAGCCATCCTCGTCGATGCGGCCCAGATCGCCGGTATGGAACCAGCCGTCCTTGTCGATGACTTCAGCGGTGGCCTCAGGGTCTTTATAATAGCCCAGCATGACGCTGTTGCCCCGGATGCAGATCTCGCCGGTCTCATCCAGCTGATACTCGCAGTGGTCGTCCGGCTTGCCCACGGCGCCCATGTGGTCAGCCGTCTGGGTAAAGTTGAGGATGCCGTCGCCGAATGTCTCGGTCATGCCATAGCACTGGTTGACCACAAAGCCGTTGGCGGCCAGCTCTTCCAGCATCTTGGGGTCGAGGGCGGCGGAGGAGCAGCACAGGTCCCACAGACCGTTGAGACGCTCCACGCGGCCTCGTTTGTAATCGTTGTAAACGGTCTCCACCAGCATGGGGGCCGAAGCCATGACGTCGCTGTGCATCAGGCCAAGGTCGCGGTAGAAATCGCGGATATCGCCGCAGAGGTTCAGGGCCCAGCCTGCCGGCGGGTAGGACATGACGCAGACAAAGCAGGCCATGTGGAAGAGCGGCAGCAGGGTCATGTGGCTCAGAGGCAGCTTCTGGCCCGCGGGCAGGCGGTTGGTGATCCAGTTTTCGGCCACCTCAGAGTAAGTGACCAGCGTGGAGCACATGTTCCGCTCCGAGAGCATGACGCCCTTGCTGCGGCCGGTGGTGCCGGAGGTGAACATCAGCATCATGAGGCCGTCGTGGTCCACACAGTTGGTCAGCTCCCCGGGAGTGGAATCCTTGTAGCAGTCCATGGGGCGGAGCAGCGGGCCGTAAGCGGCCTCCAGCTGGGCACGGCAGCCGTAATCAATGCCGTCGTTCAAAATCAGGGCAGGCTCCACCTGGCCCAGCTCATATTCCAGCTCGTCCCAGGTCTTCTTCTGGTTCAGCGTGACCAGCACGCCGCCGGCCAGAATGATGCCGTAGGACGCCACGCAGAACTCATAGCAGTTGCGGCTCAGCAGCACCACGCTGCGGCCCTTGAGGTCCGGCACTTCGTTTTTCAGGTAGGAGACCATCTTGCGGATGTCCCGCGCATACTCGCGGTAGTGCTTTTCCACCACGGTCTTGCCGTCTTCGGCCACATAACGGATGGCCACATTGTCCGGGAACTCCTGCTCCATGCAGCGGGTGACCATATCATACACACCAGCGGGAACTTTGATCTTCTCTGCCATTCGTATTCTTCTCCTTTGTGTCAGAATGTCTGATTTTGGGATATCACGGAAAACGCTGGAAAAAAACTCCCCCGGCATCAGTATACCGCAAAGAGGCCGCAAGTGCAATATTTCATTGCACAAATATGCAAGTAAAAGTTACATTCCGGTTTGTGCAATTGCATGTAAATCCTTCCTTTTGTTGCGAGGGGGCGAAACCCTGTGGTACACTTTGTTCATCGCCCTGCCGCATTCAAATTGACAGCCACAGGAAAAAGCATTATACTATTTAACAACGCTAGTCCCACAAAATAATCCAACTTTTATCATTTTGCGCCAAGTAGGCGGCTTTCTGCCATCCCGGGGCGATCCTGCGGCGCAAAGGAGGAGCCCTTTCATGGAAGGTACCAAACCTCGTACTGCAAGCTCGCTGGGCATGTTCGACCTGCTGAAAGGCGTCGGTATGCTGCTGATCGTCTTTGCCCACACCTCGGAGCTTTACCCCGTGGGCGATATTTCCACCATCACGCCCGTCACGTTTTTTCTGTTTGCCTACCGCGAATCGCTGATGGCGGCGTTCTACATCGCCAGCGGCTACGGTTTCCGCAAGCGGAGCATTGGCAAATGCATCAGCCAGCAGTTCAAGACCCTGTTCAAGCCTTACGCCTACACCGGGCTTGCCACTACCATCGCGCATTTTGTCATCCATTATAAGACATTCGGCAATTGGAACAACGCCGTTTACGAGACGTATAAAGTGCTGGGCGGTTTTGTGCTGGGCCTGCCCCACACCGCCACCTATTTCGGGCAGGAATTTTTCTCCTGCGGCCCCATGTGGTATCTGCTGGCACTGATGATCGGATGGATCCTGCTGGACATCATCCTGAATATTTTCCCCGAGAGCTACATAAAATGGGCCGTACTGGGCACCATGCTGCTGGGCTGGGGCATCTCTCTTGTGTGGGAGGCCCCGTTCTGCATCGCGCAGGGCATGGTCACGGTGCCGTACCTGTACATCGGGTTCCTGGCCAAGAAAAAGCGCCTGTTTGAGAAAAAGTTCCGGCCTCTGGCCATTCTGGGCCTGCTGGCAGCGGCGCTGGGCGTCGCCCTGGGTGTGCTGCTGACTGGCAAAACGGACTGCGTCTCCCTGGGCGAGTGGACCATGGGCCCGGTCAGCATCCTGCTGGACGGCATTGTGGGCCTCGGTTTCATCGTCCTGTTTATGAAAGTACAACGGCTGCTGGACAACCCAGTCACCCACCTCATTGAGGCGGTGGCCCGCCGCTCGCTGTATATCTTCTGCATCCACACCGTGGAGCTCACGGCAGTGCCCTGGTACCTGATGGTGCAGAAATACGCTGCCGCCCCCACCAAAGGCCTCTGGCTGCAGTATGCCGTCTCGCTGGGCAGCATTTTCCTCCTGTGTGAGATCCTGCTGCGCCGCCGGGACGTGATGCTCAAGTTCTTCCCTGCTCGCCGCAGACACTTTGCGGAACACAAGCGGTATGTGGCAAAACATTGAATTTTTGCGGCTCTGCCGCTGAATAATAAAAACTGAGGAGAATCCGGCTATGAACAACGAAACTCCTGAAGCGGCTCTGCGCAGCCGCATTGCGGACCTGGAACAGCAGCTCAAACTCTCGGACGAGGGGTGTTCCCGGCTGGCGGCACGCTGCCTGGACCTGGAAAAAGAGGTACAGTCTTATCTGGCGGCCCACCCCCAGCGCGAGATGCACACCGATTCCCCCACCCTTTTGCAGCCGCTGCTCTACTTTGATGCAGGCTTCGGCTTCTCCGAGCGGGACACCCTGACCGCCCCCGACTATGTCTGCGACGAGCTGACCGGTACCGTGACAGCGACCTTTGAGCTGCCCACCGCCGCGCAGGCTTTGCGGTTTGACCCGGGTGAGCTGCCCTGCTGCATCACCAACCTGAGCTTTTCGGACGACCGACTGCTCTGCGTGCCCGCCAACGGCCTGACACTGCCGGGCGACAGCATCCTGTTTTTGGGCGATGACCCCAATTTCCGGCTGGAGGGGCTGACCCATTACCCCGCCGGGATGAAGCTGGTGGTCTCCTACTGCTATTTCCCGCTGGAGACGTTGACGGACGAACCCCTTTTTAACGCGGTGCTGGAGGGGGTGCAGCACTTCCAGAAGACCTGGAACAGTGAGGCCCGGCACATCCAGCAGCTGGAGCAGGCCAACGCGGAGCAGCAGCAGGCTGTGGACGCCCTGCACAAGAACATTGCCGAGCTGCACCAGGCCAACGCGGAGCTGACCGCCCGCTGCCAGGCCTATGAAAAATCGCTGGAGGGGGTGCTGTCCAGCAGCAGCTGGCGCATCACCTCACCGTTCCGCCGTCTGCTGGGCTGGTTCCACCGCAGCCGCTGAGCGCACTCATCACTGACAGAGGAGCGACAACATTCATGTACAGCAGTTACAGTCCCCTGCAGCGGACCCAGCTGTCCGGGCAGGTTTATACCGATACGCAGAGCCTCTATCTTCTTGTTTATGCCCCGGGCCGCCGGGTGGCGCTGGAAAACACCCTGCGCGACCAGCTCCACCAGAAATTCCGGCTGGTGGATTCGCTGAATGACGCTCTCACCCCCGCCGTGGCCGGTGTGCTGCTGGTGCGGGAGGATGTGGAGCTGATGTCCACCGCCCTCAACTACCTTGCCGCCGCCCTGAAAGACGGGGCGGATCTCGTCCTCAGCGACGCCGTGTTCGGCTACAACGGTGCCACCGCCCTCTACCAGAGCGACGCCCACATCTCCTGCACCGGCTGCGCGCTGGTGTCCCGCGCTTTGCTGGACCGCTGCCGCGCCGCCGCAAAGGACCCGGAGAGCGTCAGCGAACTGCTGGACGCTGCCGCCCGCCTGAGCGAGCGGTGCACCCGCGTCCCGCAGGCTCTGCTCCATTTTGAGCGAGACATCTGCGCCGAGGATGCCTATTCTCTCCACGGCAAGCGGGCATTCCTCATCAGCCATGTGCTGGATATGACGGGTGCTCCCATCGTGATGGTGAGCGCCGTGCCCGTGCTCCGCAGCATGGGCTATGAAGTGACGGTGCTGGGCCCCAGTGACAACGGTTCTTTGCAGCTGTTCCGGGACGCCGGTGCCGCCGTTATCACCCGGGCAGGATGTGTTTCCTCCCCGGCTCTGTGGGGGCTGGCCCTCTGCGCCGATTTCGTCATTGTCAACACCGTGGTCAGCGGGCGGGTGCTCCGGGCCCTGAGCGATACCGGCGTGCCTGTGCTCTGGTGGCTCCACGATGCCTTTGCGGGCTACCCGCACATTGCCCACCAGATCCCCAAGACCATTGCCCCGAATGTGGAGGTCTATTCCGTGGGCAAGCACGCGGCGGCGGCCATGCACGCCGTCCGGCCCGAGTTCGAGATCAAACAGCTCATCTACGGCCTGCCCGACTACTCGAAAGAAGACTTCCCGGTCTACGATCTGGGCTACGCCAATGGCCGCCCGCTCTTCGTCACCGTGGGTTCGTTCGAGCGGCGCAAAGGTCAGGATATCTTCTGCAAAGCCATCCGGCTGCTGCCCCCCGAGGTACAGCAGAAAGCCTCGTTCCTCTTTGTGGGCAAGGCAGCCGACCGGGAGATGATGGACGCCGTGCGGAACCTGACGGCCGATTTCCCCGCCAACGTCTTCTACTGCAAGCGGCTGAGCCGGGACGAGATCAAATCCCTGATGCAGCAGTGCACCTGCCTGGTCTGCGCCTCCCGCGATGACCCCATGCCAACCTTCGTCACCGAGGGCCTGATCTTCGGCAAGCCCTCCATCGTGTCGGAGCACACGGGCACGGCGGGCCTTGTCACCGAGGGGGTAGACGGCTTCGTCTACCGGGACGATGACCCCGCCCAGCTGGAAAAGCTGCTCTGCTGGGCCATTGAGCACCCCGCCGAGCTGGCCGCCATGCACGACGACTGCCGCGCCCTCTACGAGCGCTATTATTCCAAAGAAGCGTTCGCCCGGACGCTGACCACGGCGGTAAAAGAGCTGACCGAAAAAGTGGAACAGTGGAACAACAAATAACCCTCAAGGGACAGGCAGACGCCTGTCCCTTTTATCATATTGCTGTATTTGCCAAGAAAAATTTGTCTCATGTTCACAAAAAGCCCGCAGGGATATGCTATACTGTCCTCAAATCCCGTTGAGAAAGGAGCGTGTCCCATGCCCCGGCAAAGCCAAAACCAGAGCCCTGCCCCCTCCCGCAAAAAAGCCCTGCTCTCCGTAGCCATCCTGCTGGCCCTGACGGGCGTGCTCATCCTGCTGTTCAAGGATCACTGGGCCGAGATCTCCGCCGCGCTGGCCCAGCTTTCCCTCGGACAGGTAGCACTGGTGCTGGCGCTGGGCATCACCTACCCGCTTTTGGAGGGTGTGGCCAGCTGGCTCATCGTGCGCAGCCGCCTGCCCGGCTTTACCCTGCGGCACGGCATCGACAACGCATGGATGGGCACGTTTGGCAACGTCATCTGTCTGGGGGCCGGAGCGGTGCCCCTGCAGACCTACTACCTGCACCGCTGCGGGCTGGGGCTTGGCCCCGGCGTGGGGCTGATGACCCTGCAATACGTCTTCCATAAGGCTGCCGTTCTGGTGTATGCCACGGTACTGCTGCTTTGGAACCGGCAGTGGTTCACGGCCCACGCCACTGGCGTTTTGAGCTACCTGCCCGCCGCCTACACGGTGGTGGCCGGGGTCATCCTGGGGCTGGTGCTCCTCTGCACCGCCCCGCTGGTGCAGAGCCTTGCCCGCAGGGCTCTGGGCCTGCTGCCCAAGACGGAGAAATGGCAGGCCCGCCGGGAGAGCTGGCAGACCCAGCTGGACACCCTGAGCGAAGAGAGCCGCCACCTGCTGGCAGAAAAATCCCGCTGCCTGAAAATTTTCGCGGTCCATCTCTGCAAGCTTTTTTTGATGTACACCATCCCTTCCTTCTGCCTGCGGTTTATGGGGCTTTCCAGCGCTCTGAGTTTCGGGCAGGTGCAGCTGCTCACCGCGCTGATGCTTTTCCTCTCCAACGCTCTGCCCAATGTGGCCGGCATGGGCTCCATTGAGACGGCATTCCTGCTGGTATTCGGTGCGTTCCTCACCCGGGGCGAGACGATGAGCGTCCTGATGCTCTTCCGGATCGCGACCTATTATGTCGTGGTGGCCGTGAGCGCCGTGGGCTTCTTCTTTGCCCAAAAGAATGCCAAAAAATTGGGATAAGACGCACAAAAAGCCAGCCTCCGGCCGGAACGTTCCGGTCAGAGGCTGGCTTTGGTTTTGAGGGACGAAAGGACAAAAGAAAAGCGTCCCGGATCATTCCGAGACGCTTGGTGGTTGCGGGGGCCGGATTTGAACCAACGACCTTCGGGTTATGAGCCCGACGAGCTACCAGACTGCTCCACCCCGCGATATTTACTTGTCCGCGTCAGCCGCTCGCTGACTGCTCAAGTATAATACCACAACACCGGGTGGATGTCAAGCATTTTTGAAAAGAAAAATCTTACTTTTGCTTTTTGTGCTTCGGGTGGCGCGCTTTATAGAAGATCACGCCGCAGACAGCGCCCACTACGAGGAACGGCCAGTGGCCCACCAGGAAGACCGCCGCGCTCTGCACCGTCTCCACAAAGCCGGACCAGCCCTCCCGCAGGGCGTTCTGGATGCGGGAGCCAAAGCCCTCCTCCACGGGGGTATAGGTCTGCACCTCTTCCAGCGAGAGGTAGACGGTGCAGCACTCCACCTGGCGGCTGTACCAGTCCAGCTGGCTCTGATAGCTTTCCAGCTGGTACTGCACATCGCTCAGGGAGGACTCGATCTGAAGCAGGTCAGAGAGGTTATCCGCGCTGGCTTTCAGCTCCTGCAGACGGGCGCGCTGTTCTTTCAGGCTGTCCAGCCGGGCCTCGATGTCCATATACTGGGTGGTAACATCCTCGGCCTGCTGGCTCTTGTAGGTCACATTGCCCGTTGCGGCCACGGCAGCGAGGAAGCTCTCATAATTTTCCTGCGGGACCCGGAGGGTCAGGCTGAGGCTCCGGCGGCTGCCGCTGTTGGCGTACTCATCGCTGGACTCCATATAGCCGCCGGCTTCCGCCAGCGCGGCATCCAGCGCAACGCGGGCTGCGTCGTAATCCTTGCTTTCCAGCGTCAGGTTGGCCGTGTAGATGATCTTGCTGCTCTCCGCGGCGTGAGCACTCTCCCCGGCGCTCTCCAGCTCCCCGCTGGTCAGCACCGCCGTGCCGGTATCCGCGCCGCCTGCGGCGGCGCTGCTCTCGTTCATGGTATCGTCGGCCACGGCCGGGGCGCTGGCCATGGCATAAGAAGAAACAGAGTTTTCCATGCTGAAACCGGTGGCCTCCCGGGAAGAAAATGTGGCCGGGCCGGACGATTTGGCCCCTCCCACCCCGATGACTCCCAGATGGAGCACGGAAGCCGCACCACCTGCCACCACGCAGAACGCCGCGCAGGCAGCCAGCCCTTTCCACACACGACTGCTGGGGAAGTGGAGCGCCTTTTTATGGGCAGGCACTTCCGGCTGTTTCCGCGTGACGGTTTTTGCAGCAGGAGCCAAGACGGCCTGCTGGCTCTGCATGGCCATCAGCTTTGCCTTTAAATCATCCGAGGCATGGAGGTCATCGACCTCCATCTTATATTCAAACCACCTCATCCTCGATCTCCTCCCTCAGCATCGTATGTAACTGTGCCCGCGCCCGCCGCAGCCAGCTCAGCACCGTGTTGGTGGGGGCGCCCAGCATCCGCCCCACCTCCGCCGCCGTGTAGCCCTCATAATAATGGAGGTAAATGGCGTTGCGGTAATTTTCGGGCAGAGAGCGCACGGCGTCCAGCACGCTGCCATCCTCAAAGGCATCCGGGGCAGGCAGGTTCTCGTCCAGCTCGGTGTCTTTCTGGTGGGCAGCGCGGGTCAGGTCGTGGCAGCGGTTGATGGCCACCCGCAGCAGCCAGGCCTTGAGATGCTCCTCACTCTCAAAGCGGCCGCTGTAGTTCAGCAGCTTTTCAAATACATCCTGCACCACATCCTCCGCATCGGCGGTGCAGCTGCAATTGTGCATGGCGGCACGGAACACCGTGTCGCTGTATCGCTGCACGGCCAGCGCAAAAACTTCATCTTTGGATAGCTGTCCCATAATTCGCATACTCCTTTGACACCCCGGCACCCGGGGCTCGATGGATTCTGATTCGGTACTTGGGGGACATTTCGCCCATTACACGGTTGAGCGGCCCCGATTATTGCAGGAAACGCACAAAATTTTTCCAGTGCGCCCCGGCCCGCCCGGATTCTTCGGCAGGCCTGGTACGCAAAGTATAACATGAACACGCGCAAAACAAAAGAGCCATTTGTCCGAATTCCGAACAAATGGCTCTGGTAGATTTTAGGGTACGCTCTCCTCAGCGGCGGTAGACCCGCTGGAACAAGGCCACCCGCTCCGCCAGGAATGTTTCCACTCTCGGGTGGTGCAGCCAGCGCTTGCCCTCCGTCCGTTCCACCAGCCGCCGCCCCAGCGCGGCGGGGTCCGTGTCGATGGCCTCCACGTCCTGCATGGTCAGGGTGAGCGTCAGTGCCGCCGGGGTGTCCGGCAACGGCGGGAGCGGGTCTTCCCACACAAAGGGCGGCAGCAGCTGTACCGCAACCACGGTGCGGGTGCACTCCTCCGTCAGCAGCAGGGCCGCCGGGGCCCCGTCCGGCATCACATGCAGGCTGCTGTAAAGCAGCTGGAGGTTCCGGGGAGCAGAGAGCAGAACAGCACCCTTGTCCGCCGCTTCGCTGAGGGTGAGGCACCCGGCGGCCTCGTCGGCATAGATGCGCCGGGCCGGTGCCCGGAAGCTGGCATAGAGCGCAGGCAGGTGGAAAACGC
>ENA-ORUX01002275-ORUX01002275.1-human-gut-metagenome-genome-assembly--contig:-NODE-2275-length-12805-cov-6.293098_pt1 | contig 12805 bp, 7 predicted proteins | sample MGYA00242087_ERZ509225 | MGnify/ENA primary metagenome ERZ509225 (study PRJEB26280, sample SAMEA2338864) | human gut metagenome | biome: human gut; feature: human-associated habitat; material: faeces... | reverse complement strand
CTCTCAAACACTTTTTATATGTACTTTTCAGGTTATGAAGTACCCATTGTTTCCAATTTGCTTGATAACAAATTTGTTTATGCACTAATTTCTAAGGAGAAAGAGTTTTATATAATGACGCTTAGCAACACTGATGATAAGGGAAAACCTGACATAGTTTTAAATGGACTTCGCTTGGAACTAAAATTTGAAGAGGTTTAAAGTGAGACCACATGATTTACAAAACCATTGCGTGATTCTTTCGCCATAAATTGAATTTTATGAATATATTTAAAGAATTAAAGAAATTTTCGCTCCCGTTTTTCCCTATTTTTGATTACAAGGGGCGTGAGATATACAACTCTATATTTGAAAAATGGGGAGCTACAGCTGCCCCAGATTATTACATATTTTCTGACAGATTGCAAAATATTTCATCCATTGTTAGGGCAAAGGCTTTCAAGTCCAGATACGAAAAGCATGAGGCAAATAGCCCCGATTTTAGGAAAATTATAAATGATTTGTGTGATAATGACATAGTGTTATCGGAAGAGATTTATGGCATATTAAATACCGCCATTTCTATCGACAAATCTATACAAGATTTCAGAGGAAAGTGCGCATTTTATGATGGTAGAATTGGCATTAGTAATGATGATATAGACATGTTGGTTAGCGGACCTGTTTATTATGGGCAATCATATGACCGTTTTATAGCGTCTTCTATTAATTTTGAATCAGAAGAACTTAATGAAATATTCTTAAACGAGGTAATATTATCATTTGAGGATCCAATATATTTCTCAGAAGGGACTTATGAACATTTGGACATTAAAAATGAAGACTTGGATTACCTCAATAAAATGAAAATATACAAATCGAATACTATTGATATTCTCAAACTACCGACTGACGGCTATATACCATGTGTTGATGTTAATAACCGTTTTAATAATGGTGACTTAATAAAAACTGAGTTAGCTTGGATATTTGAAAAGCATATTTATAGTCGTCTATCAGTAGTTATAATTATATAATTAAGCCTTATGAATTACAAGGATTATATACTGCCTGTATATTTTGATACAGCAGAAGGACCTGACCCTCATGGTAATGGTTTCTTTATTGATCATCTATTTATAACAGCTGGCCACGTGCTTGAAAAAGATGTTGCATCAATCGGATTTCCATACATTTATTGGAAGGGAGAAAAAATGTTATTAGATGACACATCACATTTACTTACTTCTTATAACGTTGAAGAAAATAAATCTGAAAGCTATGAGAGTGATTTAGCAGCAGACCTTGCGGTTTTTACATTTCCAAATGTTATAAGTCCTATGAAATTATCTCATAAATTACCGCATGTCGGCATGAAACTTTCCTGTGATTTCCATCATCGTTTAGACCCAACGTTTATTAAACATAATAAACGTTGTTATCTTTGGGAAACAACAGGAGTCGTTGACGAATATATTCAAAATGTTCCAAATTTTTTTACTGCCAAAATGGAACCCTCGCATCCAATTGGGGGAAGCAGCGGTTGCCCACTATATGCAAATGGCGTGGTATATGGTATTCTTCATGGCGGTAGAGACAATATATGCGCTTTCTATTCGGCAGTTCATGCCGCACAACTGCTAAGTCAAGTTCATGACTGAAGTTACTGACATCGAAAAAAGTTTAATTCATCTTGTCAAGGTTGACAACAGGATAAGCAACCCCATGATTTTACCACGATTGCCAAAAGTCTGGACATTCCTGGGAATGGTTTGTTTTTGCAACCACTGACAGGGATAATCACATGGCGGTAATATGACTTTGGAATAAGACCCTAAGGTCAAGTAATCGCTGTCTTAACATACTACAGAGTCAACTGCTATTAGGCCTAAGTTACAAATGATCGAAAAGGCTGACGCAACGGTATAATAACTTGAAACTCATTACGCCTTACCCCTCATCAACGAGGACGAATACTAAAAAGCCCACAAGCTGACTCGCTCAGCTTCAAGCATTGAATATAAGCGGCATAGGAATTCCTATACCGCTTTTTTCAGTCACAAAAATATGCGTAAAACGCTTGTCAATATGAATATAAATCTATACATTTGCCTTATAACTGTGGCTTTTGCCATGCAATCATTGCAACTATCATATTAATTAACCAACCAATAAACCATCTTTACTATGGCAAATCTATTAGACGAAACTCAGGGACCAATCAATGACAACGGACGCGACATCCATGTCATAGACCGCCAACTCCCAGTGACAATCACATTCAAATCAACTCTATTTGAGATTGCCCTATGGGTGACAATTCCGGTTCTGACATTACTTTATGTGTCCTTTATGGGCAACAAGCTCGAATCGCCGGAAATGGTGGCTCTGATTGGCTGCGTGTGCGGCATATTGCCGGGAGTGATATTCATCTTTATGAAAATTTCCGCACGCAACTACTTCCAGCAACTCGAACAGCGCATCCAAGCCGAAGCGTCAAACATCGACAACTACCTCGAACAGCGGGTGCAGATACTTCAGAATGTAGTAGGTCTTGTTGACCGCGCTGTAGACCTTGACAAGGACGTGATGAAGGCTGTGGCAGCATTGCGCGGAGGGAAAATCAACGACGCCAACCGCAGCGACGTAAACAGCCAGCTGAATATGGCTTGCGGACGGCTGTTTCCTCAAGTTGAAGCCTATCCCGAACTGAAAGCCCACCAGGCGATAGCCGACGCCATGCAGCAGAACAGCTATCTGCAGCGTGAAATCACGGCTGCCCGCACGGTATACAACAGCAGGGTGACCCAATGGAACACCGATATCTTCGCTTGGCCTACCAAGATGATTGTCGCAGCCCGTCAAGGCTACACGACAAGAATCCCGTTTACCGCCTCTGCCGAGACCCGCGAGATGGCTCGCCGCAAATTCTTTTAATCGGCGGTGATGACAGACGACATCTATGACCCGCTCGATGAATATGTCAACACGTTTCAACCACGCTTCGAGCAGGTAGCGAAAGACACATTCGCCCAACTGGCGAAGGAAGCCCAGGTGAATGTTGACGCCAACCGACAGACGTGCCGTTTGCTGTACGACGCAGAGAAGTCGCTCGGCGCGGTGAAATCACGCATCGGCTGGACAACGTTCTCATGCGTCATTCTTTGGTGCTGCGCAGCCATAGGAATTTTTGTCATCTGCAAAGATTACGGCACGATGAGCCCGGCAATCGCCACCGCTGTATTGTTGTCGGTATTGGCTGCTGTCATCTTGCTCTTATCCGTGATTCATCCACGCCTCAAAAGGCTGAAGGCTGAACGCGGCGACCTGAAGCAGACCATCGCGCAACACAAGGACGAGGCATGGGAGCAGATGGCGCCATTAAATCGCCTGTACGACTGGGATGTGCTGACGCGCATGATGACCGAGACCGTGCCTCGGCTTGAATTCGATCCTTACTTCACCGAGCAACGCCTCGCCGACCTGCGTCAGGTATATGGGTGGGACGACACATTCAATGCCGTGCGTTCGGTTGTCTACTCCCATTCCGGCCTTATCAACGGCAATCCGTTCGTGCTTTGCCGCACGCGCAAGATGGAGATGGGCACAAAGACATATTACGGCCACAAAACCATCTATTGGACCACACGCGAATATGGCTCAGACGGCAAAATGAAGACCGTGCACCATTCAGAGACCCTCACTGCCAGCGTCACAGCACCCTATCCCGGATACTACGAGAAGACTCGGCTTATCTATGGCAATGTGGCAGCCCCCAACCTCACGTTCTACCGCAAGAAGAACGGGCTTGCCAGTTGCAAAGGGTCGCTGTCATACAGATGGCACAGGCTAAAGTTGCGCAACAAGGCGCGCAATCTTAGCAAAGGCGACTATGCCATGATGACAAACGAGGATTTCGAAGTGGCGTTCGACACCAGCAACCGCAACGACAACCAGCAGTTTGCCCTGCTCTTCACGCCACTTGCCCAAGCCAATATGCTCAAGTTGCTTCAAGACGATGACGTGGGCTATGGCGACGATTTCGATTTTGTCAAGGACCACATGATAAACACCATCATTCCCGACCACATACAAGCCATCGACCTTGACATGAATCCGCGCCAATATCAACACTTTGACTACGACCAAGCGGAGCTCGACTTCCACGACATCAACGCACGCCTCTTCCGCGCCATATATTTCTCTCTGGCTCCATTGCTCTGCGTGCCGATGTACCAGCAGATAAGGTCGCGACAGAACATTTATGGAAGCCACATGCAGCGCCAAAGCGCATTCTGGGAACACGAGGCTCTTGCAAACTTCTGGGGTCAGGCGTATTTCAAACACCCGCAGTGTGTCACCGACAATATCCTCAAGACCAAGGCCCACAAGGACTCCGACGGCTCGACCACAATCACCGTCTTTGCCCATGGATACCGGACTGAAAAGCGCCTCACCTACATTTCAAAATGGGGCGGCGACGGCAGAACCCATCAAGTACCTGTGTATTGGGACGAGTATCTTCCTGTTGTAGGTCAAGGAAGCATCAGCATGACTGAAGACAACAGCGCAGATGCCGCCACTTCCCAGAAACAGCGCATAGACCACATCTCAGACGTGCTGAAGAAATCGGGGCTGAACGTGTACCGCAGACATATTGCCTCCAAAGTGCGATAAGAAAGCCTCTGATTTTTGCTCCTGCCCCGGCACAAAGCGGCGCAGCCACAGCCCATAAAAAAAGGCCGTTCACGCGAGTGCGTGAACGGCCTTTTTATGGAATAAGATACTTTGTCTTACTTTGATTTCTTCGCCATCTTGCGACGCATCATCGAGTAAGCCACCGGAGTTGCGACATAGATTGTCGACAACGTACCGAGGATCACACCGAAGAGCATTGCGAATACGAATCCGCGGATTGTCTCACCACCGAGCAGGAAGATTACGAAGAGCACGAGCACCGTAGTGGTCGATGTCATCACCGTACGTGTCAAAGTCGTGTTGAGCGACTTGTTGATCACGTCGCGGCGGTCCTGCTTAGGATAGAGTCCCACCATTTCACGGATACGGTCGAATACCACCACGGTATCGTTGATTGCGTAACCGATGATTGTAAGGATAGCTGCAATAAACTGCTGGTCGATCTCCATAGAGAATGGGAGCACGCCCCAGAAGAGCGAGTAGAAGCCGATAATCACAAACGATGTGAATGCCAGCGAAACCAACGCACCCATAGAGAACGAGAAGTCGCGGAAGCGGAGCAGGATGTAGAGTGCAATCGCAACGAGTGAGAGAAGCACTGACCAGACAGCACCGCGGGTCATGTCGTCGGCAATCGACGGTCCGACCATTTCCGAAGAAACCACACCATGGTGCTCATCCTTGACATTGAAGTTGTCATAGCTCATACCGTTGAGCTCATCTTTCAAACCAGCGTAAAGTTTCTGCATGATTTCCTGGTCCACATTGTCGCTGTTATCGTTGATCTTATAGTTGGTCGACACGCGCACACGGCTGTCGTTGTCAACAGTGATTACAGAGACAGAAGCGTCAGGGAACATCGGCATCAGCTTCGTTGTGATGTCGTCGGTCTTGACAGCGTGGTCGAATTGCACCACGTAGTTGCGTCCGCCAGAGAAATCGATACCCTTGTTGATGCCACGCACGAAGAACGAAACAATAATCACTACTGTGATAGCGGCAATCACTGTCCAAGCCTTCTTGGTTTGTCCGAGGAAGTCAACTCTTGTGCCGGTAAGGAAGTTGCGGCTGAATCGTGTTGTAAATGTGTATGTGCGCTCTTTCTTCTTCAACAATGCCTCAAACACAAGGCGAGAGATAAACACTGCTGTGAAGAACGAGCAGATGATACTTATGAGCAATGTAGTTGCGAAGCCCTTAATCAAACCTGTACCGTAAACCATCAAGATGATAGCAGTGATTACAGAAGTAAGGTTCGAGTCGAAGATAGCCGAGAATGCATTCTTGTAACCGTCGGCGAGAGCGGCTTTCACGTTCTTGCCGGCACGGAGTTCCTCCTTAGTGCGCTCGAAGATAAGCACGTTGGCATCGACAGCCATACCGAGCGAAAGCACGATACCGCAGATACCCGGCAACGTCAACACTGCCTGGAACGAAGCCAGGATTCCGAGAGTGAAGAAGAGGTTGAGCACCAAGCACATGTTGGCCACCATAGCCGGAGCGAATCCGTAGAACGAAATCATATATATCATCAACAGAATCAATGCAATCACAAACGACCAGATACCAGCCTCAATTGCCTGCTGACCGAGTGACGGACCGATTTCTGTGTGGCTTACGATTGACACGCCAGCCGACATGCCACCACCTGTAAGCACGTTGACCAAGTCGTTTGCCTCCTCAACGGTGAAGTTGCCGGTGATTGAAGAGCGTCCGCCTTCGATTGCTGTGTTAACTGTCGGGAATGAATATACCTGATCATCGAGAACGATTGCCACCTGCTTGCCGATGTTGTCACGGGTCAATTTTGCCCATTTCGAAGCGGCGTCGTTGTTCATCGTCATGCTGATTTCGTAAGAACCGCTGAACTGGTTGAGCTCTGCGCTTGCGTTGTCGATCATGTCGGCATCGCCGAGAGCAGCCTCACCGTTGCTTGTGCGGAGAGCCACCAACTGGAAGTATACGCCTTTCTTGTCGACGCCCTTCACTGACCAGCAGCACTTCAAGTCGGTCGGGAGCAGACGTTTTGCAGCAGCCGAACGGATGATGCGGTTTACGGCTGCAGTATCCGACTCATTTGCCACACCAATACATGCACCGCCTACATATTGAGCGGCAGGCACCTGCACGTCTTTACCGTCTTTGCCTTCAATGGTCATCATATCGTTTGACCAAATCATCTCTGCCAACGATTTGCCGGCAGGAGCAGCCTCAGGAGCCTTTGCCGGAGCCTCTTCAACAGCAGCTGCAGCCTCTGGTTGAGCAGTCTCAGCCACAGGAGCCGCGTCGACATCAGGAGCAGTTTCCTCTTTTACAGGAGCAGTTGCAACATTGCCCTTGCCAGAAGCATACTCAGAGCTGAGAGCCATGAAAGCCGACTGAAGATTGCGGGCATCGTAAGTTGCATAGAATTCCAATTTTGCAGAAGTCTGAATCAGCTTGTATACACGCTCAGGCTCTTTCACGCCAGGAAGCTCCATAAGGATTTGTCCCTCGCGCTGCATCTCCTTGATGTTAGGGGCGATCACACCGAAACGGTCGATACGCTCGCGGAGCAAGTTGACCGAACGAGAAACGTCGGTGCGTGTCTTCTCGCGGAGGATGCCTTCAACCTTAGAGTTGTTGTCGTTGGCGTTTACGCCTTCCACTGTTATGAATTTCTGAGCCAGACGCACGCCCGGGACGAGTTCCTCATACTTCTTGCAGAAAGCGCCGACGAAATCATCGCCTGCGTTCTGGCTGGCAAAAGCCAAAGCTTCGTTGAGTTTTGCGTCCAATGGGTTCTGTGCTTTTGAGCGGACAATGTCGGCTACTGAGATCTGGAGGGTGACGGTCATACCGCCCTTCAGGTCAAGACCCAGACCAATTTGTTTTTCGCGAACTTGATTGTATGTGTACCACATGTACACCTTTTCCTGCCCAACATCCTTGAGGTTGCGGGCATACGCTCTGTCATAGATTGAGTCGTAAGCGTTGCGGTAGGCATCTGATGCTTTGTCCTTGTTGATCTTCGCAGCCTCTGTAGCGGCAAATTTTGCAGCATTTGCGGCAGCGTCATTCTCCACGCTGTTTGTCACAAACGAGAAAGAAAGATAGAACAAGCAAACCAGTACCAAAAGCACGGTTATAACTCTGATAAAACCTTTACTTTGCATTTGTTTTTTAAGTTAATATTTGATTTTTAAATTTTATGCAGTTTTTTTCAGTCTGCAAATATACGGTATTTCTTTCAAGTTGAAAACTTTTTGTCAGAGTTTTAACCGTTTTGAAAATGTGTTTTTAAGCACATTATAATGTATCAGCCGCTTTTTCAACACATTCTTTACTCAAGAAAGCGAGGATAGTCAGGCAAATTTGCCATATCTTTTTTTGCAAACCGGCTTGCACCATCTTTGAATAAGACAGGCGACGCCTCGGATGTGCAAAATCAAACAAGTTTGTTTTGCTCTTGGATAAAACCGGCTTGCACTATCTTTCCATAAGATAGGCGGCGCCTCGGATGTGCAAAATCAAACAAGTTTGTTTTGCTCTTCTCTCGGCTTGCACTATCTTTGCAAGCAGAAACGGAAAATCAGATGAACAACAGCAAGTCTCTATATTACATATTTATTATTATAGCCGCTGCGGTGATGTACTCGTGCGCCAACATCGGCAATCCGAGCGGAGGCCCTATCGACAAGACTCCGCCAATCTTTATGCGCAGCAATCCCACGCCTAACGCCGTAAACGTGAAGGACCGCAAAATCGAGATTTTCTTCGATGAGATTGTCACTCTCAAAGACCCGTCGACAAAAATCATCGTGTCGCCGGCGCAAACGGAGATGCCGCGCATGTCGGCTCTCGGACGCAAGGTGACGGTGGAGCTGGTCGACTCCTTGCTGCCAAACACCACTTATACCATCGACTTCTCAAATTCAATCCAAGACAACAACGAGGGAAACGCCATCGACAACTTCGCATTCGCCTTCTCTACAGGAAGCGTCATCGACTCGATGCGCGTGTCGGGCTACGTGCTCGACTCCCGCACTCTGGAGTTGGGCTGCAAAGCAATCTTGCCGACTCCGCCTTCCACAAGGAGAAACTGCAACGCGTGGCGCTGACCAACGACCGCGGACAGTTCACCATACGCAACGTGTCGCCGGGAAGCTACCACATCTTCGCTCTTAAGGACCTCGACCGCGACTACAAGTTCGGCAACCCGACAGAAGACATTGCTTTCCTCGACTCAATAATCGTGCCGAGCATCGGCTCGCGCGAGGCAGCCGACACCGTCTATAACGACCTTAACGAGATTGACACCATCATGCGCGCCACGCGCCCGGCATATTTTCCCAACGACATACTGCTGTCAATGTTCAACGAAGACCGCAAGTCGCAATATCTTGCCAACAACCTGCGCGTCGACTCGACACGCATATCGCTGACCTTCGCCGCCGCAAGCGACACGCTGCCGTCGCTGAGCATAGTGGGACGCAACGACGTGCCCGACCAGTGGTACACTCTCGAACGCTCGCAGACCAACGACACGCTGACCTACTGGATACGTCCGCCACATCTTGTGTCGGCCGACACGCTGATGGTGGCAACCACATATCTGCGCACCGACACTGCCAGCAATCTGTCGTGGGGCACCGACACGCTGAAATTCACATTCCAGCGTCAAAAAGCCAAGAAAAAGAAGAAAAACGAGGAAACAGACTCCTTGGAGCAGATACGGTTTATGGAGCTGCACCCGCTGGCAAACGGCACCCAGGAGGTATACGCGCCGCTGCTGCTGCAGACCGGCACGCCGATAGAGCGCTACAGCCGCGAGGCATTCCATCTGCAACGCAAACTGCAAAACGACACGACATTCTACCCTGCGGAGATAAAAAGCATCGCCCTGCGCGACTCCACACTGAACCGGCGCGACCTTATGCTGAAGGTGGACTGGGAACCGGGAGCTGCCTACAAGCTCGCGGTCGACTCGCTTGCGATGACCGACATCTACGGACTCCAGACGAAGCCGCTGAAGGTTGACTTCAACGTGCGCAAAATGGAGGAATACGGCAACATCGTGTTCAACATTCCGGCAGTGCGCGACTCAGCCATTGTAGAGCTTCTCGACGGAACGGAGAAAATCGTGCTGAGGGCTCCGGTGAAAAACCACCGTGCCGAGCTGCTCAACCTGCTCCCCGGAAAATACTACGCCCGCTTGTTTATCGACCGAAACGGAAACGGAAAATACGACACCGGAAACTACGATATGCATCTGCAACCGGAGGAAACGGTCTACTACCCAGGAGCCATCAACTTGAAGAAAAACTGGGACGTGGAACAGACGTGGGACATCTACGCCACCCCTATCGACAAGCAGAAGCCTGAAGCTATAAAGAAGAACAAACCGGAACGAAAGAAATGGGAAAAAGTGAACACCGAAAAGACCGAGACCGACGAGGATGAAGAAAACGGATTCAGCGATTTCTCCAATCCAAACGACCCTAACCTACGGAATTCCAATAATTTCGGCAACTACAGCAGGTAAGACAGCAAAATTTATTTTCATTTTTTCGCCCAAAAATTTGCACAATCCACAAAGACGCATTACCTTTGCACTCGCAAAAGCCAACAACGCTTATGCCCAGATGGCGGAATTGGTAGACGCGCTGGTCTCAAACACCAGTGGAGTAAAATCCATCCCGGTTCGATCCCGGGTCTGGGTACACAGAAACGCTTGTAAGTCACTTACAAGCGTTTTTCTTTTGTTGGGTAGCAAAAAAAAATAAAATCGAGCTCAAGTCTGGGATTATACACAAGAAGACCGGTTTGCTAATCGACGCATAAGCCACCGTTCAGCACAATGTTTTTTTTCAAAAACACATCATTTTAAAGGAAATAGTTTGTTAGTTAGCAAACGTTTATTATCTTTGTGGGAATTTTTGAAGATAAAGAATTAAATATGAATCCGATTAAAAAGACCATCACGCTTGCCGACGGCCGCGAGATTACTCTCGAAACAGGCAAACTGGCAAAACAGGCTGATGGCGCAGTAGAGTTGCGAATGGGGAACACCATGCTCCTGGCAACTGTAGTATCAGCGAAAGAAGCCGGAGAGGGTGTTGATTTTATGCCTCTCCAAGTTGAGTACAAAGAGAAATTCTCGGCAGCAGGCCGCTACCCTGGAGGTTTCCAGAAACGCGAGGGACGCTCGTCAGACTACGAAATTCTGACTTCCCGCCTCGTAGACCGCGTGCTTCGTCCGCTGTTCCCTGAAAACTATCATGCAGACACATTCGTCAACATCATAATGTTCTCGTCAGACGGCGTAGACATGCCAGATGCATTGGCAGGATTGGCAGCATCAGCTGCAATCGCTGTCAGCGACGTGCCTTTCCACGGACCAATCTCCGAAGTGCGCGTAGCCCGCGTCGATGGAGAATTCGTAATCAACCCTACCTTCGAGCAGGTTGAGCGTGCCGACATCGAGCTGATGGTTGGCGCAACCTACGACAACATCATGATGGTGGAAGGCGAGATGAACGAAGTTTCAGAGCTCGAACTTCTCGAGGCACTCAAAGCCGCTCACGAAGCAATCAAGGCTCAATGCCTCGTACAGATGGAGCTCGCCAAGGAAGTAGGCGCCGTGAAACGCGAATACTGCCATGAGGTCAACGACGAAGACCTCCGCAAAGACGTACACGACAAATGCTACGAAAAAGCATACGCCGTGGCTAAGGCCGGCAGCGCCGACAAGCAATGGCGCAACGAGTCGTTCAAGAAAATCGAGGAAGACTATCTTGAGACAATACCTGAAGAAGAACGCGACGAGAAAGCACCGCTCGTGGCCCGCTACTACCACGATGTGGAGAAAGAAGCCGTGCGCCGCTGCATCCTCGACGAAGGCATCCGTCTCGACGGCCGTAAGACCGACGAAATCCGTCCTATCTGGTGCGAGGTTGACTACGTCCCAGGCCCTCACGGATCTGCAGTGTTCACCCGTGGAGAGACTCAGGCTCTCGCCACTTGTACCCTCGGCACAAAACTCGACGAGAAGATTCTCGACGACGTGCTCAACCAGGGCAAAGAGCGTTTCCTTCTGCACTACAACTTCCCTCCATTCTCAACAGGCGAAGCAAAGGCACAACGCGGCGTAGGCCGTCGTGAAATCGGTCACGGCAACCTTGCCCACCGCGCACTCAAACGCATGTTCCCTGACAATTTCCCATACACTTGCCGCATCGTTTCCGACATTCTTGAGTCGAACGGCTCATCGTCGATGGCAACAGTATGCGCCGGCACATTGTCGCTGCTCGACGCCGGTGTGAAGATGAAAAAGCCGGTTGCGGGTATTGCAATGGGTCTTATCACAGACTACGACAGTCCTAAATATGCCATTCTTTCCGACATTCTCGGCGACGAGGACCACCTCGGCGACATGGACTTCAAGGTGACCGGTACAACTGACGGTATCACCGCAACACAGATGGATATCAAGTGCGACGGACTTTCCTACGAAATCCTTGAGAAAGCCCTCAACCAAGCTCGCGAAGGCCGTCTGCACATCCTCGGAATCATCAACGAAACAATCCCTGCGCCACGCGAAGACTACAAGCCTCACGTGCCACGCATCGAGACATTGGTTATTCCGAAGGAATTCATCGGAGCTGTCATCGGCCCGGGCGGAAAAATCATCCAAGGCATCCAGGAACAGTCGGGTGCAATCGTCACTATCGAGGAAGAAGGCGACCATGGCAACATCGAGGTTGCCGCTCCAAACAAGGACGCAATCGACAAAGCTATGGCTCTTATCAAGGGCATCGTAGCGCAGCCTGAAGAAGGTGAGACCTACACAGGTAAAGTGGTTTCAATCATGGACTTCGGCGCATTCGTTCAATTCATGCCTAACCGCGACGGTCTGCTCCACATCTCTGAAATCGCATGGGAGCGTTTCGAAAAGATGGAAGACACCGGTTTGCACGAGGGCGACGAGGTGACAGTGAAACTCATCGAAATCGACAAGAAAACAGGCAAGTTCCGCTTGTCAATGCGCGCTCTGCTTCCGAAGCCGGAAGGCTACGTAGAGCCTGAGCGTCCGGCTCGCCCACCACGTCGCGACGGCGACCGCCGTGGAGGCGGGCATCGCGATGAC
>ENA-ORUX01002267-ORUX01002267.1-human-gut-metagenome-genome-assembly--contig:-NODE-2267-length-12835-cov-8.775196_pt1 | contig 12835 bp, 10 predicted proteins | sample MGYA00242087_ERZ509225 | MGnify/ENA primary metagenome ERZ509225 (study PRJEB26280, sample SAMEA2338864) | human gut metagenome | biome: human gut; feature: human-associated habitat; material: faeces... | reverse complement strand
CAAATGCCAGTGAAGACTTTCCTGATCCGCTTAAGCCGGTAAGAACTACAAACTTATCTCTGGGAATATCCACACTGAGATTCTTCAGGTTATTCTCATTGGCTCCTCTGATTCTGATAAACTGTTTCTTATTCTCTGCTGAAAGAACAACTCCGTACCATTTTCCATAAGTTTTGGAATCAGATCTTAAGTCTACAGCTACGTCAAATACTTTTCCTCGCACAACTCGTACTAATTTTCCCTGTGGAAACTGTTTCTGGAAATGTAATCCACGAAGTACGCCTCTTGTAGACATAGACTGGTTATCCTGTACGAATACCATATCAAGTCCTGCTTCTTTCATGTCGTTCTGGTTATATGTTTCTACGAAATATCCTCTTTCATCTTTAAATACTGTTGGTTCAATAACATAAAGTCCTTCAATATCGCAAGGTGTTACTGTAATTTTTCCCATGATCGTTCTCCTTTTTATTTTAATATTCAATCTCTTTTAAATATCTGCTTAATGCATCCTGCCATGTTGGTAATGGTGTAAATCCATTGGCTGTCAGCTTGCTCTTATCCATTCTGCTGTTAGATGGACGTTTTGCCTTCGCAGGATATTCGTCACTGCTGACTGGTGCAACGGATACGTTCATCCCTGCCTGTTTGAAGATTTCACAGGCAAATTCATACCATGTGCAAATTCCTTCATTTGTTGCATGATATCTTCCATATTTGTCTGTCTGGATCATATCCACTAACAATCTTGCAAGATCATATGTGTATGTTGGTGACCCTGTCTGGTCATTGACAACGGTTAAATGATCGTGTGTCTTTCCTAAGTTTAACATTGTTTTGATAAAGTTCTTTCCATTCACTCCAAATACCCAGGCGATACGGACTGTGAAAAATTTCTTTACATGTTCTTCGATAGCAAGTTCCCCTTCATATTTTGTCTGTCCATAGACATTAAGAGGTTCTCTCTTATCATCTGGTTCCCAAGGTCGCTTACCCTGCCCGTTAAATACATAGTCTGTGCTGATATATACCATCTTGGCATCTATCTTCTTGCAGGCATCAGCGATATTCTGAGTGCCGTCTGCGTTGATTGCATGCACCTTTGCTTTTTTATCATCATCCTCAGCCAGATCTACTGCTGTCCATGCTGCACAGTGTACTACCACGTCAGGCTTAAGCTCTGTGATTGTTTTTTCCACTGCATCACGGTCTGTGATGTCGAGTGAGACATATGGCATCTTTGTAACTGCTGTGCCATCATCTGCTCCGCTGTACTGTGGTGCTATATCTGTTCCGATTCCTTCATAACCGCGTGCTGCCAGGTCGTTCATTACGTCGTGTCCAAGCTGACCTGCAACTCCTGTAACAAATATTTTCATTTTTTTTGGGGGTCTCCTTTATACTTAATTATTATCGTGACTAACATCACCATATATGCGCAAAACCACCAGACAAACGATAATAACTATCTATTCGCGTACATCTTCTCGTAATAGTTCTGGTACTCTCCGCTGATGATCGTCTCCCACCACTCACGGTTGTCAAGGTACCATTTGATTGTCTTCTTGATGCCGTCCTCGAACTTTGTCTCTGGAAGCCATCCGAGCTCATTGTGGATTTTTGTTGGGTCGATTGCGTAACGCATATCATGGCCCTTACGGTCTCCTACAAATGTGATAAGGCTCTCCGGCTTATTGAGCTCCTTACAGATAATCTTTACGATTTCAAGGTTTGTCTTCTCATTGTGTCCACCTACGTTGTAAACCTCTCCTACACGTCCGTTGTGGATGATAAGGTCGATTGCCTTGCAGTGATCCTCTACATAGAGCCAGTCACGCACGTTCTCGCCTGTTCCGTATACCGGGAGTGGCTTATCATTAAGTGCATTTGCAATCATAAGTGGGATAAGCTTCTCCGGGAAATGGTATGGTCCGTAGTTGTTTGAGCAACGGCTGATTGTTACAGGAAGTCCATATGTGCGGTGGTAAGCAAGCACGAGTAAGTCTGCTGCTGCCTTTGATGATGAATATGGGCTTGATGTATGGATTGGTGTATCCTCATGGAAGAAAAGGTCAGGGCGGTCAAGTGGCAGATCTCCGTATACCTCATCTGTTGATACCTGGTGATATCTTTTAATACCATACTTGCGGCATGCATCCATAAGCACTGATGTTCCGATGATATTTGTATCAAGGAATACCTGTGGATTCTCGATTGAACGGTCAACGTGTGACTCTGCTGCGAAGTTTACAACCATATCAGGATGCTCTTCCTCAAATAATTTGTATACGGCGTCACGGTCTGTGATGCTCTCCTTTACGAAACGGAAGTTTGGATTGTCCATTACAGGCTCAAGTGTTGAGAGATTTCCTGCATATGTGAGACAGTCTAAGCATACGATACGGTAATCCGGATATTTGTTAAGCATGTGAAATACGAAGTTGCTTCCGATAAATCCTGCTCCACCTGTTACGATAATTGTCATTTTGATTTCCTCCTGATTCCCGCTTTTTGCAAGCGAGATTTAAATTATTTCTATTAACTTAATCTACTAGCTAACTAACGCAATGTCGATTTTACTATAATTAGTACAGTTGCTCGCGGTATTTTCCATCAAGTACATCCTTTAAGTACTGTCCATACTGGTTCTTCTTTACGAGCTCATATGTCTTTAATACATCATCCTTTGTAATCCAGCTGTTTAAGTAAGCGATTTCCTCAAGACATGCTATCTTGCGGTGCTGATGTGTCTCGACTGTCTTGACAAAGTTTGTGGCATCTACAAGACTCTCATGTGTTCCTGTGTCAAGCCATGTGAAGCCCTGTCCTAAAAGCTCTACATTGAGTGCCTTTTTCTCGAGATAGATTCTGTTAAGGTCTGTTATCTCAAGCTCTCCTCTGGCTGATGGCTTAAGGTTCTTTGCGTACTCTACTACGTTGTTGTCGTAGAAATAAAGACCTGTGACACAGTAATTACTCTTTGGATGCTCCGGCTTTTCCTCGATTGAAATAGCCTTTCCCTCTTTATCGAACTCTACGATACCGAATCTCTCAGGGTCATCTACATAGTATCCGAATACTGTGGCGCCCTTACCACTCTCTGCGTTTTCAACTGCGGCCTTGAGTCTCTTGTTGAGACCGTGTCCTGCGAAGATGTTGTCTCCGAGAACCATGGCTACTGTATCATCACCGATAAATTTCTCACCGATAACGAATGCCTGTGCCAGTCCGTCAGGGCTAGGCTGTACCTCATAGGTGAGGTTGACACCAAACTGATGTCCGTCTCCTAAGAGCTCCTTGAATCTTGGTGTATCCTGTGGTGTTGAAATGATCAGGATATCTCTGATGCCTGCATTCATAAGCACTGACATTGGATAGTAGATCATTGGCTTGTCATAAATTGGAAGTAACTGCTTTGATGTAACCATTGTGAGTGGGTAAAGACGTGTGCCTGACCCTCCCGCTAATATAATACCTTTCATGTTGTTCTCCTTTAAACTGAAACTACGTGCTGCACTTGATGCTTTCGGTCTGTAGAATACACTGACCTGATTCATCATTTATCTGCATTATAAAAGGTGCCCCAAGGGCACCTTCAAGTACTTTTTTATATTTTTAGCATTTTTCACAAAATATATGCTTATAATATCCTGTTTTTGAATCATTTTCGTGCAATAAATACACCTGCATCCTTTGTGATATGGAACCCTCCCTCTGTCTTCTTTCTGACAAATGCTGCAAATTCCTTATAGCGGTCCACAATATACCTGTTCTGGTTGCCGTGGCACGAAAGCACATACTCTATCACAGGCTCTGCTTTTTCTACCACAAGCTCATCCTCGTATCCATGCCAGCTTACCTCACCAAAGTATTTTCCAAGTATTGCCTCACCATTTTCTTTACCGAATTGCTCATACAGCCTTTCCGCTGACAGCTCTATACGGTCATCAAACTCCTGCACCAGGTCGTTTATTTCCTTCATATGCCGTGAGCTGTATGTACTGCACACAAACGCGCCACCGGGCTTTAGCACCCTTAGGATTTCACTGCACACGGCATCCAGATTGTCACAATAGAACAGTACATGGTCTGCTATCACGCAGTCATACGATGCATCCGGCTTATACAGCCTGTGGGCATCCATCACCTCATATGTGAAGCGCTTGTCATCTGCGCCTACATTTCTCGTCGCATCCCTTACCATGCCATACGATATATCAGTCAGGATTATCTGCATATCTGCCGGTATCCTGTCTATGTTCTGTGTCCAGAGAGAGGCATCACCACAGCCCACCTCAAGCACCTTTTCCCCCTCAAAAAAGCTGCACTCATCAAATACCCAGCTAAACCAGCTCACCGGATTCATCGAGAAATCCCTGTGCAGATTAATTCTGGCTGATATATTTGAAGCATCCCTGTACTGCTGCTTTAGCTTTTGCTCCATCTCGTTTATATTAACCAGCTCCAGCATATGACTCCAGTCCACGCTTCGCCCCTCGTCTATTACCTCTGAAGCCTCCTGCAGTGCCGATTTCATAAGCTTCATCTGCTCTATCCTCTCCTCTACGAGGCCAAGCTGCATGTGAAGCGACTCAGACATGACATTGCTGTCCGTGTTTCTGAGTGTCATCTCTTTGATATCATCCAGGGAAAAGCCCAGATATTTGAGAAACAGTATCTGCTGTAGACGCGCAAAGTCGTCATCATTATAGAATCTGGCTCCGTTTTCGTTTACGTAGGATGGTTTTAAAATATTGTGCTCGTCATAGTACCTGACGGTTTTTTTGGTAATATGCGCTTTTTTTGCAAATTCTCCTGAGGAGTAGTAGCCGGGTAGTTTCATCGTTGCGTTGCCTTTCCTCTTATTTTCTTACTTTTGAACTTCCTATATCTAAGTATATCATAATTTTCTAACATAAGATTTATTAATATTTACTTATTTTCATTGTTTCTGCTTGTTTTTCCGGAAAATGTACTTATAATTATAATATCACTATGCAACAAGGAGAAAACAATGAAATACGATTATATAGTAGTAGGTTCCGGTCTCTACGGAGCCATCTTCGCCCATGAGGCAAAGGCCAAGGGCAAATCAGTGCTTGTTGTGGACAAGCGTCCTAACATAGCAGGAAATGTTTACACCGAAAAGCAGGAGGGCATCAATGTACACATGTACGGAGCCCACATTTTCCACACCAATGACAAGAGGGTCTGGAACTACATCACACAGTTTGCTGAGTTCAACCGCTTCACAAACAGCCCTGTAGCCAACTACAAGGGTGAGCTTTACTCAATGCCTTTCAATATGTACACCTTCAACAAGATGTGGGGTGTGGTGACACCGGAGGAGGCTGCTGCAAAGATTGATGAGCAGAAAAAGGAAATCACCGGTGAGCCTAAAAATCTCGAGGAGCAGGCTATCTCACTCGTTGGCCGTGATATCTATGAGAAGCTCGTGAAGGGCTACACTGAGAAACAGTGGGGCCGTGATTGTAAGGAGCTTCCGGCTTTCATCATAAAGCGTCTTCCTGTTAGACTTACATTTGACAACAATTACTTCAATGCTCTTTACCAGGGTATTCCAATCGGTGGCTACACCAAGATGGTTGAAAATCTGCTCGACGGCATTGAGGTCAGATTGAATACCGACTACCTTGAGCACAAGGCTGAGCTCGATGCTCTTGCTGACAAGGTGGTATACACAGGTCCGATTGACGCATACTTTGGCTTTAAGCTAGGTACTTTGGAATACCGCTCAGTGCGCTTTGAGAATGAGACCCTCGATATTCCTAACTTCCAGGGCAATGCCGCTGTCAACTATACAGACCGCGAGACTCCATGGACACGTATCATCGAGCACAAGTGGTTCGAGTTCGGCAAGGATGAGGATGGCAATGATCTGCCAAAGACTATTATCAGCCGTGAGTACTCTTCTGAGTGGAAGGCCGGCGATGAGCCTTACTACCCTGTAAACGATGAGAAAAACGGACAGCTCTATGCCAAGTACAAGGAGCTTGCCGACAAGGAGACCGGTGTTATATTCGGTGGTCGTCTCGGCGAGTACAAGTACTATGATATGGATACTACCATTGCTTCTGTACTTGATATGTGTGAGAAGGAGCTTGGCTAATTAGTCAGGCTTCCCACAAAATGCTTTGTTTATGTCATACAAAACCGCCCATAGCATATCATTTGCCACGGGCGGTTTTTAGTTATTAAATATAATTCAAGCTCATTTCCACTCTTCATGCATTGCTACTGTGCATTTCTTCTTATAGCAGGCTATTCCGTATTTTAATACATGCTTCACATCATACTGATACAAATAAGATGTATATCTCATTTTATCAATCTGTTTAATTGCCTCTTCCGCCAATTCATCAACATTTCCGTCATCTGCATATTTCACTTCAATAACAATTCCTGTATCGCTGTCATCTATAAGCACCTGGATATCACTAAAGCCATCCCCCGACTCACAGTTAGACCTTACTGACCAGCCCGCCTTGCAGCCCAATATGCCAAGCAGGATTCCATGATAAAAATTCTCCCTGATATTTTTTCGTACAAATGTATCTCTGACGCTTATGGTAGACTCCATAAATTCCGTAAACAGTTTTTCTACCATTTTCGCATCTGCGCCAAGCAGTGCACTGCAAAAAGCATTCACCCTCTGTCCATCAGCAGACAGCCTTGCCCTAAAAAGCGTAAGTATATGCTCTGTGATAATATTTCTGATTTCCAGATTAGGTACTATGAGATCATACCTTCTGCCATTAGGCTTTCCTCTGTAAGTCAGATAGCCAGTCATAAAAAGTGCACTCCACAGATTTTCTATAGAGTCATACATCTCACTATAGGTAAGCTCCTCGTATATTTCCTTCTGAATGATTTCTCCATTGACCAGCCTCTCAAGTTCACTTTTTGCTGCTTTATTCTGTCCATCTGCAATATCTATAAAGTGTTTTATCACGTCATTACCGCTTGTGTTGAGCCAGTAATTTTTCGGTTCCAGATCAGGATTTGTTATATGACTGTTGCAATAATTAATCACATCCCACGGACAGTATACATCCTCACTTCCAAAACGATATCCATCATACCATGCCTTCACAATATCGTATTTATCATCCTGACCATAATAGTGAAGCAATTGTCTGACTTCGTCATCAGTAAATCCAAAGCTCTCGTCAAATTCCTCATCTGTTATTGAAAATACATTAAAATTATTGAGTCCTGTAAAAATACTTTCCTTCGCCACCCGAAGGCACCCGGTAAGCACCGCAAATTCAAGGCTGTCATTTGTTTTCAAAACACTTGAGAGCATATTTCTGATTAAATCCACCATCTGCTCATAATATCCATTCTGATTTGCCTTTGCTAACGGAACATCATACTCATCTATCAGTATAATAACCTTCTTATTAAAATGCTTCTCCAGCAGTGTGGTAACGGTTTTTAATCCATTTACAGCAATCCTTCGGCTCATTTTATTTTCCAGTAATCCCTTAAAGGTCATTTTCTCGACATCTGTCAATTGACTGCTTTCTAATAAGAACTGATTTTCCAGTGCCACTTCAAATACCATGTCGCACACCATATCAAATGCATCATCAAAGTTTAAAGCCTCAACACTCTTTAATGAGACTGAAATCACCGGATACTGTCCCATATACCTCTCACACAGCGCCTTATTTTTAGAAATATATAATCCATCAAAAATCGTCTCGTCTGTGCCTATCTCAAAGAAGCTCTGCAACATACTCATATTGAGCGATTTTCCAAATCTCCTCGGTCTGGTGAAAAGATTGGCCACTCCTCCTCGATTAACGAGTGTCTCTATCAATCCGGTCTTATCTACATAATAATAATCCTTTTTTATCATATCAGGAAAATTCTCTATTCCTATTGGAAGCCTCTTCATACTGACCCTCCGATTTTTATTCAATAATCCTGTTTATATAAAAATATATACCCATACTGTATAATTTACAAAAATAAATCAGCTATACTAATGTCTATAGTATAGCTGATAAAGATATAAATTACAATTTTTTTCCGGCCAGATTTATCTCAGCCGCAGGAATATGCTCCCTAAGGCACTCATATCCATACTCCTTCGAATATGCATATATAGCCGGAAGCTGTCTTGACAGAAAGAGCGCCGGTGCTTCTGTCACCGAGTATGCGCCACAGTGCCCGAACTCAAGAACATCGCCAAGCTCAAGCTTCTTAAGCTTTACTTCTCTGACCAGCACATCTGCTACTGTACATAAGCTTCCGCAAAGTGTATAGTCTGTGTCCGGCAGTTCTGTTAATTCCACACCGTTTTTTTCTTCATTTTCTGATACTTCACCGGCATATACCTTAATCGGTGGCACCTGCATTGCCATCCTCTGCCCGAAGTAATTCAGGTGGTGGATTCCTCCATCCAGAATCGCATAATTGGCATCGCCTGTCGATTTAAGGTCCTTTACCTGTGTGTAATATTTACCGCATGAGGCTGCGAGGAATCGTCCCATCTCAATGCCAAGCGGATATTCCACAGCAAATTCTCTAAGCACCTCTGCTGCCTCATCAAGTGCTTGTATTTCCCTTTTCTGCCAGTCTTCCTCAAAATACTCCACACAAAGTCCCGGACCATACTCTACAAGCTGTGGCTCAAAGCTGTATTTGTCCTTTAACATGGTAAGTGCAGACTTTATTTTTTCCAAGTCCTTATTTATTTTGCGAAGACTCTTCTGTGTGCCGGAATAGTAGTGGATGCCCATTACCGCAATGCCCTTAAACTCATCCGGATGCGAAATGATATATTCAATATCATCAAGCGACATGCCAAACTGGTTGCCACTTGTCAGGCGAAGTATGACATGTGCTTTCGTTTCGGCAAACTCGGCTTCATGCGCACCTTCCTGTATACATTCAAGCATCACTTCTGATATCAGCGCCGCATGTCTTATGCTCTCACAGGTGAGTATACCGGCGCCATATGAAACTGCTCGCTCTATATCGCATTTTTCCTTCATCACACCTGAATAGATGATGCTCTCCGGCTTCACGCCAAGTGCTATACATATCTCAAGCTCTCCAGGGCTGCACACCTCCACATGGTCTAAGCCCTCCGGCAGCCTGTGAAGCAGAAATGGGTTTGCCTTTATCGAAAAGCAAAGCGGTATCCTACGTCCTCCTTTACAATCAAGAGCAGCCCTTATCATGGCTGCTCTTTTTGCAAACTCATCCGTATCAAATACATAGTACGGTGTCTGTCTCATATGCTTTATTCCTCCACAAGCTCTTTCACAAGCTTCTCGATTGCATCTACTGAGTTGAAATTCTCAGGAACCAGATCCTTTGGTCTGATTGTGATGTCAAACTCATCAGTCAGCTCCGATACGAGTGAAACTATATCAAATGACTCAAGAATTTTGTCATCGATGAGCTTTGTCTCCTTCTCAAAATCCACATCCGGTCTTAATTCCTCTAAAATCTCTAAAATTGTGTCTCTCATTTTACATTTCCTCCAGTTTTTTCATATCATATTTTCCGTTTGGAAGCTTAGGAAGCTGCTCCAGTTTCTTGATTTTCCTTGGCACCATAAAGCCCGGGAGCTCGTCCCTCAGTGCCAGCGCAAGGCTTCTCCTGTCACAGTCACCTGTGTAGAAAAGTATCAGCACCTCTTTTGCTTTATTATATATAACGCAGCTTTCTGCGACTCCCTCGACCACATTGGCGGCATGCTCCACCTCGTCAAGCTCCACACGGTGTCCCATGTGCTTTATCTGGCGATCCATGCGTCCACAGAAATAAAGTATGCCGTCCTCATCGAGCCTTCCGTAATCCCCTGTGCGGTACATCCGCTCAGGATAAGCCTTATTGAGTGGATTAAGTGTAAATGCCGCAGCTGTCCTCTCCGGATCATTATAATAACCCAACGCCAGGATTGGTCCACATACGCATATCTCGCCCTTTTCTCCGACAGCCGGCTCATTTCCATGCTCATCTATCAGGAAAACTCTGTAATTGTCATAAGCGCGGCCTATCGGAAGCACCTCGTCATCTTCCACTGTATGATCCACGCTATAGTATGTGCATGATGCTGTGGCCTCTGTCGGTCCATACTGGTTCACAAAATGTGCTTCCGGCAGATTTTCCTGCCATTTTCTGAGTACCCTGCACGGCATCACTGAGCCTGAGAAGCAGATTTTTCTAAGACTCTTAAGCCCTACTTCCTCAAATGCTCCAAGCGATGTGAGGATGGTAAATGCCGAAACACTCCAGCCGACACTGCTGACCTTCTTATCATTCATGTAATCAAACAGGGCATTTGGCTCCATAAAATACTCTTTTGGAATAATCGCTGTGCTGCATCCTGTCTTTAGCGGCAGATAAATGTCCCTGATTGCCGCAATATAGTCAAGCGGCGACTGATTGCCCAGCACATCACTTTCCTCTATATGCATTACATCACAGTAAGCATTGATGTATGTCATAAGTGACAGATGCGATGTCATGACTCCCTTTGGATTGCCGGTGGAGCCTGACGTGTAGATGATGTACAGCGGGTCTGTCATGGACATCTGCATGCGGACTGTTGCGAGCTTCTCCAGTGAGCTGTCATCTGTTTTTCCTGCACAGCTTGTGACAACACCACCATCTGTATCGTTCTCACTATCCGTCACAGCGTCTCCTGCTGATTCACTGATTTTACAATTACTATCAGCGCACGCCACCTGCTCGAAGCGCGATATATCCTCAGCGACAAATATCTGCGGTCTATCGAAGGATTCTGACTTTGCCAGCTCATCCACTATGCTCTCCACATGCTCAAGACTTTCCCTGTCAGCCACAATAGCCCCTGGGCACAGATTTTCAAGTATTTTTTCAATTCTCTTGTCAGGAAGCGATGCATCAATCGGTGCATACGGTCTGCCTGCATATACCACACCCAGGAAGTATGCCGGTGTCACCATTTTCCTTCCGGCAAATACTGCAACAGGGGTTCTGTCCACTCCAAGCTGTTCTACCAGATATGCTCCTGTATTTCTTGCTATATCATACACCTGCCTAAACGTAATGCTGCTTTCAGTATCTGAAAATGCAGGCTTATCAGGGTATTTTTCTACTGTGGCCTCAAGCCACTCCAGTACGTTTTTCATCTTAGTCCTCTTTCATGCATTAATAAACGTTGCCGAAAAAAATTATAGCACATAACATCCGAAAAAAATGTCATGTGCTATCGAATTAAGAATTCTTAAGAAAGCCTTAATTTTTTTCTGTAGGTTTTTCTATATTTGATTCTCCTATTAAATATATCGGTCTGTCCTTTGCCTCGAGATAAAGCTTTGACAGATATAATCCCAAAATGCCTATGCTAAGCAGTTGTATCCCACCTATAAAAAGTATGATAACAACGGTCGAAGCCCAGCCTGCTACCGGATCACCAAACACAAGTCTTCTTATTATGATAAAAAGCATAGCTGCTATCGCCACAATAAAGCTGAACACTCCGGCTATTGAAGCCATGTATAGCGGAGCATTTGAAAATGCTACTATTCCATCTAAACTATAGAGAAACAGCTGCCAAAATGACCACTTTGTCTCGCCAGCCACGCGGTTTACATTTTCAAACTCAAGCCATTTGACCTTGAATCCTACCCAGCCAAATAATCCTTTTGAAAACCTATTGTACTCTTTTAGCGATAAAAGAGCATCCACATATTTCCTGTTCATCAGCCTGTAATCACGTGCCCCATCAACCATATTTGCCTTTGAAATCTTACTCATCAGCCTATAGAACTTTCTGGCAAAAAAAGATCTAATCGCTGGTTCACCTTTGCGTGTCACCCGCCTTGTACCGACAGCATCATAACCTTCTTCCATAAGAGCCTTGTACATCTCAGGCAGCATATCCGGCGGATCTTGAAGGTCAGCATCCATTATCGCCACATATTCCCCCACCGCATGCTGCAAGCCTGCATACATGGCTGCCTCCTTGCCAAAATTGCGTGAAAAGGATATGTATTTCACACCGGAATCATTTACGGCAAGCTCCTTTGCGACATCGAGTGTCCCGTCCATAGAGCCGTCATCCACTATAATCAGTTCATAGGACAATCCCGTTGTCTCACTCTCTTGACTCATCTGATCAAACACCTGAGTTATTTTATTATAAAAAAGAGGCAGAGCCTCTTTCTCGTTAAAGCATGGTACCACAATGCTTATCTTATTTTTTTCCATATAAGCCACCCTGCATATAATATCAAATAAATAAAAAATCCGATTGCCGCTCCTGCCGTATTTGTCACAAAATCATCAAGCTGACAATATCCCCTGCCGGTAACCAGCTGCGTGTACTCAATTGCTGCGCTTATAAAAGCACCAACAGGTATTGTAAACCATCTCATCCAATTTTTAAAAACCAGTGGAAACAAAAGCCCAAATGGTATAAATAATACTATATTTTCTATAAAATAAGCGTGCATCTGAAGTGTCATGCCCCATGTGCTCCACAGCACCATATCGGCGACGCCGGTTCTACTTCCCGGCTCCCTTGAATAATACACTATCATTATAAGCGTATACATATAGGCCACAAAGGTGCCGCAGAACAGCATATGCCAGATTTTGCCCACTATCTTTTTTCTTCTCTCATCTGCCTGTGATACCTCTCTCATTGTGAAAAGATATCTCAGCAGACACACAAAAATATACATCGCAATGCAGATTAAAGCCAAATATACCGCTGACGGAAGATATTTGAACTTTTCCTGTATGTCTCTTATTATATAATCCTTTAAACTCAATGTCCTTTTTTATGCTCCTTGTAGGCACGAAT
>ENA-ORUX01002259-ORUX01002259.1-human-gut-metagenome-genome-assembly--contig:-NODE-2259-length-12867-cov-6.343272_pt1 | contig 12867 bp, 11 predicted proteins | sample MGYA00242087_ERZ509225 | MGnify/ENA primary metagenome ERZ509225 (study PRJEB26280, sample SAMEA2338864) | human gut metagenome | biome: human gut; feature: human-associated habitat; material: faeces... | reverse complement strand
GACAAATTTTACATCGACTCTGCTGCAACGAGCAGAGAAGAAATCGGTAATCCACCACATTATGGAACGGTAAATAAACTAAGACAGGAAGGAATCCCAGTTCTAAAACACCGTGCCATCCAGATGACAAAACAAGATTACAAAGAATACGATTATATTATCGGTATGGATGCATGGAATCTAAGAAATATGAATCGTATTACAGGTGGTGACCCAGATGGAAAGATTCATCTGTTATTAGACTATTCCAAACATCCAAGAGACATCGCAGATCCATGGTATACAGGGAATTTTGACGATACATACAGAGATGTAGTCGAAGGGTGTGAAGCGTTCATGAAATATTTAGGGGAAGAACAATTATAAAACTGAAAATTACTGAAATTCTGTCATATGTTTCCGATACCACAATGGCATCAGATTCCTCTGACACTGATGATTTTCTCGTTCTTTAATCCCAATCGTATTGAAAAAGTCTTTCCATAGATCAATAAACGGATCGTCTGTCTGAATGGACAGCCGGTCCATTTCTTCTTTTGAAAGTATTGTTAAATAATAATCTTGATCTGCAGGATGAACGACAGCGATGAAGCGTTTATCATCAATGATCATCCAGTTTTCAGAAGGCAGACGATCAGAAAAATGTGGTGCAACCAGAGTCAATACATTACTCTTTGGCTCAATATGACTTACCAACACATCCCCAGGCATATTCGCAAATCGGATAAATTCCACATGAAAATGAGCTTCATTTCCAACTTTACGTTTCAATTCAAACATCCGCATAACCACAGGTTCCTGAAGAAAATCCACAACATGAGCACCATAATGGAATCCAGCAACCATAAAACGATAAACCGTATCTAATTTATCCTCGGCATCAGACATTGTAGCTTCATAGATCATAATATAAGCCTGATAAGAAATCTTACTCTTGATAGAACGAACGACACTGGCAGTTTTCTCCGGATCAGCATCCACATGCCGATAATCACAGAATAATTCCAGATTCCCAATCGGTTCTGTTTTCAATTTAATATTGGAATGACCAAGTCTTGATGCCCAGGCCTCATAAACACAAGTCATCATCGCATCAAAATTATCTTCACAGGTAAAAACAGTCATAATAGCCTCCAGAATAAAAAAATAACGAAAATTACATCTGTCCAAACAAAGTTTTCGAAGAATCTTCTACAGTGACTTCAGATTGAAAATTAAAATCATCAAATAAAGAAAGCTGTCGATAGGTCTGTGGATGATCAATCTCCCAATTTTGCTTTCCATCCTCACCAATCAGCTGCCTGGTAATAAAATCTTCCTCAATCGGTATCCGATACATCATCTTCCCGCTGCAGGTGATAAAATACTTCGCACGTTTTAATACAATCCCCATTTTCTTCAAATGCTCAAAATTAAGAGTTCCATGTTTGCGTGCCTTTACAATACGAAATGCAGACTTTGTCCCAATTCCAGGAACACGAAGCAACACATCATAAGAAGCACGATTGATCTCAACTGGATAAATATCAAGGTGACGTAACGCCCAGTCACACTTTGGATCAAGCATCGTATTAAAATTCGGCCGATCTACAGAAAGTAATTCATCTGCCTTAAATCCGTAAAACCGTAGCAGCCAGTCTGCCTGATACAGACGGTGTTCCCGAAGAAGCGGCGGTGCGGTTCCAAGAGCTGGCAGATTAGAATCCTCATTCAAAGGAACATAGGCAGAATAAAACACACGTTTCAAGTCATACTGCTGATATAATTTCTGCGTTGTCGATAAAAGCTGCAGATCACTCTCCCCAGTTGCGCCAATGATCATCTGTGTACTTTGACCGGCAGGAACAAAAGAAGCTGGTTTCCCATTATTTTGCAAACGTAAAGTATTCTTAAGAGAAGGATCTGCAAGTGTCAATGGGGAAGAACCAGTCTGAATCCGCTGATAAGGATTCTCTTGAAAGATCGTATGCTTCAAATACTTATTACTTTGAGAACGTTCCATAGAGGCATTTTTCCCGATCATCAACCGATGATCCACGATTCCATTCTGAATCTGACGAATTGGAGCAACAAGTTTCTTCGGATTCTTATGAGGAGCCAGTCTCTTAAGCCCGTCAATTGTAGGAAGTTCTAGATTCACACTCATACGATCGACAAGATATCCCATATTCGTGATCAATTCATCCGAAGTGCCAGGAATCGCTTTCACATGGATATATCCATTAAAATGGTACTTTGTACGAAGCAGATAAATCGCCTGATACATTAATTCCATCGTATAAGTCGGACTCTTTACGATTCCAGAGCTTAAAAATAACCCTTCAATATAATTTCTTCGATAAAATTCCACAACAAGTGTACAGATCTCGTCCGGAGTAAATGTTGTACGAACCCTGTCATTACTTACTCGGTTTAGACAATACTTACAATCATAAATACATTCATTGCTAAGTAAGATCTTAAGCAAAGACACACAGCGCCCATCCGAAGAAAAATTATGACAGATTCCAGAAGCCTCTGTATTCCCGAGCATTCCTTTCTTTCCACGGCGGGAAGAACCACTGGAAGTACAGGCGACATCGTATTTTGCTGCATCAGCTAAAATCTTCAATTTTTCATTTAAAGATAAATCTTTTGATGAGATTTCCATATCAAACAGCTCCTTTCGAATGTATGTTCTAGTTTAACATAAATAAACGTAATTTACAAATTGTATTTTGATCTGATCATCATATATATTTGAAAAAAACCACCACATTAGTGACCATTAAGATCATAAATGTGATGGCTTTTTTCTAGCCAAGAATCTTCTTATTCGATACAGTTGCATCCTGATAAGAATATGACTTGGTTGTAAGAGATTCTAAAATCTGCTCAGGATGAACAATGGCATCTTCTAAAGATGTGACATAAAGCTTTTTATTACCGAAGCGGGAAGCTTCGTCGATCGCAACATCAGCAGCGATCACAATATAATCAGCTTCATCGATCTGTTCAGGGGAAAACTGATTTTGAATTCCCATAGCTCCCTGTGTTTCCACAGAAAGGTCAATGCCAAGTTTCTTACCTGTCTGTTCTAGTTTCTCTGCCGCAACATAGGTTTGAACCATTCCAGTCGGGCATTTTGTTACACACAAAATTTTCATGAAATCCTCCAATCGTATATTACTCCTTCTTGATAGTCAGTATAGCATGAGATAGTAGAAAAGGAAAAGCAGAATGATAGAAAAAATAGTTTTTGTTAAAAGTGCATAGAAATTAAGTGAAAATATTGTTAATATTGACCATAAACAACAACTTGTAAAGAGGACCGTACAAGTTTTAAAATAAGAACCATAAGGAAGGAGGATGTCAAACATGGGAAAGAACAAAGGAGAAATGAAATATCACACATTAAAGGAATTACTGAAGAATGATATTTTATCTGGTATCTATCAACCGGGAGATAAGATGCCGTCAGAGAATCAACTAGTACAGGAATATGATCTTAGCCGCCATACCGTACGTAAGGCGCTGTCAATTCTGGAAGAAGAAGGTTATATCATTGCAGTTCATGGAAAGGGAACGTTTTGTACAGAACGGGCACTTCATAAAAAGGAATCAAAGAACATTGCAGTGGTTACAACCTATATTTCTGATTATATATTCCCTAGATTGATCCAGGGAATCAACAGTGTCCTTTCCAAAGATGGCTACAGCATTATTTTTAAGACAACAGAAAATAGCAGACGAGGAGAGACAGCATGTCTTGAAGATATTCTTACAAAAGATATTGATGGCTTGATCATTGAGCCAAGTAAAAGTGAGATTATATGCAGACATCCAAAACTTTATGAGAATCTTGATAAATATGAAATTCCCTACATTTTTATTCACGGAGTCTATGAGGAGATGAAAGACAAACCCCACATTCTTATGGACGACTGTAAAGGAGGTTATCTGCTTACAAAATATCTGATCGATATGGGACATCAACATATCGTAGGAGTTTTTAAAGCAGATGATCATCAAGGAAGAGAACGACATAAAGGTTATGTGATGGCACTTCAGGAAGCAGGATATCAATATGATCCAGATATGGTTGTCTGGTTTCATACAGAAGATCGTCAGACGAAACCAGTAACATCGGTTGTTCAGATGATAAAGGATCAAAGAAAGATGGATGCAGTTGTCTGTTACAATGACCAGATCGCATTTTCAATCATTGGAGGATTGCATCAGATTGGTGTTTCAATTCCAGAAGACTTGTCGATCACAGGATATGATAATTCAATGCTTGCACATCAGCATCCACTTTCTTTAACGACTATTGCTCATCCACAGGAAAAACTTGGCGAGATGGCAGGACAGTTGTTGCTAGAAAAGATACAAGGTGGATCAGATAAAGACATGAAAACAGAGTATTTGATCGAACCGAAATTGGTGATCGGAAACTCATGTAAAAATAGGAATCAAGAATAGATATAAAACTGGGAGGCAAAAAATGGAACTTAAAAAAAATTACAAATTTTGGTTTGCAACAGGATCACAGGATTTATATGGAGATGAATGTTTAAGCCATGTGGCAAAACATGCACAGATCATTGTGCAGAATTTCAATGAAAGTGGTATCTTACCATTTGAAGTTGTATGGAAACCGACATTAATTGATAGTACTTCGATCAGAAGAACATTTGAAGAAGCAAATGCAGATGAAGAATGTGCGGGTGTGATTACCTGGATGCATACGTTCTCCCCAGCAAAATCCTGGATTCTGGGATTGCAGGAATACCGGAAACCACTGTTGCATCTGCATACGCAGTTCAATGAAGAAATTCCATATGATACGATTGATATGGACTTTATGAATGAAAATCAGTCTGCTCATGGCGGTCGTGAATATGGTCATATTGTTACAAGAATGGGAATCGAAAGAAAAGTTATTGTCGGACACTGGGCAGATAAAGATGTTCAGGAAAGACTTGCTTCCTGGATGCGTACAGCAGTTGGTATCATGGAGAGCAGCCATATCCGCGTATGTCGTGTAGCAGATAACATGAGAAACGTAGCTGTTACAGAAGGTGATAAAGTAGAAGCACAGATTAAATTCGGATGGGAAGTTGATGCTTATCCTGTAAATGAGATTGCTGATTATGTAAAAGATGTAGCTAAAGGTGATGTAGATGCGCTGGTAGATGAATACTACAGCAAATATGATATTCTTCTTGAGGGAAGAGATCCGGAAGAATTTAAACGTCATGTAGCAGTTCAGGCTCAGATTGAGATCGGATTTGAGAAATTCCTGGAAGAGAAAAATTATCAGGCAATCGTTACACACTTTGGAGATCTGGGTGCTCTTAAACAGCTTCCCGGACTTGCAATCCAGAGACTTATGGAAAAAGGCTATGGATTCGGTGCAGAAGGCGACTGGAAGACAGCTGCAATGGTTCGTCTGATGAAGATCATGACAGCTGGTGTAAAAGATGCAAAAGGAACTTCCATGATGGAAGACTATACATATAACTTTGTACCTGGAAAAGAAGGAATCCTTCAGTCTCATATGCTTGAGGTATGCCCGTCTGTCGCAGATGGTAAGATCGGCATTAAAGTATGCCCGCTTTCCATGGGTGACAGAGAAGATCCTGCAAGACTTGTATTCACAAGCAAGACAGGCCCGGGTATTGCAACATCCCTGATCGATCTTGGAGACCGTTTCCGTCTGATCATCAACGATGTGGAATGCAAGAAGGTTGAGAAACCGATGCCGAAGCTTCCTGTAGGAAGTGCATTCTGGACACCACAGCCAAATCTTAAGACAGGTGCAGAAGCATGGATCCTTGCAGGCGGAGCCCACCATACAGCATTCTCCTATGACCTGACAGCAGAGCAGATGGGTGACTGGGCAGCAGCTATGGGTATTGAAGCTGTTTACATTGATAAAGATACAAATATTCGTGATTTCAAGAATGAACTGAGATGGAATGAACTTGCATTCAGAAAATAATAATTTTTGTAATTAATACAGAGGCTGTCATATCAGGCTGAAATTAACTGCCTGGAATGGCAGCCCTGAGAAGTTTAAAGTAATAAAAAGTATGTTAAAACCGTAAAATTTCCATGGTAAAACAATAAAAGAAATGCAATAATATTGGTGTACAAACAATATATGATTATAGATTGTCGAATGATCTGTAATCATAAATAACAGAGAAACAGGGAGGTACATAAAAATGGGAGCAGCAGAAGCAAAAGCAGCGATTCTCGCTAACAAAACAGCGCTTGGTATTGAATTTGGTTCTACCAGGATCAAAGCAGTACTTGTAGATGATAAAAATCAGCCAATCGCATCAGGCGGTCATGAATGGGAAAATCGTTATGAAAACGGTGTCTGGACATATAGCCTTGATGATATCTGGACAGGCATTCAGGACTGTTATCAGGATATGGCAAGGGATGTGAAGGCAAAATATGACATAGAACTGGAATCTGTAGGTGCATTTGGCGTCAGCGCCATGATGCATGGATATATGCCATTTAACAAAGAGGGAGAACTTCTTGTACCATTCCGTACATGGAGAAATAATATTACAGGGGAAGCCAGTGAAAAGTTGATGGAGCTGTTTAATTACAATATTCCTCAGAGATGGAGTATCGCACATCTGTACCAGGCAATTCTTAATGGCGAGGAACATGTAAAAGATATCGATTATATTACAACTCTGGAGGCTTATGTCCACTGGAAACTGACAGGAAAGAGAGTTCTCGGTATCGGTGACGCAGCAGGTATGTTCCCGATTGATACCACAAAGGCAGATTACAACCAGGAGATGGTTGATAAATTCGATGAACTGGTTGCTCCTTATGGATTCTCATGGAAACTTCGCGATATTATGCCGAAAGCCCTTGTTGCAGGTGAAGATGCCGGTGTTCTTACAGAAGAAGGTGCGAAACTTCTCGACGTAACAGGAAAACTGAAAGCCGGAATCCCGATGTGCCCTCCGGAAGGTGATGCAGGAACAGGCATGGTTGCCACAAACAGTGTAGCAGTACGTACGGGTAATGTTTCCGCAGGAACTTCTGTATTTGCCATGATCGTTCTGGAAAAAGAGCTTTCCAGACCTTATAAAGAAATTGATATGGTTACCACTCCGTCCGGACATCTGGTAGCTATGGCTCATTCCAACAACTGTACTTCTGACCTGAATGCATGGGTAAATATATTTAAAGAGTTTGCAGAAGCTATGGGTATGGAAGTGGATATGAACAAACTGTTCGGAACCCTTTATAATAAAGCACTTGAAGGAGATCCGGACTGTGGCGGACTTTTGTCCTACTGTTATTTCTCAGGTGAGCATATGACAGGCTTTGAAGAAGGACGTCCGTTATTTGTACGTTCTCCTGAAAGCAAATTTAACCTTGCAAACTTTATGAGAACTAATCTGTATACATGCCTTGGAGCCATGAGAGTAGGTCTGAACCTTCTGTTTGAGAAAGAAAATGTAAAAGTAGACCGTCTTCTTGGTCATGGAGGATTATTCAAGACAAAAGGCGTAGGACAGCAGATTCTGGCAGATGCTGTCAATGCACCGGTATCTGTAATGGCTACTGCAGGTGAAGGCGGAGCCTGGGGAATCGCACTTCTTGCTTCTTATCTGGTAAATAAAGAAGAAGGTGAGACTCTGGAAAGCTTCCTTGATAATAAAGTGTTTGCAGATCAGGAAAGCAGCACACTGGATCCAAAGCCGGAAGGTGTGGCTGGATTTAATGCATTTATGGACAGCTATATGAAAGGTCTTTCTATTGAAAGAGCAGCAGTAGAGTCTGAAATCTGGTAAATTATGGCCAGAAATCCTGCCACATTTTTTGCCACATATTGAATAATTGCGCGTCGCATTCTCGTTACTTTAGCCTGCAAATAAAAAGTCAATACTAAAATTGAAGAAAGTTAAAAAACTTTACAGGTTAAAAATTAGGCATTAAAATAAGGCCACCACAACCAGTGCTGGTCTGAAAGTAAAAGTTTTGAATTAGCTTGGATCAGGAAGAACAGAAAGATATTCTTTCACTCGTCCATAGTATATTCTGAGAAATTTATTAGCACCTGCAGTCATATAAACATAGTAAGGCTTACCCTGGGTGCGTTTTCTGTCCATGAATTGATATACAGGATCATCCTGAGGCATGGTTTTGATAAGAACATCCATTACTTGAAAAAGAGTCTTTCTTAAATTTGAAGATCCACGTTTGGATGTTGGGACGCTTTTTTGTGCATAGGAACCAGATTCGTTTACCCCAGGATCAACTCCGGCGAATGCAGTAAGGGCTCCTTTATGCGTGAATCTGGTTACATCACCGATCTCAGCCATAAGCTGTGGACCGAGAGATGGACCAATCCCTTTAAACTGCATGACAATTGAGTATTCAGGAAGCTTTGAGGCAGTCTCGTTCATGAGAGTGCGTATTGTTTCGACAGTAACGGAAGTACTGTTGAGCTGATCGATAGCTTGTCTGATGATATGTTTGGTTATTTCATTCTTAGGAAATACTGGAACAAGTTCCTTTGTTTTGGTGTAAATTTCTTCCGCTTTTGATTTATTGAAGGCATATTTTTTGCGCTTGCACCAGTTCTGATAATGTTCAACAAAAGCGTTTAGAGACATTTTACGAATGCAATCTACATGCCAGTATGTAGAGACAAAATCAACCCATTTCTGGGAACCATCACTGCGGGTGGGACTATTGAAATAAGTATTTGCATTTGGATAGGTCTGGTCAATGAGGCCAATAAGATTATTTTTCATAGCCGTTTTTTGTTTCACATAGAAATGAAACTGACGATTCATGACCTTTAGCTGAGCGCGTAATTCATCTGTAATACTATACGGTTCAAGACTTTGCCATTTGTCAAGAGCGTAGCGGGCAATCTTGACAGAATCAGCTTTGTCGGACTTGATTTTGCGAAGAGAATCGTTATTAAAATCTTTGACCAACTTGGGATTAACAGCACTGACAAAGAGATCTGCTGCTGAAAGCTGGTGAGCAAGTGCTTCGTAGTAGCGGCCGGTATGTTCCATTACAACCCGGGATTCACCTTCGATAGAATGAATAAGTTTAATAAGTGAATGGATATCACTGGATGTGTGCTTAATCTCAAAAGGAGAGGATACAATCTCCCCAAATGGTCTCAGAATTGTAACCATACTTTTACCTTTTGAAACATCGATACCTACTGCGTTCATAAATTTATCACTCCTTAAAAAATATTACAATGGATAAATACCAGTTTTACTCATTACCTGTTCAAACTACTGTGTGTGACACGAATGCACCTAATGTGATTCAACCTGCATAAAACGAACACTGTGAATGAGGAGCCGGTTATCAGTCTAAAGTACGGACGCGAGGTCCAAGTGATGAAGTCGATATACCATTGCATCCTACATTCTAACAGTTTAAGTAATGAGATGGATAAATCCTTACTGGAAGTAAGGGGATTACCCATAAATATATTGTAGTAGTAGTGATGAGTTAGACGGCTTGAATGAAAAAGTAAATTCTACATTCTAATATACCTTGATTTTATGCGGGATTTAATTCTATTTTCGGAGATATACAACTTGATTTTTTTAGTATATAATGCTTTTATACGGCATAAACAGCATAGTTTTTTGCATGATAAAAGGACATCTGGAAATAGTGTGCAGGACTAAATTCCACATGTCTGTTGGAAAGACTAAATTCTATGCAATGAAACTTGCCTGTGCCTGTATTGTTATTATTATTTTATTAATGCTGGTATCAATGTGACTTCATCGGCTGGTATCTCTGCTAATCCTAATGCTTTATGAAGTCTGTTATCCAGCAGGAGACGGGATACTTCATATGGACTGTGTCCATTGAGGCTGTCCCGTTTTTCGCTATTGATATGATTTAATAACAGCAGCGTTGTTTTGTCTGTCATTTTTTCAAAGCTTGTTCCTTTTGGCAGGACATACCTTATATATTCATGATTCTTTTCAAGAGCACCTTTTTGATCAGAACGGTTGGGATCACAATAATAAATGCGTGTGCGTACTTCATCATTTTTGCTATATTCCAGACTCTGCCGGTCCTGAAATTCATGCCCGTTGTCTGTAAGTATTACTTCGAAAAGTTTCTGAAACAGTTCAATTCCAAGTAACTCTGTTAAATGATCAAAAATCCTAGTTACTTCTTTCTGGGTCTGTTCTTCTAAAAGAAACATAAGCATAAGGCTACAGTTTCGAAAGAACATAGTCAGAAAGCAGGGACTGGTACCTTTTGCTCCTTCAACAGTATCCATTTCGACTACATAAACAGATTTGTTCGCTGCGATATATTCCAGGAATTCTTTATAGCCCCGGTCTTTTCGAAAACTTCTGTCTTTAAGGCTGGTAGTGGTTTTTCTTTTTCTCTGCTTGTATACCACTTTACGGCGCAGATCTATGTTTCTGGCTTGAAAAATGCCACGGTCTATATAAGAGTATATGGTTCTTCTGGAACAGGCGATCTCATCAGCATGAGATGCGTAGATGTGGGCAATGGACTGTCCTTTTTTGAGAAGCGGTGACAACAGGTTGTCCAGTTTCTGTATACTTTCCGGTGTCTGGTTGATCCCTTCTCTGCTGGTAGTCCTAAGGGCTTCATAGGAGTCCTGAGCGTATTTTGAAGAATAGATCTTTTTGTCCATCATGCAATTCGTTCTCTTGCTGCATCCATTGCACACATAAGGAGGTTTATTTAATTTTTCACATTCTCTTGGTTTATAAAATTTACAGACATCGCTGCATCTGAATTTTCTGCAGAGGACACATTTGCGCCGACATTCATTATCACCTCACATATGCATGACATTGCATATATTTGTCCGCGGCTTTGAACTATCATAATTGTTTGCACAGGGAATAGGGGCAAATGCATCTGCGCTTCTTTCCCTGATAATGGAATGACGTCTGATTTCTTTGGATATGGTACTTGGATCCTTGCTTAATTCTATTGCAATACTTCTAAATGAATCACCGTTATTTAAATGCTGTTCGATTATAATACGTGCAGATAAGTCAAGATGTTTTTGGTTGCCTTTTGGTCTTCCTGTATTCATTTTATCCTCCTTCTGCACAGGCAGGGGATCATCTGCAGTAGTATTTTATAAAAAGAAGAAGGAAAAATCCATGCAGAAGTAATTTCTACAGGTATAGAATTTACTCTTGCAAGGTAGAATTAAAAAATACATTTAACCGATGAGTTAGACGAGCAAATTTTTTACTCAAAAAAAGAACACATGTTTACTTCTAGTGCTATATGTGCTAAAATATAGCCATGGAGAAAAGAATACTTAAATGAAAAACTAAATTCCGGTTTTGGGCCAAATGCAAGAGTAAATTCCATATAGGTCGAAGTTACTTTTGCACACATATTTGCCATATTGTCTTTGATAATCATTACTCCGTATAATGTACTTGCAGCTGATTGCCTGCCTGTGCAGATTGGAGATAATTATGAAAAATAAAGGCAATCAGAAACATTTAACATTTGAACAGCGTGTTGATATCGAGAAAGGTCTTACTGAGAATAAAAGCTTCACTGAAATTGGACGGATTATTGGTAAAAATCCATCTACCATATCAAAGGAAGTACGTCTCCACGCACATACAAAAGAACGTCCGGATTCAGGTTACACTCACCCGCCATGTATTCATCGCAAGAACTGTAAGGTGACATGCTTGTGTGATAAGATGTGTGGCATTCATTGTAAGCTTTGCAGAAAACCATCCTTTCGCTGTACTGATATATGTCCCGCATATGAGACAGCTGAATGTGAGAAACTGAATAAACCTCCCTACGTATGTAATGGCTGTGGTAAAAAGACCCATTGTCTTATGTCCAGAAAGTTTTATTCATCCAAATATGCCCATGATGAGTACCGTAGCGTGCTAGTCGATTGCAGAGTCGGCATTAACCAGACTCCGGAAAGCATTCAATCCATGAATGATTTATTGGTTCCATTGATCAAGGAGAAGCATCAGTCCATCGGTCATACTTATGCTACTCATGCAGAAGAATTGGGTTGCTCCAGAAGAACACTTTACTCCTACATCAATGATTGTGTATTCGATGTCCGCAATGGTGACTTAAGACGTTCTGTACGTTATAAGAAACGCAAGAAACCTACACAGACCAGTGCAAAAGATCGTTCTTATCGTCAAGGTCATAACTACGAAAATTTCCAGAATTATATGAAAGATCATCCAGATATAAATGTTGTGGAAATGGACTGCGTGGAAGGAATGAAAGGCGAAAGCTGCGCCCTCTTGACCTTTACATTCCGCAACTGCAATCTTATGCTTATGTTCCTGTTGGAATATCAAGACCAGGAATGCGTGTTAGAGGTCTTTGTATGGCTTGAAACAGTGTTAGGACAGGATGCATTCAAAAAGCTTTTTCCGGTGATCCTCACGGATGGAGGTTCAGAATTCTCAGCTCGTGAAGAGATGGAGGAATTCTGTGACGGAAGTAAAAGCACGACGGTCTTTTACTGTGATCCATACAGCCTTTGGCAAAAAGGTGCCTGCGAAAAGAACCACGAGTATATCCGCTACATCCGTCCGAAAGGGAGTTCATTCGCTGATTTAAATGACGAGAAAGTCAGACTTATGATGAATCACATAAACAACGAAAAAAGAGACAGTCTTAATGGACATAGCCCATATGAACTCTCTCTTTTACTCTTGGACAACAAACTGCACAAAGCATTAGGATTAAAGGCAATCGCACCTGATGATGTTATGCTTAGTCCAAAACTTATAAAATAAAATAGTAAAGCACAGGCAGATTTCACTGCACCAGAATTTAGTCTTGCACATAAGGCAT
>ENA-ORUX01002253-ORUX01002253.1-human-gut-metagenome-genome-assembly--contig:-NODE-2253-length-12908-cov-2.952929_pt1 | contig 12908 bp, 10 predicted proteins | sample MGYA00242087_ERZ509225 | MGnify/ENA primary metagenome ERZ509225 (study PRJEB26280, sample SAMEA2338864) | human gut metagenome | biome: human gut; feature: human-associated habitat; material: faeces... | reverse complement strand
TTGGCATATTCATGCCAAAACACCTCGCGGGATAGTGGTGTGTGAACAGTAACTAGTATACCAACAAGTTGATTTATTGATGAATCTTATTTTTACATTCTGTCCGGTGCAGAAAATCCAAGAAGATCGATACATGTCTCCAGAACTTTCTTAGTGAGTTTCAACAACTGGATGAAGGAAGCTTTCTGTGCTTCGTTCTCTTCGCTGAGGATCTTTGTCTCATGATAGAAGCTGTTGAATGCATTGGATACTTCATAAATATATGCACAGATCTTATGCGGTGCTTTTTCTTCAAAAGCGTTCTCTACAGTTGCACCGAAACCTGTCAGTTGAAGCATCAGGTTCTTCTGGCTGTCGTTTACTGGATCAAGGATTGCACCTGCTTCAAGGTTGCCGCCCTCTTCTGCAAAACGGTTCAGAATAGATTTGATACGAACGATCGTATAAAGGATATACGGACCTGTATTACCTTCAAATGATGTAAATCTGTCAATATCAAAAATGTAATCCTTGGTAGCCTGATTGGAAAGGTCACCGTATTTGATTGCGGAAAGCCCTACGATCTCTGCAGTTTCTTTCGCATCTTTATCTTTCACGCTGCGATTCTCAACAATCTTGGTAAACATCTCTTCGTTGATGTCTTTAATGAGAGTTTCCAGACGCATAACGCCGCCCTCTCTTGTCTTGAACGGTTTTCCGTCTTTTCCGTTCATGGTTCCGAATCCAAGGAAAGAAAGCTTTGTATCATCTTTTACAAGCCCGGTCTTTCTTGCACAGCGGAATACCTGGATAAAGTGAAGTTCCTGACGTTTGTCTACCACATACAAGATCTCATCCGGGTTAAATAATTTCATTCGCTCTACGATTGTTGCAAGGTCTGTAGTTGTATAAAGAGAAGCTCCGTCTGATTTCAGAAGCATACATGGAGGAATCTCTTTTGTGTCGTTCTCTTCTTTTACATCTACTACAAGTGCACCCTGGTCTACATAAGCGAATCCTTTTTCTTTCATCTCCTCAACCATTCCAGGAATATATGGCTGTGCATCGGATTCCTTTTTCCAGAGATCAAAAGACACATTTAATTTGTCATAGTTGCGCTTCAGGTCTGTAACGGATACGTTCATAATATGGTTCCAGAGAGCCATGTATCCCGGTTTGCCCTGCTGAAGAAGATGAGTTGCTTCCAGAGCTTCGTTTCTGTACGCTTCATCCTCTTTGGACTTGCCGCTTGCACATGGATAGATTTCTTCCAGCTCGCTGATCGTAAATGGTGCTTCCTCCGGATACTCTCCTGTGTAAGAATCATCAAAATAAACCAGCTCCGGTTTTCTGTGTTTCAGTTCTGTAATGATCAGCCCCATCTGAAGACCCCAGTCTCCCAGATGAACATCACCGATTACTTTATGTCCTACAAAGCGACCGATTCTCTTAATACTTTCTCCGATGATTGCAGAACGAAGGTGTCCTACATGAAGAGGTTTTGCAACGTTTGGTCCACCGTAGTCGATGATGATCGTCTTCGGCTCTTTTGCTGCAGATACGGAAAGTTTCTCGTCTGCTGCCATTTCCTTTAAGTAATCTGCAAGGAATTCACCTTTTACTTTTAAATTGATAAATCCCGGTTTTACGACTTCTGCCATGGAGAAAACCTGGCTGTCTTTTAAGTATGCTACTACATCATCAGCGATCATAAACGGTGCCTTCTTGTATGCTTTGGCTCCTGCCATAGCACCGTTGCACTGAAATTCGCAAAGATCCGGTCTGTTGGATACGGTTACTTTTCCGTAGGATGGGTCGTATCCGGATTTTTCAAATGCTGCGGAAAGTTCTTCCGCCATCTGTTCCATAAGTTTCTTCATTCTTTCCTAACTCCTCAGATTGTTTTATTCTACTACCACTTTTCTTGAACATGCAACTGCAATAGCACCATGTCCGATATGGCATGCAACACTTAATGATAACGGATTCTGCACAATCTCAATTCCGGGGAATACTTCGGCAATTTCTTTCTTAAATTCCTCTGCTTCCTCCTGATTTCCTGTATAAGCAGACTGCAGGCACATTTCGCCACGTTTTACGTATTCTGCGAAGCGGTTCTCCAAGTCATTCTGCATAGCCTTGAGCATGACACGTTTTGCCTGCTTCTTGCCTCTTGTTTTGGAATATGCATCCAGCTTCTCACCCTGGATCTGAAGCACAGGTTTCAGGTTCAGAACTGTTCCGATTGCTGCTGCTGCAGGAGTAATCCTTCCGCCTTTCTTAAGGTATTTCAGAGTTTCCAGAGTAATATAGATACTGGAATCCAGCTTCTGCTCTTCCAGAACCTGTTTGATCTGTGTCGCATTTCTGCCCGCATCTCTTAATGTGAGGGCATCCAGTACAGATTGTCTCTGCGTAACAGAAATTCTCTGATTGTCTACTACATGTACTCTTCCGTCATATTCCTGAGCCAGTCCCATTGCTGTATCGCAGGATGCACTCAGTCCGCTTGACATTGGAATATGCACTACTTCATCATACTTTTCCAGTAATGTATTCCAGAGTCCGCATACATCTGCCGGCCCCGGCTGTGAAGTAGAAATAGCCTCATCATTCTTAAGTCTCTCATAAAACTCTTCCTGTGAAAGAGTGATTCCTTCAAGATAAAGCTTCTCGTTAATATAAAAAGGCATTGGAATTACGCTGATTCCAAGTTCTCTTGCCTGGTCCTGTGTTATGCCGCTGTTACTGTCTGTGACAATGGCAATTTTTCCCATATTCATATCTCCTTTGCTTCTGATCCACTTCAGATTTTTTATGTATCAATCATCTTTTCATAAAATTACAGACTATGTTCAGTTTATCATATTTTTTTATGTATCACAATCAGGAACCGCTAATTTATTGCAAAAAAATTCCGCATAGATTGACCCATGCGGAATTTTGACTGCCTGTTTCTATTCTTTTGCGATATTTATGCCAGAATCAGCCCAGTTCCCTTACGATCTTACGTACCGGCAGAACAAATGTAGGTGATACAGATAATTCATCAATCCCCATCTGTATAAAGCGTTCTGTCAATGTAGTATCTGCTCCGAGCTCTCCGCAGATTCCTGCCCAGATTCCCTCTTTATGTGCATTATCAATGACCATCTGGATCATACGAAGTACAGCTTCATGATGAGAATCATAAATATTATCCAGTTTTGCATTCTGACGGTCGATTGCCAGTGTATACTGTGTTAAATCGTTAGTTCCGATGCTGAAGAAATCAACTTCTTTTGCAAGAAGATCACTGATCATAACTGCAGCCGGTGTCTCGATCATTACACCCTGCTCTACGTCATCTTTAAACGGAATGCCCTGCTCTGTCAGCTCTTTCTTAACCTCTGCAACAATAGCCTTGATCTGTTTTACTTCTGTTACAGAGATGATCATCGGATACATAATGGAGATATTTCCGAACATACTTGCTCTGAACAGTGCACGAAGCTGTGTCTTAAATACTTCCGGTCTGTCCAGGCAGATACGGATTGCACGATAACCCATTGCCGGATTCTCTTCGTGTGCCATATCAAAGTAATCAATCTGCTTGTCTGCGCCGATATCCAGTGTACGGATGATTACTTTCTTTCCTGCCATATTCTGTGCTACTGCTTTATAAATCTGGAACTGCTCTTCCTCTGTCGGATAATTATCTTTTTCCAGATAAATGAATTCACTTCTGAATAGACCAATACCTTCTGCATCATTAGCCAGTACACTGGCTACATCGCCTGTGCTTCCGATGTTTGCGTACAGATGAATCTTATGTCCACTCTTTGTCTCTGTAGTTTTGCCTTTTAATTCTTTGAGCATTGCTCTCTGGCGCAACTCCTCGTCTTTCTGATCCTGATATTTCTTCAGGGTATCTGCATCCGGTTCCACAATAAGAGAACCGGTCTTACCGTCTACAACTGCCATTTTCCCATCCATGCTGTCATCATATTCAATATTGATCAGCGCCGGGATATTCATAGTTCTTGCAAGGATTGCTGTATGGGAATTGGAAGAACCTTTCCTTGTAACAAATGCAAGAACTTTGCTCTTGTCCATCTGTACAGTTTCACTTGGAGCCAGATCCTCAGCAACGATAATAGATGGTTCTGCAGCATCCATATCTCCCTCATCGTGTCCTGATAATACACGTACCAGACGATCTGAAATATCCTTTATATCTGCCGCTCTTGCTTTCATGTAGTCATCATCCATCTGCGCAAACATGTCTGCAAAATTATCGCCTGTTGTTGCTACTGCATACTCTGCATTTACATTCTCCGTACGGATAATGTTATCAATAGAATCCAGATAGTCCTCATCATCCAGCATCATCTGATGCACTTCAAAAATAGCAGCACCTGATTCTCCAACTTCCCGGAGTGCCTTATCATACAGTTTCTGAAGCTGTTCAACTGCTTTCTCTTTTGCTTCCTGCACACGTGTGATCTCTGCCTCCGGATTTTCTACCTTCGTACGCTTTACACTTGTGTCTGCTTTCTGCAAAATAGAAATCTTTCCAATTGCAATTCCTGAAAATACGGACTTACCTTCTAATACTTTCATTACTCCAATTCTCCTTATTAAAGATTATGGCATAACTGTCTGACATCTTCACAGTTACAGATTATTTTTCAAAAACTCTCTCATTACTTCGGCATCTGCCTCTTCATTCTCGCCTTCCACATGTACTGTTATCTGATCTCCCTGTTTTACTGCAAGATTCATAACACAGAACATCCGCTTCGCATCACCACTGTCTGTTCCTTTAAAAATAGTGATATTGCTCGTAAGCTTTCCAGCTTCCTGCACAAGAAGCAGTCCGGGCCTTGCATGTATTCCAAATTTATCTTTGATGATATAGGTAAATGATACCATCCGCGAACTTTCTCCTGTATAAATAATTCTTTTTGAGATACTCCATTATAGCACAACCTGTCTTTGTACTTCCATATTTTTTTATTTTTTGTACAAATTTTAGCACATTCCTTGACATCTATACAAATTTGATTGTTTTTCTGTTTAAAATCCACAGAAAAATGGTTATTGTTCACTTCGTTTTCAATAACACGCTTTGCAGGATATTACCAGTAAACAGTAACTAAAAATGTTACAGAAAAACAGACTCAATATACAAAGGTATTGTACATCAAGTCTGTTTTATCTATGCAGTGTTTATTCACTTCTCAACGCATCAATAGGATTTAAATTTGCTGCTTTCACAGAGGGAAGCAGTCCAAATACCACGCCTATCACTGTAGAAAACAATACTGCGATCACAATTGATGGCACACTGATCGCAGTAGGCGAACCGGTAACCTTTCCCACCACTTTCGACAGCCCGATTCCTGTTATTACTCCGATAATACCGCCAATACTGGTAAGTACGGAAGCCTCTGTCAGAAACTGTCCCAGAATAGTCTTCTTACGTGCCCCGATAGCCTTTTTCAGACCAATCTCTTTGGTACGCTCCGTAACAGAAACCAACATGATATTCATGACACCAATACCACCCACAAGGAGAGAAATACTTGCAATCCAGATCAGCTGATTATTTGTACTCTCACTGAGCTTCTGCATATTCTTAACCTGCTCCATGATGTCTTCAGCTTTGTATTTCATGGTTGTATTTCCACCTGTATTCAGGGCTGCAATTAAATTATTCAGCGCATCTGCTGCTGCATTTCCCACCGTACTCATAGTATCTGTGCTGTCTGCTTTCACAATTACATTCTGAGGAACATCAAATTTAAAGGAAATCGGCCAGCAGCTGTCCGGAATCATCACACTTCCAACGATTGACTGATAATAAGTGTAATATTCGTCAATACTGTTGATCGTCGGCTGATAATTCTCATCCTGCCGGATCACTCCCACAATCGTATATGGTTCCTGATTGATCTCCACAGTCTGCCCTACCGGGTTCTGTGACGGGAACAGATTCTGTGCCGCATTATCATCGATCAGCGCAACTTTATTGTAATTTTTGTAGTCATCCTTTACAAATCCCCGTCCTGACTGAATCACATATCCGCAGGTAGCCAGATAGTTCACATCAATCCCGTAAACACTTCCGCCTTCCAGACTGTTATTGTTATTATAAATAGATGCGCTGGTACTGTTATAATAAAAAGTTGCATTCTCAACATGGTCCAGATCTTTCACTTCTTCTTTTACATCATCTGTCAGAATCGGTGCTTTTGAAGAATTTCCATATTCCGCATCATATTGATTATCTCCATCATACAGATAAATATTTACTGTATTGGAACCTGCACCTATCAGGTCTTCCTTAATCTGCTCACTGGTTCCTTTGATGGTAGAAACAATTGCAATGATAGACGCAATACCAATAATGATACCCAGCATAGTCAGGAAGGATCTCATCATATGTGACCATATTCCCTGAAAAGCCAGGCGTATATTTTCAAGCATAAAATGTCTCCTTTCTCAATTAATATCCATACATCTGATCCAGAGTAACTTCTTTTGTCTTTGCGCCCTCTTTCACATCTTTTCCATAAGGAAATGCAATCAGATCATCTTCACTGAGTCCACCTTTGACAATCACACTGTAACCGCTATCCACAGTTGCACCTGCAGAAATCTCCTGTTTCTTCAGGATACCATTATCATCTTTATACACATAGTTTTTATTATTATCATTTCTGACAAAAGCCTTCTGGATAACCATACTGTTCTCTGTAGCAGATGCTTCATAATTGACAGTAACCCAGTCCTGATCTTCCAACTGAAGTGTCTTGTCACTTACCACTGCTGTAAATGCATAATAAGACACATTTGGATTACTGCTGCCATAGAAGCTGTTTCCGGTTACAGGATACTCTGAAACATCCATAACTTCTGCTTCAAAAGATCCACTTGTATAACTTGTGCAGTCAAGTTTTGTGCCTTCTTTGATATCATCCAGCATCAGTTCACTGACAGAACCGATCACATAAAAACCATCACTGCTCTTTACTTTGATCAGAGCTTTCCCATCCGTTGTCTCACCACCTCCGGAATCTCCCACATAAGTAACCGTACCATCCAATTTTGCACTGATAAGCTTTTTATTCGCTTTCTTTTCCAGCTGTGATATTTTGATATCGCTTTCCTGAAGGTCCAGTTTCAGGCTGGCAATCTTACTCTTCTGATACTTGATGGCATCTGCTCTGGAAACAGGAGTTCCGGTAGGTTCATCATCACCACCGGCCGGATTATCATCGCCTCCATCATCCGGATTCTTGTCATATTTATCTGCATCTGACAGTGTGAATTCCACTTCTGCAAATTCATACACCGGTTTCTCCAGAAGACTTCCGTTTACCAGATAATAACCTGTACAGGATGTTTTCAGATTATCATAATCTTCTATGGTATCATTCTGATGAAACTCCAGACGGTACCAGTAACCTCCCTGATGAACAATTTTTGTTCCATCAGAACTGTATCCTGCAAGTTTATTAAAAAATGATCCCATCACAGTAACTTTCTCTTTTGCACTGCTGCACAGATATACATATGGATCATCCTCTGTGCCACTGCCAGTAAACGGAACGGAATCTGCATCCAGTTTTTGATAAAACGGCTCGTCACCATCTGTGATATTCGGATCACCTTTTCGGTAATAAGGATCAAAATATGTGGTACGATCATCCAGTGTTGGCGTTGGCGTTGGTGATAATTCCGGTGTATCATTTTTTCCTGAATTAAAATCATCCTTCTCTCCGTCACTGAATCCATTCGCTGAGGGATCCGAATATACCGGAGTATCATTATCCGCAGATGTTCCGTCTGATGAACCGCCTGTATTTCCGGTATCTGTTGAAGCATCATCTCCCGGTAAATCTGCCTTGGATGAAGAATTGTCTGAGCCCGCATTATCCACTGCATCTCCATCTGTAAAAGCAGATAACAAAAACGGATGCATGGCTGCTGCCAGATAATTACCGGACATATCTGTTGCGGATGACAAAGTATCATCCGGTGTCATATCATCATCACCAGTATCATTATTAGTGCTTCCTGTTGTTGAATTCAGGTCATCGGCATCTGTACCCGCATCTGTTTCCTCTACAGGCCCGCCATTCTGAAGGCTGTTCAGTCTGTTCACTGCTTTATTTAAATCCTGCTCCAGTTTCTGTTTTTTCAGCTTTGCTATATTCAGTTCCATTTCCACCAGAGTAGTATCAAAAGAAACCAGATGATCGCCTTTTTTTACGGCATCTCCCTTTGTCACATAAATCTGATCAATGATCAGGTCTTTATCACCGTTTATTGTCTGTGTTGCACTGGATGTAATGGTTCCGTCAAGCGTGGTGGAAGGTGTATAAAATTCCTGCAGTAATCCGCTCACAGGAGTAACCGCCACTGTTTTCTGGCTGTTTTTCTTCAACTGCATCAATCCCGCTGTAATTCCGCTTCCTGCGATTACCACCACAAGCACTCCTGCGAGGATTTTCTTTACTTTGCCCATGAAGATCACCTCTTTTCCTGAAGGATACCATCTTTGATCGTAACCACCCTTTTCGCATGTGCAGCAATATCCGCATCATGGGTAATCATCAATACAGATACCCCCTCATCATTCAGCCTCTGGAAAAGTTCCATAACCTGCGCACCTGATTTACTGTCAAGAGCACCTGTAGGTTCATCTGCAAGAAGAAGTTTCGGGTTATTGACGATCGCCCTGGCAATGGCAACCCTCTGCATCTGACCTCCTGAAAGCTGATTTGGCTTAAAATCCACTCTGTCCGCCAGGCCCACTCTGTCAAGTGCCTTCAGAGCGCGTTCTCTTCTCTCCTTCTTAGGTACTCTCGCATAATTTAATGGCATCTCAACATTTGCCAGAGCACTCTGCTTAGGGAGAAGATGAAAGCTCTGAAAAACAAACCCTATCTTATTCAGCCGGATATCCGACATTTCATTCTCCGAACACGCCTTAATATCCACGCCATCCAGAAAGAAAGTTCCCTCTGTCTGTTTGTCCAGACATCCGATAATGTTCATCAAAGTAGTTTTTCCCGAACCGGACGGTCCCATGATTGCGACATATTCTCCCTCTTCCATAGAAAAGTCTACATTTTTTAACACTGGAACCTTCATTTTCCCCTGCTGATATTCTTTATATATGCCTTTCAATTCCAGTATCATTCGATTCCCTCCACATTGCCGTCTGCACTCATACCAGGTGCTTCATCAATTGGCACAAGTTCTTCATTCGGATCGATCATATCTTCTGAACTGTCATCTGCTGCGTCTGCGGAATCTTCCTCCATATCCGGCTCTGTAAAGCTGTCTGCGCCGGATTCCATATCTGTGGAATTAATCTGTGCGTCATCCATATTTCCATAATCAGCATCCATATCAGTAATACCGTCTGCTCCTCCGCTCATCGTCTGCGCGAGATCTCCTACTTCTGTCTTCTCACCCTCTTCCAGAGAATCTGTCGGAAATGCAATCGCATCTTTCTTTGTCAGACCGTCAACAATTTCATATTCTCCAAGACTGTCATCATGTTTTCCGAGAGTCACATATCGTTTTTCCAGTCGATTTTTGTCATTCGCTACCCAGACATATGGTTCATTGGTATCTGTATCCAGAATATAATAATCGCTGAGCCACAGACCATCTTTTTTATCATCCTGTCCCATGTCACGCTCTATATATACATGCTGTCCAAGCATAAGATCCTCTGACGAATCCAGTTCCACATAAAAAGGATAGGACGTAGAAGAAGTCTGATCATCTGAACTGGTGCTGGACATTCCCATATTCATATCACTGCTGTCGCTGTCCGAAGTTCCGTTATTCATATCAATGGAACCCATGGTTCCTTTCCAGGTTTTACTGCTGTCCACTCTGGATCTGATGATCACAGACTCTCCCGGCACAACAGAATCTCTGTTCTGTTCATTGACCTTACCTTTTACTCTGTAAGCACCTGTACTGAGAATCGTGATAAATGCAGAGCTGTCTGAACCGTCATCATTTGATGACATACTGTCCATTGTACTGCTGTCATCCACAGAATCACCGTCATCACTTGTCATCTTTGATGTATCAATTTTCTGGATCACACCATCTATTTCACTTCTCACTTCTGTATTCTGTGTGGCACTCTGCAGCTTGTCAATCTCAGCCTGTTTACTCTTCTGGCTGTATTCATTTTTCTTAAGATTCATCTTATTTGTTTCAATTTCAATTGTGTAAGAAAGCTGATCATCTGCCTTTGCTTTTTTCTTTTCCGCTTCAAGGGTGGAAATCTGTTCTGTCAGGCTGATCTGCTCATTTTTCAGTCTGTCCAGGTCAAGCTGTGCCTGTTTCAGATCATCTTCAATACTGCTGAGATCATATTCAAAGAGAAGTTGTCCTGCCTTGACTTCTTCCCCTGTCTTTACCTCTACTTCCTTTACTTTACGTCCACTTTCTATTTTTACGTTTACAGTTTTCTGCGGTTCTACCACACCTGCAAAACGATTGACTGCAGCCGTTTCCGTTCCGCTGATCACACTGACCTTAGATACATATACGATTGAATCTCCGGTTTTTCCCTGAGTGTTTCCGTAAAAGTGATACCAGACACCGGTTCCGATACCACCTGCTGCAATCAGGATTCCCAAAACGATAATAATACGCTTCTTCATAAGTTGCCTCCTTGATATTATCACCTTGTTCAGGCTAACATCTATTATACACTACTGCTTTTTTATATCATTATTATTCACTTTCCTATCATAGCAGATTCTGCCTTAAAATAAAAGCTTTGTAACCAAATGGCAACATTTTTCACAATTTTTTCACGTTTTTTTTATGAATTTCGTTCATCTTTTTCACTTTTTTGACAGTCAGTACAAAATCTGTTAAAATAAACAGAAAAGTAACTGTCAACAGTTGCACAGAAAGCACTGTGAAAGGAAAGAACACGTATGAATATAAACAAACACCTGATTCTTCTTTTCTCTGTCTTATTTTTTCTTTTTGCTGTATCTGTAAGCAGCGGCTGTTTCCGCAAAAATGAGTCAGATGTAAAGAGTGTAGTCAGAAATGAACTGGATCAGTTAAAAAATCTCGATTCAGAAACTACGCAAAAATACATACCCTATACAGAGCTGTTCCCCGATGCCACAGAGAACACTGATTTAACTGATGAAATCAATGAAACCTTTTCTCTCTTTTTCCGGAAATTTAATTACAAAATTTCGGATGTCATCGTCGGCACAGCCAATCATTCTGCCACTGTTTCTGTCAAACTGACCACAATCGATTCCAAAGTTCTTGCCAGAGATTTTAAAGCAGAACTTCTCCGGACACAGATCACAGAGTCAGCCCAGGCACAAAAAGGAAATATCAAAGATTCTTCCAGATCTCTTGAGGCTCATTATCTGATCCTGAATCATCTTTTAAACACAAATGACTATGATACAGCTGAGACAGACTGTAACATACAGCTTGTCAATACAGGCAATGATAAAAAAGAAAAATGGAAGATCCAGCGTACCAATTCTCTGGAAGATGACCTTGTCGGCGGTCTTATAGCTGATCTGGCAAATCCGGATATCCTTTCACCGGAAGATACCCTGACCGTCTATCTTGACACTCTACAGAAACTGGATTTGAAAGAAATGACATCTTATCTGGGTGTAGTAAATATCATGAATACATCCGATACTGCAAAAAATTCCATTGCCTCAGCACTTGCCGAACAGATTCATAAAAATTTTAATTATGTCATTAAATCCAGCAGTGAAAATGGATACAATGCCACTGTTACAACTGAAATTACAACCTTTGACAGTGATTCGATCCTGGCTGATTATCAGGAAAAGCTTGATAAATATCTGGCTTCTGCTGACGCAGTTATCGATGGCTCCCAGAAACGATACGAGAAATCTTTCGAAATTCTTCTGAACAGTATCAATGATAATACCGTTACTACCGTCAATGATGTAGATTTTGTTCTAATCAATGATGGGGTATCCTGGAAACTTCAGGATGAGGGAAATACTTTGGGAAATGCTATTTTCGGTACTTTGACAGATTCTCCTCTCGAGACTTCTGATTCTGAGGATGAAGATATTTCTGCCGATACAGATAAGCAGACAGATGATAATACTTCTACTGAAAGCAGTTCCAATTAACGATTAGTCAATCGGATATTCGCAATCCGCTTCCGCTACTTGCTCATAACCAAATAACTGCTTCGCAGTTTGGTTAAACAACTAAAAAGGCCACCATATCACAGAAATGTTCCTTTCCCGAATCATTCTATGATATGGTGGTCTTTTTAATCTTTGTCTTATTCTTTTTACATCCCCGTTATAATTTTGATAAACAGTAAAACCAGAACGATCAGAATAATCGGTCTTACGATTTTATTTCCATTTTTCATTACCATTCCAGATCCTACATAATGCCCTGCAATGGAAAAAACAGAAGCTGCAAGTCCAAGATATATGACAATCTTTCCACTAAATAAAAAAACAACTAATGCCATTATATTAGAAGAAAGATTTGCAAGTTTCATAGTTCCGGAAGCTTTCGCTACGGGAAGTTTTGCTACTCCTGTATATAAAATAAGCAGAAACGTACCAGTTCCCGGCCCGCTTTCCCCTTCCATCGCTCCGAATCCGTCTTTCTGCACAGTCACAGCAGTATAAATCCTGACCCATCTGTGCATATCAGATAGCCTTTCCTGTGGATTTCAACACCTGTACCGGAATCCGTAAAACTTCCACAATCGTACCACTATTCAGAGAGCTAAAACTGTGCAGATTGTAAAATCATATCCAAATCCAGCACCGGCATCACAGTACAGCTCCATTCCTCAGCCGCGTGCGGCAGCCCACCCGGAGATCGGGCTTGTCTTTTCCGGTGCCAGGCACGGCATC
>ENA-ORUX01002242-ORUX01002242.1-human-gut-metagenome-genome-assembly--contig:-NODE-2242-length-12966-cov-2.148555_pt1 | contig 12966 bp, 10 predicted proteins | sample MGYA00242087_ERZ509225 | MGnify/ENA primary metagenome ERZ509225 (study PRJEB26280, sample SAMEA2338864) | human gut metagenome | biome: human gut; feature: human-associated habitat; material: faeces... | reverse complement strand
ACAGAATCTCTCCCATATATATCTTTATAATACGAATACTCAATCTGCCCTTCTTTATCTTTTAAAGCATAAGCCTCCCGTTTACGGTAGGAAAGAGAGGTCAATGCAGAAAAACGTCCTTGTTTGGTTCCCAAAGACAGAGAATATTTACTCTCGTCATTATTGCCATAGCGCACGGAAACGTTGCCCGTAAAAGGACGATTCGCATCTTTCGTAATAATATTTACCACTCCCCCCATTGCTTGAGAACCGTAAAGAGTGGACATCGGTCCCTTGACAATCTCAATACGTTCTACATTATCCATATCAATCAAACTATAATCAATATTATTACTGGATCCCTCTCCGGCAATACGTTCTCCATCAATCATAAATAACACGTACCCCCCGGCAGATCCTTGGAATTTCAATTCCGGTAACCCAGAACCGTGGGCCAGCCCGAACTGTAAGCCCGGCATTTCATATTCCAGTAAACTTTGCAAATCCAAGGGGTTTACCTGTGCTATATCTTCCTGTGAAATCACGCGGGTAAGCACCGGGACATCCTTCAACGGTTTCAGCGTACGGGTTCCCGTGATCACCACTTCATTCAATGCGTTATTACTCGGTGTCAACACAAAACGATACAAACTGTCACCCCCAGGAGTCACCTCTCGTTCCTGCGGTTCATATCCCGTGAAGCTCACCCGTAACACACACTTATTCTTCGATGACAACTTAAAAGAAAATTCTCCTTTAGCGTTTGTTCCGGCTCCGACCACCGTTCCCTTTACCCACACAGATGCTCCCGGCAATCCCTCGCCCTTCTCATCAGTAACAATCCCCTGTACTTTAAAAGCAGGAGCCTCATGGGTATGCTCATCAGCCATCAACGCTGATGATGACAAAAGAATAAAAAACAATATCAATAATTTACACCTCATAAAACTCTTTTTATGGAAAAAAGAGACTATCTAACAAATCTGTTTTTAACGACTACCACCCCCTCCTTGCATAGGAGGAAAACCGCCTGTCAATCAACTCTCCCCCTGGTATAAGGGGGAGGTGGAGGGGGTAGTTTGATATTAAATAAGACTTGTTAGACACCCTCTTGATTAATCATGAATAAAAATTATTTTAGAGGATACTCATAATCAAATGTAGCCGCCTCATTTTTGCCCGTGGCATCAGACATATCCGTGAAACGTAATTTTGCATATTTGCCATCGGCAGTTTTCACAACAAACACTTTTCCATTAATTTTGTACGTGTACGGAGGCATTGATCCGGTAGGAGTTGCCGTTACCCATTTAGCCAGCACCTCGTTAACCTTCGTGGGTTGATACCCGACAAAACCACTCATCATTCCCGACATATCCACCATAACCTCTCCGTCCACGTCAGAAGTAAAACTCTCCCCCGTAACATCGGCAGAAGTAACACTTTCCAAATCCGAGGTTTGTAACATGATGGCTGCACCACCATTCGTTTTTATATCATACCGATGGAAGGCAAGATCCCATTCGAAAGAGGTTTCATCACCATCTACACCATAAGTCTTTCCGGTAGATTTTCCGACAAGGTCTCCTCCCATATTCATTTGCATCCCTCCATCTTCCATTGCCTTTACATTCATGTATAAAGCAAGATTAAAGTCTGCGTTCTTCGTTGTACCGATTGTTCCGTTTATCGACATATAATAATCCGTAGAGGTGGCATTCTCCTTTTCCATGGCAACAACAGACTTCTCACTTGAGATCTTCCATATATTACCCTCCTTTTTAGCCATCGCTTTTAAAGAAAAACTAGCGTTCGTTGTTTCTGTTCCACTCATCGCACCAATTTTACAAGCCGGGAAGGAAATAACCACGGTATCCCCGATGCCTTCATTAATTACCATCAATAAAGAATCGGTATTTTTTATAAGCGTATTAGAACTCAAATTTCCGTAATACACTCCCGCCACAGCTCCTTCCATACTTTTCACTTGCAATGTCTTTACCGTCTTTCCCTCCTTAAAACTAAAATATGACCATGCATTATATGGATCACAATCTACGGTAACAGACTTTCCAATCCAAGAATCACCGTTGTTATTCTTCGTACAAGAAGCAAAACACGCCCCCAACAACATAATAACCACAAGAAACCAATTCATCTTTTTCATTATATTTAAAAATTTAGTTTAATAACAATATAGCGCTACAAAAGTAAAGTCGCCCACCTCCACCCACAATCCCTTAAAATGGGTAAAAAAGATCCCTCCCTAATTGATTATAGGGATGAAACTAGGATTTGTTCCTTGGGTTCTCACCAACAACATTTAAAATTAGCATCGTACATTATTCTCCGATATTAATATCATACGATTTTTATTACCTTTGCAATCTATTACGAGAACTAAAAAAGGATTAACATGGAATACAATTTCAAGGAAGTCGAGAAAAAGTGGCAAAGCTACTGGCAAGAAAACAAAACTTACCGGGTGGAAGTCGATCCTTCCAAGCCCAAATATTACGTGTTGGATATGTTTCCTTACCCTTCCGGGGCAGGGTTACACGTGGGACACCCGCTAGGCTACATCGCTTCCGACATCTATTCCCGTTACAAACATCTGAAAGGTTTCAATGTCCTGCATCCCATGGGATATGACGCGTACGGTCTGCCCGCAGAACAATATGCCATCCAGACCGGACAACACCCGGCCATCACCACGGAGAAAAACATCCGTCGTTACCGGGAACAAATGGATAAAATCGGGTTCTCTTTTGACTGGGATCGGGAAATCCGAACCTGCGACCCGAAATACTACAAATGGACCCAATGGACGTTTATCCAAATGTTCAACAGTTTCTATTGCTACGACAAACAGAAAGCCCTGCCGATCACCGAACTGGTAAAAGCATTCGAAACCGTTGGAACTCAAGGATTAAATGTAGCTTGCGGAGAAGAGTTGAACTTTACCGCCGAAGAATGGAAAAACAAGAGTACAAAAGAACAACAAGAAATATTGCTGAACTACCGCCTTGCCTATTTGGCCGACACCATGGTAAACTGGTGTCCCCAGCTGGGAACGGTATTGGCAAATGATGAGGTAAAAGAGGGACTATCCATCCGCGGGGGGTATCCCGTGGTGCAAAAGAAGATGCGCCAATGGTCATTGCGGGTTTCCGCTTACGCGCAAAGGTTGCTTGACGGGCTCGAAAATCTTGACTGGTCTGACTCCTTGAAAGACATCCAACGTAACTGGATCGGTCGTTCACAAGGAGCAGACGTGAAATTCAACGTGAAAGATTCTGACTTGAAATTAGAGATATTCACTACCCGCCCGGATACCATATTCGGGGTTAGTTTCATGGTACTGGCACCCGAATCCGATTACGTAAAGCCGTTAACAACTCCCGAACAGGCTAATGCCGTTGCCGAGTATTTGGATTACGTGTCCAAACGGACGGAACGGGAGCGCCAAACCGACGTGAAAAAAGTTACGGGAGTCTTCACCGGATCATACGCCATCAACCCGTTCACCAACGAGGCGATTCCCATTTGGATCAGTGAATACGTTCTTTCCGGCTACGGAACCGGAGCCATCATGGCTGTTCCGGGACACGACAGCCGCGACTACGCTTTTGCCAAACATTTCAACCTGCCCATCATCCCCGTTATCGATGACGGGGAAGGCCACGATATGTCGGAAGGTTCCTACGATGCCAAAGTCGGCAAGATGATTAACAGCGGCATCATCAACGGCATGGAAGTCAAGGAGGCCATCGCTTATATTGCCGGAGAAGTGGAAAAACGAGGTATCGGTAAAAGCAAAATCAACTACCGCTTGCGCGATGCCATCTTCAGCCGTCAACGCTACTGGGGCGAACCGTTCCCCGTGTATTACAAGGACGATCTTCCCTACATGCTGGACGAGTCCAAACTTCCACTGGAATTGCCGGAAGTTGATAAATATCTGCCCACCGAGAGCGGAGAACCTCCCCTCGGACGAGCCAAGAACTGGAAGACAGAAGAGGGTTACCCGTTGGAACTAAACACGATGCCCGGTTTTGCCGGATCATCCGCTTACTTCCTGCGTTACATGGACCCACACAACGATAATGCATTAGTTGATCACGAAATATGTAACTATTGGAGAAACGTCGATCTTTATCTCGGTGGCTCCGAACATGCCACGGGACACTTGATCTACGCCCGCTTTTGGAATATGTTCCTGTATGACATCGGTGTGGCTTGCGAGGAAGAACCTTTCAAGAAACTGATCAACCAGGGAATGATCCAAGGACGTTCAAACTTTGTATATAGAATACAAGGTACGAACACGTTCGTTTCCGCCGGACTGAAAGATCAATACAAAACCACGGAAATCCACGTGGATGTAAATATCGTTAAAAACGATGTTCTTGACTTGAATGCATTCCGGGCGTGGATGCCGGAGTACGCCAATGCCGAGTTTATCCTAGAAAACGGGAAATACATCTGCGGATGGGCCATCGAAAAGATGTCGAAATCCATGTTCAATGTGGTCAATCCGGATATGATTGTCGAGAAATATGGTGCTGACACACTTCGTCTGTATGAAATGTTCTTAGGCCCGTTGGAACAATCCACCCCATGGGATACGAACGGTATCGACGGTGTACACCGCTTTCTGAAAAAGCTCTGGGGATTGTTCTTCGGCAATACGGACACCTTGCAGATTACGGATGCGGAACCGACAGCCGACGAACTGAAATCACTGCATAAACTGATCAAGAAAGTGACATACGACATCGAACATTTCTCATACAACACTTCCATCAGTGCCTTTATGATCTGTGTAAACGAATTGAGCAGCCTGAAATGCAACAAACGGGCGATCCTGGAACAGTTAATCGTTCTGCTTGCTCCGTTCGCTCCTCATACCGCTGAAGAATTATGGCATACCTGCGGTCACAATACTACCGTATGCGATGCCGAATGGCCTGTCTACAACGAAGAATACTTGAAAGAAAACTCGCTTACTTACGCTATCTCCTTCAACGGCAAAGCTCGTTTCAGCATGGAACTTCCAGCAGATATGCCTCGCGAAGAGATTGAGAAAGCCGCTCTTGCCCATGAAAATTCGGCTAAGTGGATGGAAGGTAAGACTCCGAAAAAGATTATCGTTGTTCCCGGAAAGATTGTAAACATCGTAATCTAAATCTATATTATAATGAAGCTTATAAACAACAAAGTCTATTTTGCTGTACAAGATTACCTGATGATCCTGTTGGGTACTCTCTTGTACGGCTTCGGCTTCAACGCTTTCATTCTGTCGAATGAAATCATCACCGGTGGAGTCAGTGGTATTTGTGCCTTGATCTTTTTTGCCAGTAACGAGATTATTCCCGTTTCTGTGTCTTACTTCGTTATCAACGTTGTTCTATTATTGGCTGCTTTAAAAATTCTAGGACTTAAATTTCTGATAAAAACAATTTTCGGAGTTTTTTCCCTGTCAGCCTCCTTGTCATTCTTCGAATGGCTTCTGAAAGGACAGCCACTTCTACATGACCAACCGTTCATGTCCATTATTATTGGTGCATTCCTTTGCGGGGCAGGTCTCGGACTTGTCTTTTCGGCAAACGGTAGTACCGGAGGAACGGATATCGTGGGAGCTATTGTAAACAAATACAAAAATATCTCCATCGGGCGTGCATTGTTGTTTTGTGACTTCATTATCATCGGTTCCTCATTTTTTCTTTTCCATGATGTTGAAAAGATCGTGTTCGGTTTTGTCGAAATGTTCGTAAGCAACTATATCATAGATGCCGTACTGAATGGGAACCGTCAATCCGTCCAATTCCTGATCTTTTCTCAGAAATACGATGAAATAGCTGAGCGGATCATCCATGACCTGGATCGCGGCTGTACCATTCTCGACGGTGTAGGCGGATATTCCCGCAAACCGGTCAAGGTCGTTGTATTGCTGGCAAAAAAATCAGAATCCGTTTCCATTTTCCGTCTGGTAAAACAAATCGACCATCAGGCCTTCATCTCTCAAAGTATCGTCAGAGGGGTATACGGGGAAGGGTTTGACCAGATAAAAACATAAAACAATCATCCAAACAATTTAAAGCACTTCCATACGTTATATACACATCGTATAGAAGTGCTTTTTTATTCATACTCAACAAACATGAAACTTGTATTCGCAACAAACAACCGACATAAGCTAGATGAAGTCCGGAAAATCACATCCGGATATACCGAAATAGTCAGCCTCTCAGAGATCAACTGCCATGAGGATATACCCGAAACAGCAGAAACATTAGAAGGCAACGCCTTGCAAAAAGCCCGTTACATAAAAGAACATTTCGGATATGACTGTTTTGCAGACGACACTGGCCTTGAAGTAGAAGCCCTACACAACGCTCCCGGAGTATATTCGGCACGTTATGCCGGTCCCGGACATGATTCGTTAGCCAATATGGACAAACTTCTCCATGAAATGGAAAACAAGAAAAACCGGAAAGCTCGTTTCCGTACGGTAATCGCTCTTATCTTGAATGGAAAAGAATATTTGTTTGAAGGTATTGTCAACGGTACGATCATAAACGAAAAAAGAGGCGAAAGCGGTTTCGGGTACGATCCCATATTTGTTCCCGACACTTACTCACAAACATTTGCCGAAATGGGCAATGATATAAAAAACCAGATCAGCCACCGTGCCGAAGCTGTCAAAAAATTGACTGCTTTTTTATCGAATTACACATTTTAATATTGTAATTAATATGAGAAATATATTAACTGTCATCTTGCTTTTCTTATTATCATTTCCTGCCTTATCAGTTAATGACAATGACAACACGCTGGGATGGAAAACATATCTCTCCTACAATAATACCGATTGTGTGGAAGAATCCGCAGATCAAGTATTTGTCGTAGCAGAAGGTGCTTTATACACATATGGGAAAGAAGATAACAGCATCAAACAATATTATAAAGGAAATGGATTGAGTGACACGGATATCCAATCTATTTCCTACAACAAACAAACAAAATCACTATTGATTGTTTACAAAAACTGCAATATAGACATTTTAGAAGAAGGTTCAGTAAAAAACATACCTTATCTGTACACGACTACATCTTTAAGAGATAAATCACTTAATTCCGTTATGATTTATAACGAATATGCCTATTTATCCATACAGTCGGGCATAGTAGTTGTTAACATGGACAAAAAAGAAATAACCGATACCTATAACTTATCTAAGAATATAACATCCTGTGCTATTTTCAACAATAATATATATGCTTCCACAAAGGAAGGTCAAAAGTCTACGGTCATATACGCTTCTTTGAATGATAATCTGTTAGACGGATCAAACTGGAAAACTTATTCGATTCCGGGATTCCCATCTGAAAATTCCATAGACAAAATATCCTCATTTAAAAATAAGCTATTCTATTTGTCTCAAAATAAAGGTATCTACTATGAATCGAATGAAACTACAGTCCCTTTGGTCAGCAACACACAAATGAACAATATGAAAATTGTAGGAGAAAAACTGGCTTGCATGGCCACATCCCAAGTTTATATTTTCACAGATACGAAAACTTTTGACCAAATCAACAATCTATCCATCAAAGATATCAGCACTTATCAGACTGACAAATATTGGATAGCCGAAGGAAGCAAAGGTCTACGTTCTATCCAAAGAAAAGGAGCCAACCAGTTCGAAGCCATAAACGAAGCTATAATTTTGGATGGCCCCTACTCCAACAGTTCTTATGATATCGTATCAAAAAACGATAAAATATATATTATACCTGGTGGAAAAAGCCTGACAGGGGATAATTCTTTTAATAAAGCTGGATCGGTCATGATATATGACTATGAAAAATGGAGTGTACTAGAACCTTCCGTCGTTCAGAATAAACTAAATACATGGCCTAAAGACTATACCAGCATTGTCGTCACAAAAAATGATACTGAAAAAGAGATTATTTACGTATCTTCCTTCGGTTATGGCCTTTTTCAATTCATAGACAGAGAACCTTCCGCCGTTTATAACAAAACAAACAGTCCGCTTGAAAACGCACATGGCAATGAGGGCTTTTATTGTCGTGTAGACGGACTTGCTTTCGATAAGGAAGGAAACCTATGGATGACTAACTCTGAAGTGAGCAAAGCTATCAAGATATTGGATAAAGAAGGAAAATGGCATAGCCTGTCTGTCGAGTCGTTAAATGGAAAATACACGATAAACGACATACTCGTCACCTCAAACAATGACAAATGGATCAATATATCTCGCCCTACCAGTCAAGCCTGTCTAACAGTCGTAACCAACAGCAACTCTTTAGATGAAGCGACATCATATGAATTTAAAAACTTCATTGACACAGATAATAACGACTTTTCCCCTAACAATTATACTTGTATGGCAGAGGATAAAAGCGGATATATATGGATAGGAACCAATAAAGGAGCTATATACTTAACAAATCCAAAGTTGGCAACGACAGAAAACAATCAATCTATGCGTTGCACACGTGTAAAACTAATCAATGAAGAAGGAATCCCTTATTATTTTCTCGACAATACGATAATAACGACCATCAAGGTAGATAACGGAAACCGAAAATGGATTGGAACGGACGGTAGCGGTATTTATGTATTGAGCGAAGACAATCAGGAAATCGTCCATCAGTTCAATACATCCAACAGTCCGCTACTATCAGATAAAATATATTCCATAGAAATTAATGAAAATACTGGCGAAGTGTTCATCGGTTCCGACAAAGGTTTGGTTTCTTACAAAGGAGAAGCGACAAAAGGTAAAGATGCATATCCGAACCCCGTACGACCTGAATACAGGGACAAAGTAACCATCACGGGATTGATGGATAACTCGATCGTCAAAATCACCGATCTGAATGGAAATCTGGTCTATCAGACTAAATCTTTAGGTGGTCAAGTTATCTGGAACTGCCGGAATACAAAAGGTGTCCGTGTTGCTTCAGGCGTATATCTGGTGCTCTCTGCCACCGAAGATTCAAAAGAAAGTGTAGTTACTAAAATCGCAGTTATAAAATAAAAAATAAAAATCCACTGTGGTATTTGTCTTATTCACAGTGGATCATTTTATCTTGTTTCGTCTATCTAACAATTCTTACAACCCCAACCTCTCCGATATCTCCAGCATCTTCTTGATCGGGCGGATCGCTTTTTCCTGTACTTGTTCATCGACAAATATTTCAGGAAGTTCGTATTTCAAACAGTTGTAAAGTTTCTCCATCGTGTTCAAGCGCATGAAATTACATTCGTTGCAAGCACATGTACTGTCATTGGGAGGAGCCGGGATAAATTCTTTATCGGGACTCTGCTTACGCATTTCGTGAATAACGCCACTTTCTGTCGCTACAATGAATTGTTTCTTATCCGACTTGACAGTATGTTTCAAAAGAGCTGCAGTCGATCCTACGAAGTCCGAGACCTGCACAACGGGCTGTTTGCACTCCGGGTGAGTAATGACTTCCGCATCGGGATACTGTTTTTTCAATTCCAATATCTTTTCCAGTGAAAACTGTTCATGCACATGGCAGGCACCATCCCAAAGCAACATCTTGCGCCCGGTAATGCCATTTATGTAATTGCCTAAGTTCCGGTCTGGACCGAAGATGATCTTCGTGTCTTCCGGAAAACTTTCGACTATCTGACGTGCATTGGTAGACGTTACCACAACATCCGTCACGGCTTTTACAGCAGCAGTCGTATTTACATACGAAATAACCACATGACCGGGATGCTGTTTGACAAATTCCGCAAAATCGACAGCCGGACAGCTATCTGCCAATGAGCAACCGGCATTCAAGTCCGGGACCAGCACTTTCTTGTCCGGGCACAACACCTTCGCCGTTTCACCCATAAAATGAACACCGCAGAAAACGATGATATCGGCCGTCGTCTTAGCTGCCTGTTGAGCCAATGCCAAACTGTCTCCCACAAAATCTGCTATATCTTGAATATCACCTGTCTGATAATAATGAGCAAGGATAACGGCGTTTTTTTCTCTACGCATCCTGTTTATCTCTTCTTTCAGGTCCAACCCCTTTGGGATGGGTGCGTCTATATATCCGATCGATTGGTTTGTCAACATAGTTACCTGTATTAAATGATTGTAAAATTCGATAATCACTAATGAGTATAAACCGCTATTTACAGTCTATCAACAAAGTTATCATCATTCTTTATAACTGATAATCTTTATTTTACTCCTATTATCAACTATAAGTTGATAATGTGCAAAGGTAAAAACTTTATTGATTTTCCCATAGGAAACACATATAAAACGAATAAACAAGCAGGAGGTAATATAAAAAATTTGCTAAACAAGTCTCAAAGACTTCCGGCAGATATTCACCCAAACGTCTGCGTTCTTTTCCCAAGTTATCCACAATCATATTATTATTATCTTATTTATTCTTTATTCTAAATCTAAATATGATGAATATAATATCCTGTTGAAACAGTTAATACAATTGTGCTATAATACTTGTCCAGTTCGTTATTAAACGATATAAATGACTTATTAAATAGATACCAACATCCTATTTATCGTTTTACATACTGATATCCTTTACTTTATAGACTTTATTAGTATTCAGTTGAAAACAACCTGTGTGTAAAAGTTAATGGCAGTTGAGCGCTGTTGATACGTGTATAACCACTGTTGATAGGGCGTAATAAATAATCCGTTATTTTTATTGCATAATAGAAACTAGAGGATGTATAGTGAACAAATTGAATAATGCAAGAACTATTTTTCATTTTGTGTCCACCACTTATCAATAGCTTTTCAACGGTATATCCACATTAATTCACTACTTTTGCAAGTAAAGAAACGATAGCTATGCGCAAGTTAAAGATAACAGAGTTGAATCGCTTGACTCCGGAAGCATTCAAAGATAGTAAAAAGATTCCGTTGGTTGTTGTGCTCGATCATGTAAGAAGCTTAAACAATGTAGGATCCGTGTTTCGTACGTCTGATGCTTTTAGGGTGGAGAGTATTTACCTGTGCGGTATCACGGCTTGTCCGCCTCATGCCGAGATTCATAAGACGGCTTTGGGAGCGGAAGAAACTGTCGATTGGGAGTATTTTGAAGATACGATGGAGGCTGTTGATAAACTGAAGCAACAGGGATATACTGTCTGTGCGGTTGAGCAGGCCGAAGGGAGTACGATGTTGGATAATTTGTTGTTGGACAAGAATAAAAAGTATGCAGTTATCATGGGAAACGAGGTGAAAGGTGTTCAACAATGTGTCGTTGATAACTGTGATATGTGTATTGAAATACCGCAGTATGGGACCAAGCATTCTTTGAATGTTTCGGTGACTACCGGTATTATCATCTGGGATTTCTTTAAGCAATTGTCAGATTAATCCGTTTTCAACAAGTACGACAACTCGCTCCGTCATGGCATCTTTTCCTTTAGGATCGTATTCGGTTTTCAGGCTGGCGCCGAACATGCCGGCAAATATGTTCCAGAAACCTGCCCGGAACCTAAATAGGCTTTCAATAGGTTGTAACTCGATTGGTTACATTCTCTGTCAATCAGTTTGATAAGCAGTTTTCCTTGGGAAAAGGTCAGTTTTTTCAACTGCGGTTTATATTCCTGAAAAAGTTCTTTTTCCATCCGTTTCAAGTGAGCTTGACGGGATTTTTCGTCGGGGAGTGTCTCTATATATTCGTATGTTTCGATCAGTGTTTCATAAACCATTTTGGCATAAGGTAGTGTGCGCTTTACGTCACGGACCAGTTTGGTGTAACGTGCCTGTTCACGTTTGTTTTTAAACTTGACCTGCGGGTAAATGTAGATTTCCCGCAGGTTAACAATAGGTACCGTATCCTTTCCATCCAGATATGCCTTTTGTAATCCTTCGGGAACGGTATTGATCTTCAATTTCTGTGCATGGACTCCTATTGCGCACAACATGAATATTATCAATATTTTATACTTGCCTTTTCTCAACATCATTCACAAAAGTAATTGATTTACGAATAGCAACTACAGATTTTACAGAAAATTCATATCTTTGTGATAATACAAACAACTAAAATCAACAGACTATGAAATATTTTGCCATCTTTCCATATTCATTAATTCTGAATAAGTTACAGCTATGCTATCTGATTGCCCAAAATGAAGATAGTAGAGAACTTCAGGCTGTGAAAAGAGATAATCCGGAAAGTTGACAACCTAAACAAAACCTTGCTATGAAATCAATAAGTTTATTCGTTTTGTTTTGGGCATCTATCAACATTCATGCTGTTGATAACCTTCGTATACCTGATATCCGTAGTTTGGGAATGGGAGGAAACGGGGTTACACAATCTGTTTTGTTTAATCCGGCATTGGTGGCTTTGAATACGGATAAAGTTCTTCATTTGGAATACTTTAATCGTTATGGAGTAAAAGAACTGGGAACGGTTGGAATAGGTTTTGTATATCCGAATCCGTTGTTGTCGGCAGGTGTTGATATCTCTTCTTTCGGATATGATCAGTATAGGGAAACTCTTTTTCGGTTATCGGTAGGGAAACAGTTGAATGGCCGGTGGAGGATCGGTATTGGTTTCCAATATAAGATGGTACAGACCGAGTTGTTGGAGGAAGTACCGAAACAACTTTCCACAGATATCGGAATCTTGTTTGTTCCCATTGACAAACTGTTGATTGGAATGTTGATAATGAATTTTCCTTCTATCACTATTCATAAATATACTACTGAAACAAAATGTTTTACTAGTTATTCAGTACAAATAGGTTTTCAATGGGAGATAATTAACAGGTTGTTGATAGTAGGAACTATCGAAAGTAATAAAGAACATATGTGGATGGGAAATGCGGGCATTGAATATGCTCCGTTCAAAAACTTTCATATACGGGCGGGGGTACAGACTACTCCCCTCCTGCCCACTTTGGGGATCGGATACCGTCTGACTGGATTTACA
>ENA-ORUX01002225-ORUX01002225.1-human-gut-metagenome-genome-assembly--contig:-NODE-2225-length-13043-cov-2.461811_pt1 | contig 13043 bp, 11 predicted proteins | sample MGYA00242087_ERZ509225 | MGnify/ENA primary metagenome ERZ509225 (study PRJEB26280, sample SAMEA2338864) | human gut metagenome | biome: human gut; feature: human-associated habitat; material: faeces... | reverse complement strand
CCACATCAACTGTGGATTAATGGAAGATTACTCTGTAGAACATACAGCTCAGAAATTAAAAGAGTTATGTCAGAGAGCAGGCAAATTAGTGATCGGTGTTGAGCCAATGCCATACAGCGGAATCCCTAACATGGAAAAAGGATGGGCTGTTGTAAAAGAATCCGGATGTGACAACGCTAAGTTAATCATGGATACATGGCACTGGGTAAGAGCTAACCAGCCAATCGACCTTGAAGTAATCAAAGATATCCCAGCAGATAAGATCGTTTCTATCCAGATCAACGATGTTTGGGATCGTCCATACGCTAAGAGCATCTTAAGAGATGAGTCTATGCATGATCGTCTCGCTCCTGGAACAGGAATCGGATGTACAGCAGACTTCGTTAAGATGGTACGTGAAAAAGGTATTGAGCCAAAAGCAATCGGTGTTGAAGTAATCAGCGATGCTATCCTTGCTAAGGGTGTTGCAGAAGCTGCAAAACATACATTTGACAATACAAAGAAAGTTCTTGAGCAGGTTTGGCCAGAAGTACTTTAATCTTTAATTATTTACTTGAATTATATAGTTAACTTATCAAAAGCTAAATTGCAATAATAGACCGCAGCCCGCAGGTTAGAGGCTGCGGTGCGGTCGTGTGAATAATTAGGAAGGGGTAAATTATGAAGTTTGAAAAAATGTTTTCACCAATCCAGATTGGACCTATTGAAGTAAAGAACCGTTTCGTAGTACCTCCAATGGGTAACAACTTTGCAAACACAGACGGAACAATGAGTGATCAGTCTGTTGCTTATTACGGCGCACGTGCAAAGGGTGGATTTGGTTTAATCACACTTGAGGCTACGGTTGTTCATAAAGGAGCAAAGGGTGGTCCTAGAAAACCTTGTTTATATGATGATTCTGCAATTCCTAGCTTCAAGAAAGTAATTGATGCCTGCCATGCAGAAGGAGCTAAAGTTTCCATTCAGTTACAGAACGCTGGACCAGAAGGTAACGCAAAGAATGCTGGCGCACCAATCCAGGCAGCTACAGCAGTTACATCTGCAGATGGAAGAGATATTCCAGAAGCAGTTACAACAGAGCAGGTTTATGAATTAGCAAGAGGATATGGAGAAGCTGCAAGAAGAGCAATGGAAGCTGGTGCAGATGCTGTAGAAATTCATATGGCACATGGTTACCTTGTAAATTCTTTCATGTCTCCAAGAACAAATAAACGTGTCGATGAGTTTGGTGGTTCTTTCGAGAACAGAATGCGCTTCTCAACTCTCATCATTGATGAAGTTAAGAAAGCAACACAGGGCAAGATTGCTGTACTCGCTCGTATCAACAGCACAGAGGATATGTTCGGTGGACTTGACAACCATGATATGTGTGCAATCGCAACTTATTTAGAGTCTTGCGGATTAGATGCACTTCATGTATCTCGTGCCGTTCACTTAAAAGACGAATATATGTGGGCACCTACAGGTATTCACGGTGGATTCTCTGCTGAATATGTAGCAAACATTAAGAAATGTGTATCCATCCCTGTTATCACAGTTGGACGTTACACAGAGCCACAGTTCGCTGAGGTAATGGTTCGTACAGGTAATGCAGACTTAGTTGCATTTGGCCGTCAGTCTCTTGCAGACCCAGCTATGCCTAAGAAAGCATTTGAAGACAGATTAGAAGACATGACACCATGTATCGCTTGTTTACAGGGTTGTGTTGCTAACATGTATGCTGGTAAGCCAATCTGCTGTTTAACAAACCCAGTTCTTGGTCGTGAGAGCGAAGGAATGAAAGAAGCAGAAACTAAGAAGAAGATTTATGTAATCGGTGGTGGCCCTGCTGGTATGTGTGCAGCATTTACTGCAGCAAGAAGAGGACATGACGTTACATTATTTGAAGCAAGCGACGTACTCGGTGGAAATATGAGACTTGCTGCTTACCCACCTGGAAAAGGTGATATCACAAACATGATCAGAAGTTACATCACAAAATGTGAAAAAGCTGGTGTAAAAATTGTTCTTAACACAGAAGTAACAGCAGACCTTATCAAGAAGGATGCTCCAGATGCAGTTATCGTAGCAACTGGTTCTGAAACGCTTGTACTTCCATTCATCAAAGGTATCACAGCTCCTGAAATTGTTCATGGAGGAGACTGCTTATCTGGTAAACGTCCGGTAGGACATAAAGTACTTGTTGTAGGTGGTGGTATGGTAGGTGCTGAAACAGCAGAGTTCCTTGCAGAAAAAGGACATGATGTTTCTATCATCGAGATGAGAGATGCAATCGGACCAGACGTAATCCACGAACATAGAGTATTCCTTATGGAAGGTCTTAAAGAATATGACGTTCATCAGTATGTAGATGCAGCAGTATCTGAGATTTACCCTGATGGCGTAAGCTACAAGAATGCAGCCGACAAATCTGATGATACAGTTTATGAATTAAGAGGATTTGACACTGTTGTTCTTTCAATGGGATATGTTTCCAAATATACACATCGTGAAGGTCAGGAAGTTGTTTACGATTTCGTTGACGAATTAAAAGCTATCTGTCCAGAAGTACACGTAGTTGGTGATGCTATCAGAGCTCGTCGTGCTTTAGATGCAACAAAAGAAGCTTACGATGTCGCATTAAATATCTAATCGTATCAGACATAAATATACAAACTGATATCAGATGTATTCTTGGAATCTTAATCTGTCTGCTGATGAATTTTGCCCGGTCGGGCAGGAAAGATTCTGAGAGTGCATCAGCAATTATGGAGGGAATAACAAATGGAAAGACGTATTAACGGACACACAGGACTTTTAGCACTGTTTGGAACACCTGTAGGACATTCAGGATCACCTGCAATGTATAACTTCAGCTTTCAGCATGACGGACTTGACTATGCATATATGGCATTTGATGTAAATGTAGAGCAGATGCCAGCTGTATTTGACAGCATTCGCTTATTCAAGATGCGTGGTGGTAACTTTACAATGCCATGTAAGAACATTGCAGCAGAGTTAGTTGATAAATTATCTCCTGCAGCAGAGATTATCGGAGCTTGTAACGTATTCGTTAACGATGACGGAGTAATCACAGGACACATCACAGACGGTGTTGGTTTCGTAAAGAACCTTGAAGTTAATGGTGTTGACGTTAAAGGTAAGAAAACTGTTGTTCTTGGAGCGGGCGGAGCTGCTACAGCAATTCAGGTACAGCTTGCATTAGACGGAGCTTCTGAAGTTGCAATCTTCAACATTGATGACGAGTTCTACGCAAGAGCAGAGTCTACAAAAGAAAAACTTGCAACACGCTGCCCAGAATGTAAAGTAACTGTTGAGCATCTCGAAGACAAAGAAGCTCTTGCAGCAGCAGTAAACAATGCAGATATCGTAATCAATGCTACAATCATGGGAATGAAACCTCACGAAGACGTAACATTAATCGATAAATCTTTATTCCGCAAAGACTTAGTTGTTGCTGATACAGTTTACAATCCTGAAAAAACTAAGATGATTCTTGAAGCTGAAGAAGCTGGATGTCAGGCAATCGGTGGAAAAGGAATGCTCTTATATCAGGGTGTTGTTAACTACAGTTTGTTTACAGGAAAAGATTTCCCAATCGAGGAATATCAGAAATTCCAGGCAGAACAGGCAAAATAGTTCAAATTAAATGAATGCCAGAGGGGGAGAGGAAAATCACCTCTTCTGGCAGGATGTTAATTAGTAGCACAAAACTACATTTAAAATTTCAGAGGAGAAAATGTATGAAAGCGAAAAAATATATCTGGTCAATGATCTGTGTGTACATGGCTTATTTGACACACGGTATGCAGGCACTTATTTTTTCACAGAATCAGGTAAACTTTGCAACTAAATGGGGATTTGATATGACTGATCCTTCTTCTGCAGCTTATGCAGCGGGTGTTGCAGCAGTTTCCACAGCAATCGCATGGACTGGATTTGGTAAATTCATTTCTGTATGGATTGGTGGAGAGATTTCTGACCGTGTCGGCCGTAAGAAGTTAATGATTGGTGGAGCAATTCTTTATATCATCTGCTTCGCAACAATGTTTGTAACGAACAATGCAACTGTAGCTGCAATCATGGGCTTATTAGGTGGTATTGCTACATCTGGTTTCTGGGATGCATCCGGATATCCGGCAGTACAGGAAGCATATCCTGCAGCACCAGGTTCCGCATTAATTATGATTAAGTTCTTCGTAGCGTTATCAAGTATCTTCTACCCACTGATCTGCGTACAGACAGCAGCAGCAGGTAACTGGAAGATCAACATTGTAATTCCTTTAGTATTATCTTGTGTTGTATTAGTATTTGCATGTATCGCAAGATTCGTTTATGATGATGAAAAAGCAGCAAACGCTGGTTCAGGAAGCGACAAGAGAGCTGACCAGGCTGAAATCGATGCAGCAAAAGCAAGACAGCTTGTTGCACCTGGAAAGTTTACAGCATTCCTCACATATTTCTATGCATTCTTAGTAATGGCAGTTATGTATGGTGCTCAGCAGTATACAAAGGCTTTCGGTCTTGCATACTGTGGACTTAGTGAAATGCAGGCAGCATCTATGACAACAATGTATCAGGTTGGTTCTATCGTTGCCGTAGCATTCTGGGCTGTAATGATGAGTAAGTTAAAATGGCATCCATTAAAAGTGTTAATCGTTGATGCGGTTATCACAGCAGGATCACTTTTAGCAGTACTTTTAGTACATCAGGTAGCAATCGTTTATATCGCAATCTTAATTCTTGGATTTGGTTGTGCAGGCGGTGCTTTACAGACAGGTCTTTCTGTATTACAGGAATTCGTACCTGGACCAAAAGGACGTAACACAGGTATCTACTATACATTCATGGGTGCTGCTTCTTATCTTATGCCTGTAATTGTAGCAAAATTAACAGTCATTTCCGGTGAAAGTAAAGCGGTATACACATTAATGACTCTTATGTTTATCTTAGCAGTTGTTCAGGTAGTAGCAACACTGTACCTCATCTTAAGATACAAGAAGGTATTTGGAACTACTCCATTAGCAAAAGCGGAATAAAGTTTAAGATAAATAGCTAAACAGCGATTTCAAAGTAATTATTTTAAATCCTTATGAAGTTGTTTTAAATAGTTATGGGAATTTAGATGATTACAACTAAAAATAAATGGTAATCAGCCTGTATATGGTACAAACTATATACAGGCTCACCATATTTTTAGCTGTTTATTTTTTTAATATTGTTAGTTAAAAAATAAACAAAAATCTATTGAAACCTATAAATCCATAGAATATATCTATAAGTACTGACCGATGCACAAAAGGGGAGTCAAAACAAAAAAATTTGTTATTTGTAAGTATTTTAGAAGATATCTATGGTAAATCTGTTGTAGTAATACACTGCTGTTTCAATTTTATTTTCTGAAAAACAGATGTAGACTGAAAGAGATTTAAACAAAGGATAATTTTGTTTTTTGGTGTGTTAGTACACAAGTATTAGAAGAGGAGATATTATGAAGGTATTAAAGTGGCTGGATAACAATTTGGAACAGGCCATACTCCTGATTTTATTGTGTGGAATGACAATCGTTATGGGAGGGCAGATCATTGCCAGATATGCTTTTTCAGCTTCCCTGTCCTGGTCTGAGGAAATCACCAGATATATGTTTATTATTTCCGGTTTTATCAGTGCCAGTTATTGTATTAAACACGGATTATCCGTTAAGATTGACCAGTTAGTAGGAATGCTTCCGGGCAAAGGAGTACATTATATGCGGCTGGTAAGTTATCTTATACAGTTACTCTTTTTTGCTTATCTGGTTCCTTTTGCATGGAAATATGTAAAGGCAGGAATGGCAAGTGGACAGCTAAGTCCGGCTTGTGGAATTCCAATGTATCTGATTCAATCATTCACAGTAATCAGTTTTGTTTTATGCTGTATCCGTCTGATCCAGAAATTTATACAGCGAGTTGAAATCATCACAGGAAAAAGAGAAGCGGAGGAGAAATAAAGAATGTCACCATTAGTAGTATTTATATTATTCTTTGTATTTTTATTAATAGCGATTCCAATCTCTGTATCCCTTGGTTTGGTTGCAGTATTACCGGGAGTATTTGATCCGTCTTTTACAGCGAGTGCTTCCTATGTTATCCGTTCTATGTTTGGTGGAATCGACAGTTTCCCACTCCTTGCAGTACCGATGTTTATTTTATCCGGTATCATTATGGCAAGAGGTGGAATCTCAAAAAGACTTTTTGATTTATTTTCATTTTTCATTGGAAAACGTACAGCAGGTCTGCCATGTGCGGCAGTAATTACCTGTCTGTTTTACGGAGCCATCTCCGGTTCAGGAATTGCCACAGTTGCCGCTGTGGGTAGTATGACAATCCCTCTGTTAGTAGAGCTTGGCTACGATAAAAAGTTCTGTACTGCCTTAGTTGCAGTAGCAGGAAGTCTTGGTGTTATTATTCCGCCAAGTATCCCATTCATCATGTATGGTATGGCATCTGGAGCTTCTGTAAGTGACATTTTCCTTGCAGGTATCGTTCCAGGAGTTCTTATCGGACTGCTTTTAATGGTATATGCTGTATTTTACTGTAAGAAACATGGAGAAGATAAAGAAAAGATTAATGCAAAGATTGATGCCCTTCATGAACAAGGACTCTGGAAAGTATTTAAGAGCAGTTTCTTTGCAGTACTTTCCCCAGTAATCATCCTTGGCTGTATTTATTCTGGTGTTGCTTCTCCTACAGAGGCAGCCGTTATCTCTGTATTCTACTCACTGATTGTCAGTATTTTTATTTACAAATCACTTCCGATTAAGAAAGTTTATGATGTATTTGTAGAAGCAGTAAGAACATATGCGCCAATCTTATTTATTTTGGCAGCATCCATAGCATTCTCCAGAGTACTTACACTGATGCAGGTTCCACAGCTTATCAGTGGATGGATTCTTGCTCATTTTACAAGTAAGGTTGTTGTATTAATTGTAATCAACCTTGTATTATTACTTGTAGGTATGGTTATGGATACTACTCCTGCCATCCTTATCCTTACACCAATCCTTCTTCCAATTGTAGAGGGCTTTGGAATGAACCCAATTCATTTTGGTGTTATGATGGTTGTAAACCTTGCAATTGGTTTCGTTACACCACCAATTGGAGTCAACTTATTTGTGGCATCATCCTTAACGGATATTCCAGTGATGAAGATCGCACAGAAAGCAATGCCGCTGATTATCTGCTTCCTGATCGCATTACTTCTGATCACATTTATTCCACAGATCAGTCTGGCACTTTTATAAGGAGGTTTAGGATTTCATGAGAAAAATCATAAAAAGATCCGTCGTAGTTCTTCTTGCAGGAGTCTTATTATTCAGTTTATCCGCATGTAAGAAGAAACAAAAGAAAGACGAAGTACAAAGATATGCATGGCCGCTTGGAACTTCCAGTCCGGAAGATACGGTAACACAGCTTTATGCAGAGAAGTTTGCAAAAGAAGTTTCCAGATTAAGTCATGGAAAGATGAAGATCGAAGTTTATCCAAACAGTACACTCGGAGGAGACCGTGAGCTTCTTGAGAGTTGTAAAGATGGGGATATCCCATTTGTCGTACAGAATACTGCACCACAGGTAACATTTCTTCCAGATACCGCAGTATTTGACCTGCCAAGTGCATTTACAACGATCCAACAGGCACGAGCAGCTGTTGATAATGAAGAGTTCTATCAGAAGATGGAGAAAGTATATCAGAAGGGTGGATACAAATTACTTGGATATGCCGATCAGGGATTCCGTGTTATGTCTACCAATAAGAATGTTAAGAGTATTAACGACTTCAAAGGGCAGAAGATCCGTACGATGGAGAACAGCTATCATTTGAAGTTCTGGAAGACACTTGGAGCGAATCCAACACCAATGACGTTCAGCGAAGTTTATATCGGACTTCAGCAGGGAACGATCGATGCACAGGAGAATCCTTACGAAGTTATCGTTTCCAGCAAATTATATGAACAGCAGGATTATGTTGTAGAGACAAACCATTTGCCACATTATATTTCGCTGATCGTCAGTGATGAATTCTATAATAATCTGTCAAAAGACCAGCAGAAGATCATCGATCAGGCATCACAGACAGCGAAAGTGTATGCGAGAGAAGCATCTGATAAGCGAATTGCAGACCGTATCAAGATCATTGAAGACAGTGGTACAAAGATTGTGAAACTTGATACAAAGACACAGAAAGAGATGCGTAAGCAGGCACAGCCAGTTTATGATGCGATTAAGAAGAGTATCTCAAAAGATATTTATAATGCATATTTAAGTGGTGTAGAGAAATAAAATGAATGATATGAGACTAGAATTTTTGAAAAAACTGGTCTCATATTTTGTTTTCTTCTTGCTAATTGTAAAAAGCTGTTATAAAATAAACAAGATTGAACAATGTAAAGATGTAAAAAGGAAGATAAATTATGTTTCAGAAATTCTACCCGTCCGAAGATATCAGAAGTACTTATGATATTGATTTCGAACGATACTACAAAGAAGGATATCGAGGAGTGATCTTTGATGTCGATAATACGTTAGTACCACACAATGCACCAGCAGATGAACGTGCAAAGAAGTTATTTAAGAGACTGGATGCGATGGGGATGCAGTATTGTTTTACAAGTAACAACAAAGAACCAAGAGTGAAAGCGTTCTGCGAGGCAGTCGGTGGGAAATATTATGTATACAAAGCAAATAAACCATCGATCAAAGGATATGAGACAGCAATGAAATTGATGGGAACGGATAAGAAGAATACATTCTTCGTTGGAGATCAGTTGTTTACAGATGTTTATGGAGCGAACAGAACAGGTATACATAGTATTCTTGTAACACCGATGAATCCGAAAGAAGAGATTCAGATCGTCATAAAGCGTTATTTTGAAAAGATTGTGTTGTGGCAGTACCGTAAGAAAAAACATTAATGAAATAATAAAAAACATGGGTCAGATCTTTGTTATCTGGTCCATGTTTTTTATTATTTTACAATATATTTCTTATCTTTTAAAGAAAGGTTTGAAATCAAAATTATGATCTTAGATGAAATCCTGACGTTCTAATGCAACTAAAATGTCACGACCTTCTTTTACACCTTCGATGATACGACGTGTCTGAGCACTGTCACCGATATTAAGTACTTCAACACCTTCATAGATGAAGTGGTTGTATAATTCCTGAAGAGAAGGAGTTGCAGACTGCATTCCAAGACATACAAATCCATAATCGAAGTCTAATTCAAGATCTTTATAGTCATGTCTTACAATAAAGCTGTGATCTTTAACTTCTAATAAAGAAGCATTTGGATACTGATTTACTTTATTCTTATTCATGAATTCGATAGAACCAGTCTTAGTGATAAAGTCAAGGTTCTCACCGAAGTGAGCTTTCTGCTCAACGATCGTTACATCAGCTTTTCTAGGAACAAAGAATTCAACAACGTCAAGTCCTACATTACCACCACCGATCACAACAACTTTCTTACCAGATAAATCTTCTGGATAAGAATCTACGTGATCTACCAGATCAAAGATCGTAGATACATTACCTGCTTCTAAGTTCTCCTTTAATCCAGGAATATTTGGAAGAAGAGGAACGGATCCTGTTGCGTTAACAACGATATCTGGCTTGAAACCTTCGATAAATTCGATAGAAGCTTCTGTATTCTTACAGATAAACAGGTTCTTAAGTTTCATTGCACGACGTTCTAAGTACTGAGGGAAATATCCAAGACGCTGTTTGTTAGGCATCTTTCCTACACGTCTGGCAAGTCCACCGAGTTCTCCTGATTTCTCGATCAGAACAGTTGCACATCCAACTTCAGCAGCTGTGCATGCAGCTTCAAGACCAGCAGTACCACCACCAACAACGACAACGTTACATGGTTTCTTTAATTTCTTATCTTTATATAATGAACCTGAAACAAGAGCAGGATTGATGCTGCATCTGATAGGTTCATCCCCTAATGTTGCTGTACATCCATTGTTACATGAGATACAACGATTGATATCATCTGTGTTACCAAACTGAACTTTATTTACCCATTCAGGATCAGCGATCAATCCACGTCCGATTGCGATCAGATCTGCTTCACCATCTTCAAGAATACGGTTTGCAACTTCTGGTTCACGGATATTACCACTTGTCTGACAAGGCTTTCCAGTCTTTTCTTTGATTGATTTAGACATATAAGATTTCCATCCATCTGGAAGGTAATCTGCATCATACTGGTACTGGATAGAACATGTAAGTCCAGCAGAAACATCAAATACATCAACGTAATCTTTGAAATATTCAACGATCTCTAATGTATCATCTAATGTGTTACCACCTTCAGCAAGTTCATCAGCACTGATTCCTAAGAAGATAGGAATATTTTCACCAACTGTCTCACGAACAGCTTTTAATACTAATGTAGTGAAACGTGCACGATTCTCTTTGGATCCACCAAATTCATCAGTACGGTCATTTGTTGTTGGAGATAAGAACTGGTTTAATAAATAACCATGTCCAGCCTGAATCTCAACAGCATCAAATCCTGCTGTAACTGCACGTTTTGCTGCTTCAGCAAATTTATCAACGATCGTGTAGATTTCATCTGTTGTTAAAGCACGAGGAATATCACCACCAACTCTGGATGGAATATCAGATGCAGATACTGGTTGGATGTTTGTTATCTTACCATTCGCTGCAGAACCAGCATGATTTAATAAGATGCTGATTTTGGATCCGCAGTCATGGATGCTTTCACATAATCTGTATAATCCAGGAATATAGTTATCGTGGTCGATACGAAGCTGGTATGATCCGCTTGCTCCCTGTGGTGAATAAACACTCGCAGCTTCAATTGTGATCAGACCTGTTCCGCCCTTTGCACGCTGTTTATAATAATCAATGATTCTCTCATTTACTTCTCCGGTATGCTCAGCAAAATTTGTTCCAATGGGAGTCATGACAATTCTGTTCCTTAATGTCATAGATTTTACTGTGTACGGTTCAAATAATTTACGGAAATTCTTTGCTGCCATAATTATGATCCTCCAATTTGCTTAATAGTTTTCTAAAAATAATTATAGCAAAGTAGATATATAAATGCAATGAAGAATATGGTATACTATCCATAAATAAATTTTATGAATTGAAAGGGAATAGATTATGAATTTGAATCATTTGTACTATTTTCGGGCATTAGCTAAGGAAGAACACTATACTAGAACTGCAGATATGCTGTCCATTACGCAGCCAAGTTTAAGTCATGCGATCTCATGTCTTGAGAGTGAATTAGGAGTGAAATTATTCGAAAAACAGGGGAGAAATGCAAAATTAACGAAATACGGAGCATTGTTTTTACGTTATGTGGAGCAGTCGCTGGATATGTTGGATGAAGGAAAAAGGGTGGTAACAGAAACATCAGGAACCAGCGGTGGATTTATTGATATGGGGTATATCTTTACTTTGGGAAGTCATTTTATTCCAAATCTGATCAAAGGTTATCTGGAAGAAAAAGGGAAGAATCATATTCATTTTTCATTTGGACAGGGAACGACGAAGAAAATCGTGGAAGAATTAAAAGATGGGAAATATGATCTTGCATTTTCTTCTTATGTGGAAGGGGAAGATGAACTTGAATTTATTCCGGTTGGTCAGGAAGAACTGGTTTTGATCACACCAAAGGACCATCCATTGGCTCAAAAGGAAGAAATCGATCTTCTGGATACAATTGAATATGATTACGTATATTTTACAAAGAACAGTGGATTAAGGCCAGTGATCGACAGTTGTTTTTCAAGGATTAAAAGGCAACCAACGATTGCATATGAAGGGGAAGAAGATTCTTCTGTTGCAGGGCTTGTTGCAGCAGGATTTGGAATTGCGATCGTTCCAAAGATTCCGCTTCTTGATACAATGGATGTGTGTGTTCGTCCGATCATATCACCAGAGATCGAAAGATATATATATCTTGTACTAAAAAAAGAAAAATATCTGACACCGGTTGTGAAAGATTTTATTTCATTTATCACAGATCAAAGTGAATTTGCCTAAATTATAGAGGCAATGAATTGAAAAAATATAGGAATGTATGATATACTGAACAAGACCACACTTCGTTATCTGAGAAGTATGGGGACATTTAGTATAGAAAAGGAAAGAACAAGAAGATGAGTCAGTTAGAAGAGATTAGAGAGAGATTAGATCTGTGTGATAAGAAGATTGTCTCTGTATTAGAAGAGAGAATGGATATCATCAAAGAGATCATGGTCTACAAGAAAGAGAATGGATTGCCAATCCTTCAGCCAGAACAGGAAAAGAGACAGCGTAAGATGCTGCTCACACATGTGGATGAGAATACCTATAAGGATGAGATTCTTGATATATTTACTTATATTGTAGAAAACAGCAGAAGAATTCAGGCAAAGACATTATTTACACATAACATCTTATTGATCGGATTTATGGGAGCAGGTAAGACAACTATTTCTGATTACTTAAGCACGATGTTCGATATGGATATTGTAGAGATGGATCAGGTGATCGCAGAACGTGAAGAGATGAGTATTCCGGATATCTTTGCTACATATGGCGAAGAATATTTCCGTGATCTGGAGACGAATCTTCTGATCGAGATGCAGTCGCATAAGAATGCAGTAATCTCATGCGGTGGTGGTGCGGCCTTAAGAGAGAGAAATGTAGCAGAGATGAAAAAGAACGGAAGAGTTGTTCTTCTTACTGCTACACCGGAGACGATTTTTGAACGTGTAAAAGACAGCAATGATAGACCGGTATTAAATGGCAGAAAGAATGTCAAAGGCATTTCAGAACTTATGGAGCAGCGCCGTGAGAAATATGAAGCGGCAGCAGATATAGTAATCAATACGGATGATAAGACCGTTCTTCAGATCTGTGAAGAGCTGGTACAGCGTCTGCAGGAGTCAGAAGAATAATATGTTTGATAGATTTTTTCCAGATCAGTATGTAACATCTACTTTAGTGATCGATTTTGAAAAAGTATATGAAGAGGGT
>ENA-ORUX01002220-ORUX01002220.1-human-gut-metagenome-genome-assembly--contig:-NODE-2220-length-13083-cov-4.316012_pt1 | contig 13083 bp, 10 predicted proteins | sample MGYA00242087_ERZ509225 | MGnify/ENA primary metagenome ERZ509225 (study PRJEB26280, sample SAMEA2338864) | human gut metagenome | biome: human gut; feature: human-associated habitat; material: faeces... | reverse complement strand
TTGATATAGATGCGGTGGCCGTCCATATCCTGCGGGGAGTTGTTGTAGCGGTAGCGGGTGATGCGGCGGAGCCGGGCATCCCGGTAAAAGCTGTAGCCGCCCGCCGTGTTGGAAATCAGGCTGAAAAAGTCCTCACTGCCCAGGTAGTTGATCCAGGGCAGCGGGGTCTTTGGGGTATCAATGACATACTCCCGGCGTTCATCATCAAAGTGACCAAACTTCATAGACGATTCCTCCTTTTGAAAGGCAGTCCATAAATAGAACAAGGGGTGAAAGGCTCACATTTGCGAAAACGATTTAGAACGCCGGGAGAAACGTTCTCTTCGCCCTAAGCATAGTCGAATCAGACGCAAAATGCAAGAGGCTTTATGAAATATACAACAGCGGCGGACCGGGAAGCGGCACAGAATGCAGCTGTAACGATTTTGTAATAAATGACGAAGTTGTAGCAAATTTGATCAAACCAAGCAGGATGTTCAACCGAAACACAAAAATTTTACGCAAGAAAAGTGCTGCCTGGCCGGGAAACCACGCAAGCCGAAAACCCATTTTATAAGTAATATTAGAAACCGCCCTCCGGAACGAAAACCAGAACGAAAAAATATTCGGAAATGAACGAAACTGACCGAAAATGGCACGGGATGCACAATTCTAAGAGCTGTAAATCACGCAAACTGCTGAAAAGATGGAAATAGCGCTAAAAGTTTTGCTCTGATTCTTGATTTTTAGGCTGAATTGCGCTATTATGAGGTTACGAAAACGATTTAGGCTTCCTGCAAAGCCGAACCTTGAAAAAGTTCCTCGGGAGGAGGACGACCCAAATGTCATCCCTGAAAGATCTGGCACGGGAGTGCGGAGTCTCGGTAGCCACCGTGAGCAAGGCGCTCAACGGCCAGCACGATATCTCCGATGCCACCCGGGCCCGCGTCCGTGAAGCAGCCGAGCGGCTGGGCTATGTGCCCAACATGGCGGCCCGCTCCATGAAGACCAACCGTACTTATAACCTCGGCGTTCTGTTTGTGGACGAACGCCAGAGCGGCCTGGGCCACGAATATTTCTCCGCCGTGCTGGACAGTTTCAAAGTCCGGGTGGAGCGGCTGGGCTACGATATCACCTTTATCAACCGCAACCTGGGCGGCAAAACGATGACCTACCTGGAGCACTGCCATTACCGCGGTGTGGACGGCGTGGTGATCGCCTGTGTGGACTTCTACGACCCCCAGGTGGTGGAGCTGGTCAACAGCGATGTCCCTGTGGTCACCATCGATCATGTGTTCAACAACCGGATGGCGATCCTTTCCGATAACGTAAACGGTTTACAGGCGTTGGTGCGCTGCGCTTACGCCAATGGCCACCGGAGGATCGCGTTCATCCACGGCGAACGGACCGCCGTGACCGAGAACCGCCTGGCCGGTTTTTACAAGACCTGTGCCGAGCTGGGGCTCGAGATCCCGGATGCTTATGTGCGGGAGGGTGTTTACCACGACGCGGACCGCTGTGCGGAGGAGACAAAATTCCTGCTGTCGCTTCCGCAGCGGCCCACCTGCATCCTCTTCCCCGATGATTTCTCCGCGCTGGGCGGCTACAACGCCATTGCGGAGGCGGGGCTGAGCATCCCGGACGATATCTCGGTGATGGGCTACGATGGCATCTACCTCTCGCGGGTGGTCAAGCCCGAGCTGGTGACCTACCAGCAGGACACCACCATGCTGGGCCGGACGGCAGCCGACAAGCTGATCCAGATGGTCGAGCATCCCCGCATCACCCTGGCGGAACAGGTGCTGGTGACCGGCAAACTGCTGACAGGCCGCTCCGTCAAACACATTTAACGTTGTTCCTGGAAGCTTTGGGCGTTCCGAAGCTTTGAAAAAATCTTAGAAAATGGAATCCAAACCATAAGAAACCGTTGAAGGAGGTTTACTCTTATGAAAAAGATCTCTCGTCGTAATTTCCTGCTCGCTTCCGGCGCTGTTACCATTTCGGCTGCCCTGACTGCATGTGGCGGTTCTTCTTCCAGCACGGCTCCCGCTTCCAGTGCTGCTCCCGCTTCTTCCGCGGCTGCTTCCGAGGCTCCTGCCGCCGGCGGCAAGGTCCTGAACATCTGGTGCTGGAACGATGAGTTCCAGAGCCGTTTCAACGATTATTACCCCGAGGTCAAGGAGATCGCGGCCGATAAGTCCACCACCACCCTGAACGACGGCACCGTTGTCAAGTGGACCATCAACGCCAACGAGAACAACAACTACCAGAACAAGCTGGACGAGGCTCTGCTGAATCAGGACTCCGCTGCCGATGACGACAAGATCGACATCTTCCTGATCGAGGCTGACTACGCTCTGAAGTATGTGGATTCCGACTACGTTCTGGATGTCAAGAAGGATATCGGCCTGACCGATTCTGATCTGGCTGGCCAGTACCAGTACACCAAGGATATCGTTTCTGTGGACGGCAGCCAGCGCGGCACCACTTGGCAGGCTACCCCGGGTCTGTTCGCATACCGCCGCAGCATTGCCAAGGAGGTGCTGGGCACCGATGACCCCGCCGAAGTGCAGACCTACCTGTCCGACTGGGATAAATTCAACGATGTAGCTGCCAAGGCTGCTGCCAAGGGCTACAAGATGCTGTCCGGCTTTGACGATGCATACCGCACCTTCTCCAACAACGTCTCTGCACCTTGGGTCACCGGCACCACCGTTACCGTGGACGAGAACCTGATGAAGTGGGTGGATCAGACCAAGGAGTACACCGACAAGGGCTACAACAACAAGTCCAGCCTGTGGGACAGCCAGTGGGCTTCCGATCAGGGCCCCACCGGTAAGGTGTTCGGCTTCTTCTACTCCACTTGGGGCATCAACTTCACCCTGCTGGGCAACTCTCTGGCAACTCCTACCGCTGAGGGCGGCAAGGAAGAGGTTGGCAACGGCATCTACGGCGACTACGCTGTGTGCGAAGGCCCTCAGCCCTACTACTGGGGCGGCACCTGGATTTGCGGCGCAGCCGGCAGCGACAACCTTGAAACCATCAAGGACGTTATGCTGAAGCTGACCTGCGATGAAGCCATCATGAAGCAGATCACCATGGATACGCAGGATTACACCAACAACGAGAAGGCCATGAACGAGATCGCCAGCAGCGATTACAAGTCCGACTTCCTCGGTGGCCAGAACCACATCGCTCTGTTTGCAGAGGCTGCAACCAAGATCGATATGTCCAACGCCGGCCCGTACGATCAGGGCCTGAACGAGAGCTTCCAGAACGCTTTCAAGGATTACTTCACCGGCAACGTGGAGGAGGATGCCGCCAAGGCAAACTTCGAGACCGCCATCAAGGAGAAGTACCCCGAGCTGACCGACGTGGTCTGGCCCGCATAAGCGGTTTTACTCCGAACTGAAAATTGAAGCAAAGGGGCGGGCGGCGTATCTCGCCCGCCCCTTTGGTTTTGCTGTGACCCGGCAGGAGGGAGATCTCATGGGAGAAAAAACAAAAAAGAAAGGGTCGATCAGCTACGCGAAATGGGGCTATATCTTCATTGCACCGTTCTTTATCATCTTCGCGGTATTCCAGCTGATCCCTCTGGCATCCACCATCTATTACAGCTTTTTTGAGTATTACCGCAGCGGTCTGAAGATCATCGGACCCAACTTTGTGGGTCTGAAAAACTACATCACCCTGTTCGCGACCGATCTGCCCAAGTATTTCAGCAACACGCTGATCCTGTGGATCATCGGTTTTATCCCGCAGATCGTCGTCTCGCTGCTGCTGGCGGCATGGTTCACCGACCTGCGGCTGAAGCTGAAGGGACAGACCTTCTTCAAGACGGTCATCTATATGCCCAACCTGATCATGGCCTCGGCCTTCGCAATGCTGTTCTTCGCCCTGTTCTCGGATAACGGCCCGGTGAACGCAGTGCTGCTGAGCATGGGCTGGATCAAGACCCCCATCAGCTTTTTGAATACCGTGTGGGGCAACCGTGGCCTTGTGGGCCTGATGAACTTCCTGATGTGGTTCGGCAACACCACCATCATGCTGATGGCAGCCATTATGGGCGTGGACCCCACCCTGTACGAGGCTGCGGAGCTGGACGGCTGCACCCCGAACCAGATGTTCTGGAAGATCACCCTGCCCCTGATCCGTCCCATTCTGGTCTATGTGATGATCACCTCCATGATCGGCGGCTTGCAGATGTTCGATGTGCCGCAGATCCTGACCAACGGCAAGGGTGGCCCCGACCGTACCTCCACCACCATGATCATGTACCTGAACAACCACCTGTTCAGCAAGAACTATGGCATGGCCGGTGCAGTATCTGTGGTGCTGTTCCTTGTGTGTGCAGTGCTGTGCGTCGTCGTGTACTTCTCGCTGACCAAGGAAGATGACGGCCTGACCAAGGCTCAGCGCAAGGAACTGAAGGCAGCCAAAAAGGCTGCTGCCAAAGGAGGGAAATAAGTATGGCACATACGCCTAAAAACCAGTCCGAAAAGGCGATCTTGACCGCCCGCCGTGCGTGGTGCTATCTGGTGCTGGTGCTGATCAGCTTTCTGTGCCTGTTCTTCTTCTATGTGCTGATCATCAACTCCACCCGCACCCACTTCGAGATCCAGAAGGGCTTCTCGCTGATGCCGGGCAAGTCCATCATCACAAACTTCCGCAACGTGCTTACGGATGCCAACATCCCTGTGGTAAGCGGCATCCGCAACAGCCTGCTGGTGTCTGCCTGCTCGGCAGCGCTCAGCGTTTACTTCTCGGCTCTGACGGCCTACGGCATCTATGCCTATAACTTCAAGTTCAAAAAAGCCGCCTTTGCCCTGATCCTGCTCATCATGACCATGCCCACACAGGTGTCCGCACTGGGCTTTCTGCAGTTGATCTCCAAGATGGGCTTGAAAAACAGCTTCATCCCGCTGATCGTTCCCAGCATTGCGGCACCCACTGTGTTCTTCTTCATGAAGCAGTATCTGGACGCCTCCCTTCCCATGGAGATCGTGGAAGCCGCCCGCATTGACGGCGCAGGCGAGTTCTATACCTTTAATAAGATCGTGCTGCCCATCATGAAGCCGGCTCTGGCTGTACAGGCCATTTTCTCCTTCGTGGCAAGCTGGAACAACTACTTCATCCCGGCTCTGGTGCTGGACACCGCCGACAAAAAGACCCTGCCTATCCTCATCGCCCAGCTGCGCAGCGCGGACTTCCTGAAGTTCGATATGGGCAAGGTGTACATGATGGTGGCCATCGCCATTCTGCCGGTCATCATCGTCTACCTGCTGCTGTCCAAGTTCATCGTCCGCGGCGTTGCTCTTGGCGGCGTTAAAGGCTAAAATTGCGACATCTCTGTTACAGCATAGCAAAGCCCCCGGGGGTCACACCCTCGGGGGCTTTGTGTGTTATAGTTGGTGAGCAAAAACGGTTTTGAATGCGCTCCGCGTTCGCTTTGCGCATAAATAGCGGAAAGAATATTTTTATGTTTGCAACTCTGGAAAATCTGCGGATTTTCCAGAGTTGCTTTTTCACGGGAGGGACGCTGCCCGCAGCGCCGCGCTTTCACAGAAAGCGGTGCTGCAAATGCTGCTGCTCTTCACGCCCCACCCGTGAGAAGGGGATTCAGATCAAGATCCCATCGCAATGGTCGATCTCGTGCTGGATGATCTGCGCCGTCCAGCCGGTAAAGGTCTTGATGCGCAGCTTGCCGTCCATGGTCTGGTACTGCACCTTGATGCTCTGCCAGCGCTTTGTTTTCCGCACACCTTCCAGCGAAAGACAGCCCTCTTCGGCTTCGTACTGGCCGGACTTTTTCAGGATGACCGGGTTGAACAGCACTAAATACCCGTCCTCAGCTTCCACCGCGATGATGCGCTTGCGCACGCCGATCATGTTGGCAGCCATGCCCACACAGCCGTCGGCGTGGGCGGTCAGGGTGTCCAGTAAGTCCCGCGCAACAGGGGCATCCTTTGGGGTGGCGGGGGCGGACTTCTGCGTCAGAAACAACGGGTCGTGCATGATAGGCTGGATCATAGTAAAATCTCCTTTATTTTTCTGTACAGCTCAAAAGGATGCCTGCCAGCAGCCCGGCAACCGCCGGAAGCACCCAGCCAAAGCCCAGTGCCGCCAGCGGCAGGGCGTTGGCAAGGGCAGAAAGTGCGCCAAGCGGCAGCGCAGCGGCAATGCTCTGCACGGCGGTGCAGCCAATGCACAGCGGGTAGACCCGGCGGCGCTGCTCCAGCCCGGGCACGAAGGAAAGCGCGATCAGCACAATGGCTACCGGGTACAGCGCGTTGAGCACCGGGACGGACAGACGCAGGATCTCTGCCAGCCCCAGATTTGCGATCAGCATACTGGCAGCGGCAAAAAAGGCGGCAAGAGCAGGGTAGGGGATGCGGGGCAGCAGGGTGTGGAAATACTCTCCCACACAGGCGATCAGCCCCACACAGGTGTTGAAGCAGGCCAGCATAAAGATGGCCGCAAGCAGCACCAGCCCCGCCTTACCGAACAGCCGCTCGGCCAGCACAGTCAGCACCTCGGCACCGGTGGCAAGACCGGGCACGGCGGCACCGGTCAACGCTCCGGCGTGCCCCAGCATGGCATAGACCGCCAGCAACAGCCCGCCTGCCACAAGACCGGCACGGATGGCACTGCGCTGCACGTCCTGCTCCCGGGCAACGCCCTGCGCCCGGATGTTCATGGCGATGACCGCGCCAAAGTTCAGTGCGGCAAGGGCGTCCATGGTCTGGTAACCGTACAATACGCCTTGTAAAATGACCGCTGAACTATACGCATCGGTGGGCGCACCGTACTGCGCCGCCAGCGGGTGTAGCAAACAGCCGCCGAACAGGATCAAAATCAGAACCAGCAGGCAGGGGCAGAGCAGCCTGCCCAGCCAGCGGGTAAGCCTGTCCGGGCGCAGCGCTACCAGAAAGGCCGCGCCGAAGAACAGCACGGAGTACCCCAGCTGCAGCCCGGCGCTGCTGCCCAGCAGCGGGGTGAGCATGGCAAACGAGGTGCTTGCGGTGCGCGGAATGGCCAGACACGGCCCGATGGACAGGTAGATCAAAATCATGAATACCTGTGCGAATACCGGATGCACCCGCCCGGCAAGCTTATCCAGACCGTCTGCCCGTGCCACCGCGATGACCCCTGCGACTGGCAGACCCACGGCACTGAGGGCAAGCCCCAGAAAGGCGGGCCAGAAGTTTACCCCCGCCTTTGCACCCAGATCGGGTGGGAAAATCAGGTTGCCCGCCCCGAAAAACATGGAAAATAACGTAAAACCGACAAGCAGCAGCTTGCGGCCCTTGAGCGCTTTTGTCAATACCGTCCTCTCTTTCCTGCGCCGGCGCAAAGGTGCACCGTGTACTGTACCCAGTTTACACTGGATGTAAATTCATGTCAAGCATACGACGGTTGAATAAAAGTATATATAAAGTGAGCCGACCCGCCGCAGGTGGTGCACAGGTCATTCCCCTTTGCGGGACGGTATGGTATACTATACCTTATAATAGGAAGCGGAAGAGGGCAGTTTATGAAGCAGAACAAGCAGTTTTTCCGCCGTCTGCTGGCGGTGGCGTTCTGGCTGGCGGTGTGGCAGGCCGCAGCTATGGCCATCGGGCAGGAGGTGTTTTTGGTATCGCCGGTGCAGGCGCTGCGCACTTTGGTGCAATTGCTGCCAAGGGCAGATTTCTGGCAGCGGGTGGGCTTCAGCTCCGGGCGCATTTTGCTGGGTTTTGTGCTGGGCGCAGTGGTCAGCGTGGTGCTGGCGGTGTGCGCCGCCCGGTGGAGCGCCGCCGATGCGCTGCTGGCTCCGGTGATGCAGCTGGTCAAGGCCACGCCGGTGGCAAGCTTTATCATTCTGGCGCTGGTGTGGGTCAGCGGCAAAAGCCTTTCCATCCTCATCAGCTTTTTAATGGTGCTGCCCGTGCTGTACGGCGCGGTGCGCACCGGCATTGCCGGTGCAGACGTGCAGCTGCTGGAGATGGCAGCGGTGTTCCGTCTGCCGCCGGGTCGCTGTCTGCGGTCGATCTGGCTGCCTGCGGTGCTTCCGGCCTTCCGGCAGGGGTGCAGCGTGGCGCTGGGCATCTGCTGGAAGAGCGGCGTGGCAGCGGAAGTCATCGGCCTGCCGGACGGCAGCATCGGTGACGCCCTCTACCGGGCCAAAATCACCCTTTCCACCGGGGAGCTGTTTGCCTGGACATTCGTCATCATCGTCCTGAGCGCGGCCTTTGAAAAACTGTTTCTGGCCCTGCTGGACAAGGCGGTGGCCCGGGTACTGGGCGAGGAGGCGGTATGATGCAGCATAACAAACTGGAAATTTTGCACCTGACAAAACGCTTTGGAGAGAAAACGCTCTTTGAAGACCTGAATCTTACAGTGGAGGAGCCTGCCGTCCTCTGGGCCCCCAGTGGCTGGGGCAAGACCACCCTCCTGCGCGTCCTCATGGGGCTGGAAACGCCTACCTCCGGCAGTGTGCAGGGGGTGGGGCAGGTGAGCGCCGTCTTCCAGGAAGACCGCCTCTGCCCTCAGCTGAATGCCGTCCAGAACGTGGCACTGGTGCTTCCGGGACTGGAAATACAATACAAAGAGCAAATTGAAATCTGTTTTCAACAACTTGGATTGGACTCGACGGCCCTTGTCCTGCCTGCCCGAAAGCTCTCGGGCGGCCAGAAGCGCAGGGTGGCTCTCCTGCGGGCGCTGCTGGCCCCCAGCGACACCCTGCTGCTGGACGAGCCGTTCACAGGGATGGATCCGGAGACCCTGCAAAAAGCCGCCGGGCTCATCCGGGAGCGAGGCGGCGGCAAAAATGTCCTCCTCGCCACCCATGACCGGGACGCCATCGCGGCGTTGGGCTGGCCGGTGATCCAATTGGCGGAATGAAGAAATCCCTGCAGACCTATGGCAAGCCTGCGGGGGCTGTTCTTGATAAGATTATAAGAATAAGATTATAAGAGCTCCGCCAGAATGGTGTTCTGCACGATGAGCCCGGCGGGGGTCAGGGCCAGGGTCTTGCCATCAAAATTGGCGTACCCAGCCTTGACGCAGTTTTGCACAAAGGCAAGTTGTGCTGTGGAGAACTCCTTGCCGTAGAGGTTTTTGTAAGCTTCCAGATTCAACCCCTTGCGGAGGCGGAGCTGCAAAATGAGATAATCCTCCGCGCCGCAGCTGCCGTCCAGCACCGGGGCAGCGGTATCGTGTAAAAAGGCATCCGTATCAGGCGGGTAGTAGAAACGCTTGCCGCCCATGCAGGAGTGGGCCGCTGGGCCGAGGCCAAGGTAATCCCCGCAGTCCCAGTAGATGAGGTTGTGCTTCCCCTCATAGCCCGGGCGGGCAAAGTTGGAAATTTCGTATTGCTGGTAGCCGTGGTGTTCCAGCTGCTCCACGGCGTAGAGGTAAAAATCAGCGGCCTCGTCGGAAGTGGGCAGGCCCTCCGGCGGCTTGCGGCCAAAGGCGGAGTCCGGCTCGATCTTTAACAGGTAAGCGGAGACGTGGGTGGCCCCGCCATTCTCGATCAGTTCCAGTGTCTCATCAAACTCGGCCTGCGTATAGTGGGGCAGTGCCAGCATGATGTCCCCGCTGATGTTGGTAAAGCCTGCCCGCCGGGCCGCCGCGAACGCCGCCCGGGCCTGTTTGGCGGTGTGGGGGCGGCCCAGCGTTTTGAGCTGGCTGTCCCGGGCCGACTGTACCCCGAACGAGATGCGGTTGACGCCCGCGGCCCGGAAGCCGCGCAGTGTTTCTTCGGTGACCGTCTCCGGGTTGGCTTCCAGTGTGATCTCCGCCCCGGGCCGGGGCTGGGCCGCTTCTATAAGGCGGGCAACATCGCCCGGTGTGAGTAAACTGGGGGTTCCGCCGCCAAAATAAATGGTATCGGGCCGGAGGGGAGCATCCGGCGCAAACCGGTGCAGCTCCCGCAGCAGCGCGTCGGGATACTCCGGCGGTACACCCCGCTGGCCGGGGGCGGAATAGAAATCACAGTAGCGGCATTTGGAAAAACAGTAGGGGATATGCAGGTAAAGCCCAAGAGACATCAAATATCACAGCCTTTTTCATGAAACGTTCATTTCTATGCAGTATACTATAAAACAGAAACCGGAGCAAGACGGCAGTGCCCGCCCCGGCAAAAGACTGGAGGATTCCACAATGGATTATAACAACTATGACCGCGGCTATGCGGAGCCCTCGATGAATGCATCGGACTATATGACCCGCACCTACCGCTGGATGGCCAGCGGGCTGCTCATCACGTTCGCCATGGCGTATATCACGGCCACCACCCCGCTGATCTATCTGGTGGATTCGCTGTATTTTGTACTCACCATTGCGGAGCTGGCATTGGTATTTGTGCTGAGCTCCCGGGTACAGAACATGTCAGTGGACGCGGCCCGGGCCACGTTCTTCGGGTATGCACTGCTCAACGGCATGGTGCTGAGCTATTATTTTATCGCCTTCTCGGTGGGCACGCTGGTCATGGCGTTCCTGGCTACCGCCGTTTACTTTGGTCTGATGGCCGTCTACGGTACCACCACCCATAAAGACCTCACCGGCTGGGGCCCCCGCCTGATGATGGCTCTGATTGCCATGATCATCACCGGCTTTGTGGGGATGCTGTTCGGCTTCGGCTTTGGCAGCTCGGTGCTCTACTGCGGCATTGGTCTGGTGCTGTTCATGCTCCTGACCGCCTATGACACCCAGAAGCTCCAGCAGATGTATGCCTACTATGCAGGCGACCCGGAGCTGGCGGAGAAAGCTTCCATCTACGGTGCTCTGACCCTGTACTTGGACTTCATCAACATCTTCCTGTATGTTGTCCGCCTGATGGGCAACAACCGCCGCCGCAGCTGATCTGTGTATTTCAGCCCTCTCCGTCAAGGCCTCAGGCCTTGACGGAGAGGGTTTTCTTTTTATAAAATGTGTATAAACCCGGTTCCGGAATCGCATACTGCAATCAGAAAATCAAGCGAAACCATGACGGATTGGAGTAACGAACATGGAACAGATCAGGAAATTTCTGCGGGACAAAGGGTTTGCACTGGCACTGCTGGCCTGTCTGGTGGCGGCAGCGGCGGCGGGGGTCTGGGCGGTGCGCACCGTGCGCGACGAGCTGGACAAGAACCTTTCGGGCCTGAAGACACCGGACAGCACATCCACGGCCCCCGGCATCGATGAGGGGCTTTCCACCACCACGCCACAGGAGGACGAAACAACATGGGAATGGCCGACCGAACCCGCCGCAAACAGTGTAAGCAATGTGCCCAAGGCGGCCTCCTCGGCATCGCGGAGTGCATCTTCGGCCTCCTCTGTGCCGCAGGCTGGCTCTGGCTCGGTGCGCGAACCATCCGCGCTGCAAGGTGCATCCTCGCCTGCCAGCAGTTCGGCAGCGCCTGCTTCCACGCACCCGGGCTCTCTGGCAGGGTGCTCAATGGATACAGCGGCGATGAGCTGGTCTACAACAAGACCCTGGGCGACTGGCGCACCCACAACGGCATCGACTATGCCTGCGCAAAGGATGCTGCCGTCCAGAGCCCCACGGCGGGCACGGTGGTGCTGGCCGGTTCCGATGGCAGCTGGGGCCCCACTGTGGCGATCAAGGACAGTGCGGGCCGTGTCTGGCGGCTCTGCGGCGTGGCCAGCCCGGCGGTGAAGGAGGGCGAGACGGTCAGTGCCGGGCAGACATTGGGCAAAGTGGGCAGCGTCAGCTGTGAATGCGCCGAGGAAAGCCATATCCACCTGGAAGTGAAACAGGACGACAGTTATCTTGACCCCGCAAAACTGATGCAGTGACCCCAAGCGGCAGACACGACCGTCTGCCGCTTTTCTGTGCCTTTCCAAAGGAATGCAGATTGCAATTGCGGGCCGATTCTGGTATGATAAACTAGAACAAATTTCGACAGGCAGTGAATTGCGGGAGGAACCAGAATGGCAAAGGTGTTGATCGTGGGGGCCGGTGCGGCCGGGCTGATGGCGGCGGGGGCCGCTGTGCGGCAGGGGCATCAGGTAACGGTGCTGGAGCATACCGACAAGCCCGGTCAGAAGATCCTGGTCACGGGCAAGGGGCGCTGCAATGTGACCAACGACTGCACCGCAGAGGAATTTCTGCACCATGTCCGCACCAATCCGCGCTTTCTGTTCTCCTCGCTGGGGGCGTTCCCGCCCGCCAGGACCATGGAGCTGTTTGAGAGCCTGGGCGTGGAGCTGAAGGTGGAGCGCGGCCGCCGGGTGTTCCCGGTGTCCGACAAAGCCGAAGAGATCCGGCAGGCACTGCTCCGCTACGCACAGGACGCGGAGATCGTCTATGACGGGGCAAAAAAGCTGCTTCTGGAAGAGCTGCCCCCGGAGCCGGAAGCCGCCCCTGCCGTGCCGGAAAATCCGCGCCATCCCAAAAAGAAAAAAGCCGGGCCTGCCCTGCGCTGTGTCGGTGTGCGGGGGACTTCCGGGAAAGAATACCGGGCCGATGCCGTGCTGGTGGCCACCGGCGGCCTGAGCTACCCCACCACGGGCTCCACGGGCGACGGCTACAAACTGGCCCGGCAGGCGGGCCACACCATCGTGGACCCGGTGCCCAGTCTGGTGAGCCTGGTCAGCCACGACCCGGACTGCAAAAAGATGATGGGCCTGGCCCTGAAAAACGTCAACCTGACCCTGTTGGAAGACAACAAGGCCATTTTTACCGAGCAGGGCGAGATGCTGTTTACCCACTTTGGCATCAGCGGGCCGCTGACCCTCAGTGCTTCCAGCCATCTGGGGGACATGAAAAAGCATACTTACAAGGCGGAGATCGACCTGAAACCTGCCCTGAGCGAGGAGCAGCTCTATGACCGCATCACCCGGGATTTTGCACTGCTGGCAAACCATGCGGCGCAGGGGGCGCTGGTCAAGCTGCTGCCGTCCAGTATGCAGCCGGTCATGGTGGCCCGCTGGGGCATCGACCCGGCTACCAAGGCAAACCAGATCACCCGGGAGCAGAAGCGGGAGCTGGTGCGCCTGATGAAGCACTGGAACGTGCCCATCGATGCCCGGGGCGACCTGGCCCATGCGGTCATCACCTCCGGCGGCGTATCGGTGCGGGAGGTAGACCCCAAGACCATGCAGAGCAAAAAGGCG
>ENA-ORUX01002215-ORUX01002215.1-human-gut-metagenome-genome-assembly--contig:-NODE-2215-length-13128-cov-2.229175_pt1 | contig 13128 bp, 8 predicted proteins | sample MGYA00242087_ERZ509225 | MGnify/ENA primary metagenome ERZ509225 (study PRJEB26280, sample SAMEA2338864) | human gut metagenome | biome: human gut; feature: human-associated habitat; material: faeces... | reverse complement strand
GGTTGAAGTAACTTCTTTGTTTTTAATATCATATCCCGATTGGAACGTGAGTTTCCATTTAGGGGTTAACGAGAGGTCTCCCGAGAAGTTGATGATCTGAGAGATTGTTGGACTTCTATAAGGGTTAGATCTGGAATAACTGAAGTTATAACTAACACTGATATTCCAAGGCACGTCAAAATCAACGTAGTCATCATAGAATCCACCTACCAGATCGTTCTTTTTTTCTTTATTTTGTCCGTTATCTGCGGAAAAACTGAAATTAGTGGAAATTGTTGCGTTGGTTAAACGTCCTAATTTTCCATGATATTTATTATATCTTATATTGTTTGTGTCTATTGCATAAGGATCAATGGTACCACTGAAATTCAAATCAACTTTGTTATTCAATATTTTGGTACGTGCGCTTATGGAGATGTTTGAAAAGTTCATACTATCGGCAAAAGGATTATAAGATGTCGAAAGTCTGAAACTCTCCAAAAGCTTTACTTTTTTGAATTCTTCATCTCCAGTTGTATCCTTGTCGTTCCGAACTTTCATTTCTATATTATTATCCAAACTGAAACTGATGCTTCCGGATTGTTTACTACCGGTAGTATTCGGACGATAGGTTAAACCTTCGTGAATATCATATTCAATCTCTTTTTCTCCATCGAAGTAACTCTTTTTGTATTTACCCAAGGGTTTGATGGCAGGGGTATAAGATGCCGATATGGATGGACGTATCATGTGCCGGATGGCAACAACTTTACATCCCGGTTTGAACATGAACATACCATATATAGTTGGAGTATATCCGATAGATCCGCTGGCCGAATAGTCATGCGAGTAATTCAACCCGGGGACATCCCGGGTGATATATTGTCCGCCGGCGGCACTCGTATCCGGAATCCATATTTTTTCAATGGTTTTGAGGTTCAAGTATCCATTGTAATTTAAGGAGGGGGTAAAGGTCACGTCCTTGGCAATCTTAAATTGCAAACTGATTGGAATGTTGTGCTTGAATCCATTATTCCAATCTCTTTCAAAAGAGGATTTGAATAATTTGTTTTCTTTGGTTTGGATACTGTTTCTTAATTCGGCAGAATAAGAAACACCGATATTATCATACCATTTCATTTCACCGCTTTTCCCTTTTTTACGGAAAGGATAGATTTGTGTCATCCGGAGACTCAAATTCGGTAATGTTATGGCAATAGAGGTGTCCCGGCTGTTCTGGCTGTGATTGAACGAGCCACTCAAACTGAACGGGCTTTCCGGCCATTTTTTACTCCACGAAATACTGGATTGCTTTCTTTGGTTGGCGATACCGTTCACCGTGTTAGCATTATAGTAGTTGTTGTTGGCGGATGACATATCCACGGAGGCCGAGAATGAACTGTACGGGTTTGCTTTGCCATCCTGCGTGTGAGTCCAGCGTACAGACCAGTCGGATGATTCTTGATAATCAGGCAATCCCTTTTCACTGACATAGTTTTTACTGATCGTGAAATTCAGATTACCATTGAATTTATACCTTTTGCGATATTGGGTGGCGTATTGTAATCCCCAAGAACCGTTGGTGTAAATATCCCCGGTGATGTTCATGTCAATGTAGTCATTGATATAAATATAGTATCCACCACCTCTTAAGTTAAATCCTCTCATCCGTTCCTCTCCGTAAGTGGGCATTATAATTCCCGACGTGGCTTTTTTCGTGACCGGGAAAAAGCCGAAAGGAATGAATATCGGCAAGGGAATACCTTCTAATTCCAAGTTGGTGAAACCGACAAATATCTTTTTATCCTTGATCATCTTCGCTTTGCTCATGTTAAGCCCGAAGTGTGGGTGGTCGTGTTCATCGCAGGTCGTGTACATACCGTGTTTCACGCAATAGACGGAGTCACTCATCTTCTTGGTGATTTTTCCTTGGATATAACCTTCTCCTTCTTGGGTGATGATCTCGGTTACATAACCTTTTTTTGTGTCAAAATTATAGTGCAATTCGGTACTTTCAAATTCTTGTCCACCGTCTTTAAATTTGGGAGTTCCTTTCAATTTTCCTACAGAATCGAGTACTCCTGTTGCCATGGCTAGTTTTTTATCCATGTCGAGTTCGATGTAATCAGCTTTTAACTCGGTTGCCAGGTATTTCACGAAACCATTTCCGTACAGATATACTTTTTTCTCTTGTATTGAAAATTTGACCGAATCGTCTGCGTTATATTTGACGAGGTCTTTGAATAGAGGTTTGGGTTGTGCGGAATCGTTACGAATGGTATCTATCGGGATGCCTGCGGAGTCATAAACGATACGAATGCTATCACCGGGTTGTCCCGTTGTGTCAATGGTTGTGATAAAGAGGTCTTGTCCGAAAATAATCTCGGACGCCAAGCCATTTGACGAGAGTATTACGGGCAGGGCGATCATTGTTAAAATGATACATTTCTTAATAAAAAGCCCTGTATATAATCTAACTTGCAATTTTATAATTATTTTTGTGACTAATTATTGCATTACGCATATTGCATTTTTGCTTTGCAAATGTAAGAAATAATGGTTGTTAATGCTCATGATTCTTTTTAAAAAGTTTTAAATACATGATAAATCAGTGCAGGTTCATATGTTTCTTGTTGGTAATCTTTTTATTAGAAGGTTTGAATTCTTTGATGGCACAAGAAACTTTGGGAAAAATAAATTGTATTTGTATTGATGCCGGGCATGGAGGAAAAGATCCGGGAGCTATTAGTGGGAAGTTGAGGGAGAAAGATATAACGTTGGCGATAGCCTTAAAATTGGGAACGTTGGTGAAAAATGCCTATCCCGATTTGAATATCGTGTACACGCGGACCAAGGATGTCGCCGTGGATTTGAGGGAACGGGGACGGATAGCAAATAAAGCGAAAGCGCAATTGTTTATCTCCATTCACGTGAACAAGTTTTCCAAATCGAGCGTGAGAGGCGTGGAAACTTACGTGCTGGGGTTACACAAGTCAGAGGCCAGTTTTCAAGTTGCCATGAAGGAGAACGAGGCCATTCATTACGAAGAGGATTATTCAGTGAAATATGATGGTTTTGATCCGAAAAAAGCGGAGTCATATATCATGTTTAATTTTTTAAAAAATAGTCACTTGAAGAATAGTATGGAATTTGCAGCACCTATTCAAAAGGAGTTAATAGCGAGAACTCGTATGCCGGATCGGGAAGTGAGGCAAGCGGGATTTATCGTGTTGATGGACGTGGGGATGCCGGCAGTCCTGATTGAGACTGGTTTTATTTCGAATCCGCATGATCAAAAGATTTTAACGTCTGAGTCAGGACAAACCAATATAGCCCGGGCGATATTTGCGGCTTTTCAAGCATATAAAAATAGCGTGGAACGTAACAGTGTCGTGTTGACCGGAGGACTGGAAGAACAAAAAGTGGAGCAAAAACAGACTTCGCAGGTGCAAAAGCAAAATCAGAAAACTTCTACGGTAGAAAAGAAAGAGGTCGAGAAGGTTGTTGGGGAATCCGATGAGAATGATTTGTTTTATGCCATACAAGTAGCATCTTCCAAAACACGAATAAAGGATTTCCGGTATCTGAAATTGAAAGACAACGTGGAGGTATTGAAGGGAATAGATCGTTACCGGTATTATGTGAAGAAAACTTCGAGTTACGAGAAAGCGTTAGAGTTTCAGCAGGAAGTTCGAAAAACGGTAAAGGATTGCTTTGTCATTGCGGTCTATAAAGGAAAACAGATTTCCGTGGCAGAAGCAAGAAAGTTAGAATAGAAGAAATGAATGAAGAAATAAAATAATACTCATGAAAATTAAAAGAGAAGCGAAATTAGCCCTGACCGCGTTGGCTGCGGTTTTTATCTTGATTTGGGGAATAAATTTCTTAAAAGGTTCGTCCCTGTTTGAATCCAAAAGTACATTTTATGGTGTGTATGATAGTGTGGAAGGGTTGAAAGTGTCTAGTGGCGTTATTTACCGGGGATATCAGGTAGGCCAAGTGATTTCAATCCAGTTTACGGGGGAAAGGTTTGATCGGGTACTCGTGAAGTTCTCGGTGAATAAAGGGCTGGAACTACCATCAAATACATTGGCCATGATTCAGAGTGCTGATTTAATGGGTTCAAAAGTCATTGCTTTAATGCCGGGAGATTCCCGCGTGTCTGCGGTAAGTGGAGATACCTTGCGGTCGCAAGTGGAACGTGGACTTATGGAACAGGTGAGCCAACAAATGTTGCCATTGAAACAGAAAGCCGAGCGTTTGCTAGGGTCATTGGATTCCGTGATGTTGATCGTTCAAGGATTATTTAATGAAGAGACAAAAAAGAATTTAAGTAATAGTTTCGGAAGTATCGACCGGACATTGCGTAATTTGGAGGGTGCCTCGGGAAATTTGGATACCTTAATACAAGGAGAGTCCGTGAGAATCAGTTCCATTTTGCAGAATGTAAATAGCATCACGGGTAATCTGAAAAATAATAACGAGGAGATTTCTAATATTTTGAGTAATGTGTCCGCGATAAGCGATTCTTTACGGCGAGCAAGCTTGCATCAGACACTAATGAGTCTGGACTATATTTTGGCTACAACCGATTCGATAATGAATAAAATAAATAGAGGAGAGGGAACGATAGGTGCTCTTTTAAATGACAATGATCTCTATTATAATTTGAATCAAGTGAGTGAAAATTTGAATCGCTTATTGGTCGAATTCAGGTATAATCCGAAACGCTTTATAAATCTTTCTCTGATTGATTTTTCTTCAGGAAAAAATGCTCTTGAAGAATATGGCGTGGTGATTTTCGAGTCTTCGGAACGATTAGATATTAATTCTGAATTGTATGTTCAAAATCCTGGATTAAAGGAAATTAAGTATAAAGATAAATATCTTTACATCATTGATAGCTACAAGAAATTGAAACCTGCCCAGCGGAAATTGCATGATGTTATAAAACGTTACAATGGTGCATATATTGTTAAAATTGACTTTATTTGAAAAATAGAATAATTCTAAATAACGATCTTTAGCCTCAGAATTTTGTTAACATAAAAGGTGGATTTTTAGAATCAAAAAAATATAGCGTAGTTTATTTTTTTCCCTTAGGTGTTAAAGCTTTATCCCTAGGGTAGGTTAATTGGAATGTTGTGTTTATGTTAAGAGCTCATTGCAAAAAAGAGACGCTTGTTGATTATTTTGTTGCGTTGTAAGGTATTGATTGTCATTATTATATATCTAAAGAATTGATACCTAAAACGTAAGCAAGAAACGATAAAAAGCAAGTGAAATCATTATTTTTTTTCCAATATTTTTTTTCGAATTTAGCGTTCCATTTCCTAGAATGGATAGGGATATAAATAATAGATAAATGAAAAAGGATTGTAAAAGTGTTTGGTCGGAATGTCTAGACTTGATCAAGGAGCAAGTGTTGCCAAGAACGTTTAAAACTTGGTTTGCACCGATTCGTGCCTTGAGTTTCAAAGATGATGTGTTGACAATTCAAGTGCCAAGTCAATATGTTTACGAATGTTTGGAAGAGCATTTCGTGGATATTTTGCGAAAAGCTGTTCGTTCCGCGATTGGTCCGAATGCAAAACTTGAATATTCAGTTGTAGTAGAAGAGAGCCATCCTCGTGACCCTCTTTCCGTGACAATGCCTTCCAATAACATGAAAAAGGTGGAACCGAACACGGTGTACGTGAATGGTAAACCGGATAGTGTTGCTCCTAAAAATCCTTTCGAACGCAATAATAATCGTTTACAGATAGACCCTCAATTAAATCCTTCCTACACGCTGGATAGTTATATCGAGGGAAGTTGTAATCGATTGGCAAAATCTGCCGCCGTGGCGATCGCGCAAAATCCGGGCGGTACGGCTTTTAATCCCTTGTTAATATATGGTGGGTCTGGATTGGGAAAAACTCATTTGGCACAAGCTATCGGTATGGAGGGTAAACAAAATTATCCCAACAAGGTGGTATTGTACGTGACCACGAATGTTTTTCAGACTCAATTCACGGAAGCTGTGCGTAAGAACGAGATCAATGATTTCTTACATTTCTATCAATTAATTGACGTGTTGATTTTGGATGATATTCATGAATTAGCCGGTAAAACTGCCACTCAGAATACATTCTTTCATATATTTAATCACTTGCATCAGTCAGGGAAACAACTGATACTGACATCCGATCGTTCACCGGCAGAGTTGAGTGGCTTGGAGGAGCGTTTACTTTCCCGTTTCCGTTGGGGGTTGTCTGCGGAGATAAAAGCTCCTGATTTTGACACTCGTATGGAAATAGCTCGTTTTAAAGCGCACAAAGATGGTATAGACTTTTCGGACGAGGTGTTGGAATATATCTGTAAATACGTGAGCAATAATGTGCGGGAATTGGAGGGGGCTATGATTTCTTTACTGGCTCAAGCGACCTTTAATCATAAAGACCTGACGGTTGATGTGGTGAAGGAGATCTTGGGTAAAATGGTGAAGAACCAGAAAGTCGAGTTGACCGTGGAAGATATTCAGCAAGTTGTTTGCAAGCATTTTAACATGGCTCCCGAAATGTTACAGGAAAAAACGAGAAAGCGAGAAGTCGTTCAAGCTCGCCAGTTGGCCATGTATTTCAGCAAGACTTACACGAATGCATCGTTAGCATACATTGGTAAGCAAATCGGTAAAAAGGACCACACGACCGTGTTGTATGCTTGTAAGGCTGTTACCGATTTGATGGAAACCGATCGTGCTTTTAAAGCTCAGGTGGAGGAACTCCAGAAGAAACTTTATTGTCGTAACTAATTATCGCGTTCCTTTATGGAGGAGGATAAATATAGAACTGTAAATGCGATTGCCGAGGGCCTGTACAAGGAAAAAGGCAGTCGCTTTATTTCTTTTATTTATCCCGTGAAATCCGAAGAAGAGATTAAAGATATTGTTGCTGGGCTTAAAACGAAATATTATGATGCCCGTCACCATTGTTATGCGTATTGTCTGGGTGCAAATCGGGAGCGTTTCCGGGCGAATGATGACGGGGAACCTTCTTCCACGGCGGGAAAACCTATCCTTGGACAGATTGTTTCCAATGATTTATCTAACGTGCTTATCGTGGTAATCCGGTATTTCGGGGGAATCAAATTAGGCGTATCCGGCTTGATACAAGCCTATAAAGAAGCTGCTGCTGATGCGATCAATCATGCAGAGATCGTGGAGCGTACTGTGGATGAGGTTATTCGCGTGCATTTTGCTTATGTCGTGATGAACGACGTGATGAAAGTGTTGAAAGAAGAAGAACCGGACATATTATCCCGAAATTTTGAGATGGAATGTGAAATGACTTTGTCTATCAGGCAGAAAGATATGCCTCGTCTTAGAGAACGTTTGCTGAAGATAGAATCCTTGTGTATCGAAGAATAGTCGAAAAGCCTTTTCCCGTTCAGAATATCTTATATTTTTCCGTAAAAAAATCTGTTATCTTTTTGGGAGTTCAGATAGAATTACTATCTTTGCACCGCAATTGAGAAACACAATTGAAGGATTCAGTAGCTCAGCCGGTAGAGCACAACACTTTTAATGTTGGGGTCCTGGGTTCGAGTCCCAGCTGGATCACCACTCAATTTTATAACCCGCTAAAACATAACAAGTTATAGCGGGTTTTTCTTTGTCGTACCCCAATTTCTCCCCCAAAACGGCTCACCTGAAAAAGGGCTCACGTGCCAAAGTAGGGATAGTGTTTCAAAAAGTGTGTAAATCCCAAATTTTTTATTTCAGCAGGGGTAATTGATGTAGCATATTTTTGATCCTGATTGCCGTGCGAGGCATAGGTTCTGCAATTGTCAGGCCTACTAATTCTTTTTCTGCAGCAATGTCCTTTATTACCCGAATGACTTCTTCCATTTTCATCCCATCGGGGTCAGTTCCAACTGCAGCGATGATTTCGGCAGGATCAAGTACGTCCATATCAAAATGGATAACGACTTTCGACGTTCCGCATGATTTCAACCAAATTTTAATAGCATCGCTGTTTCGTGCAACATCTTTTGGAGTGAGATGTTTTATCCCGTATTGCTTTTGTCGTTCTTTGATTTCTTCACGTTCCCAGTTGCGTAATCCCACGAATAATATGTTTGATGGGGTAAATTGGGCAGGTAATTCCGCTAGGATTTTGGAGTCGCCATACCCCATGCAGGCTGTTACGGCCATAGCATGAAATCCGGGATAGATGTCTCCGGGGAGCGTGATATCGGGATGTGCATCAATCCAAACCAGGGCAATATCGTTCTTGTATTTTTGAGCCAGGTAGGTAAAGGGAGCGACACTGACCGAACATTCTCCACCGAGTGTTACGATTTTATCGGGATTACTGACTTGTAGCATGTCTAATGCGGCTCTTGTTTGACGGGCTATAATATTCCGGTCGAGGACTCCGTCTGTCACCTTGCGATCCGTAATTTCAGTCGCAACTGGAACAGTTAGTGTTTCTTGGCCATTGTCCGGGGCTAGAAAATTTAAAAGTTGTGCCCCCAATAAATATCCCCTTGAGGCATCATTGGGATTTTCAACCTCTGTAATCAAATTTACGATATTGGCACCTTGCCATTGAGGATAGATCAAACGAATTGTTTTTGTTTCCTTTTTCATGTTTTGATGATTTATTCTATTTTGCCCCTTTATTGTTTTCATACAAAGTTACATAGTCCTTCCCCCTTAAACAAGTTACATATCATAATCTGTTGGTGGGAATACATTTTCATTTTGCCCAATTCTCCAAACAAAAAAATAATGCAATAAAAAAGCGAGGATTGTAAATTCTATCTTACTTGAGGCATCGCCATGCCTTGAAACAAATAGATAACAATCCACGCTTAACCGGCGTGAATTTCATGTTTAATCTTGTTTCTCTAAAATTGGCGATTTTTCAAGTAAAGATTAGAATAAACTCACAATATTTTCATGCAAACTCTTCCGCATTTAGTTCTTTATCTTTTACAAAGATATAATTTTTATACAAAAATCAAAAATAGTTGTGCGAATAAAATTCTGTTTAGGTGTGTTTTAGCAAAATGGCCAATTTTGATTCAAGTCTAATGACCTAAAAACGGCGTTTAACCTGTACGAAATAGAACAAGATTAGCTTTGGGGATAAGGTGATTTTACCAATTTCAGTTCAAACTTAAAGCCATACGTTATATTACTCAAAATTACCCCAAATAAAGAAGTAAACTAACCCAAATAATACCCCTTACACAGAGATCATACGTCGCTTATTCGAAGCTCATATATTACGGGTTATCTGAGCTCTGAATAAGCCTCGGATGCCCCTCGAATAAGTGGGGTTATTTCCTTAGTATTTCAGTAGCTTTTCCCTTAGTTCTTGAAAGCAATACGGATTAATGTGAAAAATTATATCTTTGCGAAACTCTTGATCGACAAGAATGGTGTGATTGTCGGACGTTACGGGGAAGGGGGGAAACCGCATGAGGCGATGGATAGTGAATTGAAAGAGATATTTGGTTATTAGTGTAAACTTATCGTACAAAGAGGGTGTGTCACTTCATTTTTGACACGCCCTCTTCGTGTTTCATTAGTTTCTTATTACACTTCGATAGAATTTTCGTTAGGTTGTTTCAATTTCTAGGCATTTATACACGGGAGAATCCGGATGGTTCGTGAAAGTATGACTCAAACCGAATTTCTTTTTCCAATAACGGGAGCTAGATCAATGAAATTTTAGTGATGATTCCGAAAAAGTTAAAGAATTCTCGGAATTGATTCCGAAAAAGTTGTATTTTGAAAAAAATATGGAATCATGAAGATCAAACGGAAGGGGCGAGATATTATAGAAAAGAAACTTTTGGGAAGTTGGGAGAATGTTATATGAGAATCGTGATCCGGAGAATTCTGAGTCAAGAAATCATTAGGATTACTTGGGAAAAATGAGTATATTTGCATAAATTGTAATGACATATGTTTTTTGATAATTATAAACAGCATAAAACAGCAAGAATTCGAGAAAGTCTTTTATGGGAATACGATTTGTCTCGTTTTGATTGGCAGGCAATGAGGTTGATTGTTGTTCAGCGTGTTGTAGAACGTGGGCGGATGGAAGATTTTTATGCTTTATTAAATATGTATGGTATAGAGGGAGTAAGAGAAAGTATTAAAGAGATACCTGTGATGAGTCCCAAGGATATGTCATTTGTTTGTTCTGTTTTTGATATCAAAAAAGAAGAATTGAAATGTTATTTACGGAGACAGTCGCATCCTCAACATTGGAATTGTTAAGGCGTTTGATGAAAGATATTGCTTTGAGGGATTTTGTGTTAGTCGGGGGGACATCTTTAGCTTTACAGGTGGGGCATCGAATAAGTGTGGATATTGATTTATTTTCAAATTTGTCTTTTAATGAAGAGGCTTTGTCTGATCATTTAATATCTAATTATAATCTAGAATTAGATTATATTGATAAGAATACAATTAAAGGGGAGATCGAGGGGGTTCAAGTTGATTGTATCACGCATGGCTATCCTTGGCTCAGTCCTTTTTATGTGACAAGTGACGTTCGTTTTGCGAGTTTAGAAGATATTGCCGCAATGAAGTTGAATGCGATAGTGGGGAACGGTACACGAATAAAAGATTTTATAGATGTAGCCTATTTGTCTAGTTATCTTTGTTTTAATGAGATGTTGAATGCTTATGAAAAGAAGTATAGAATGAATTCCATTATTCCCGTGAAAGCATTAACTTATTTTAATGATATTAATTTTGATGAGCCTATAAAGATGCATGGGCAAATAAATTTTAATTGGAAAAAGATAGCTAAACGTTTGAATGAAATGCAAAAATTTCCAAGTAAGAAATTTATGGTGAGTCCTTTGTGATGATTTTAGATGTTGTATTGCGACAAAAATTAAAAATATTTGGAAAATAATTACGAAAATATTTGGGAATCGGATATTTTGGCTTGTAAAAAATGGGGAAAGTATGATACAGGAATATCAAGTTAGTGGTTTTCGGGTGAGGGAGTACGAGGAGTTGAGGTCCACGAACACGGAAGCGGAACGTGTGGGGTGGGACGAATTGGAAGACAAAATGGTGATTTTAACATACAAACAGACGCAAGGACGGGGACAAGTCGGGAATCATTGGGAAAGTGAGCCGGGGAAAAATATATCCATGACGGTCGTGTTTAAACCGCGGGAGTTACCGGCGGGGCAACAATTCGCGGTGTCAATGGTGATTGCTTTGGGGGCTTGTGATTTTATTTCCCGTTACGTGGCCGGGTGTACTGTGAAGTGGCCGAATGATATTTACGTGGGGGATCGGAAAATTTCCGGGATATTAATCGAGCATTCCATCATGGGGCGTTACGTGGGAGGTTCATTGTGTGGCATCGGGGTGAACATCAACCAAGAGCATTTTTTGTCGGATGCCCCGAATCCGGTTTCGCTGTTTCAGCTGATCGGGGGGAAAATGCCCGTGGAACGGGCGTTGGAGGAGTTGCTGGACTGTATTGGACGGCGTTACGAATCGATACGGGATTACGAGGGGTTGGAACGTGATTTTTTGAAGGTGCTTTATCGCCGGGAGGGCATGTATCATTGGGAAGATGAAAGGGGCGTGTTCCGGGCATCGATCCGGGGAGTGAACGAGTACGGACAGTTGGTGTTGGAGGACGAAGGGGGGAATGAGTGGGTGTATGGTTTTAAGGAGATCTCGTATAAATTTTAGATTTACGATTTATGATTTACGATTTATGCTCTTAAATTTTAAATTTTAGATTTCAATTTGCGGAGTTTTGATTATTTTTGTGCAAAACAAGGTAACTTATGGTAGAGAATTATTCGGAAGATTCTATTCGGACGCTGGACTGGAGGGAACATATACGCTTGCGCCCTGGTATGTATATCGGGAAATTGGGGGACGGAGCGGCAATGGACGATGGAATATACATACTGGTTAAAGAGGTGGTGGATAATAGTATCGACGAGTTCGCGATGGGAGCGGGAAACGAGATTATTATCAACGTGGAGGAACGGACAGTTTCGGTACGGGATTTCGGACGAGGAATCCCGTTGGGGAAATTGATTGACGTGGCCTCGAAGATGAACACGGGGGCCAAGTATGATTCCGAGGCTTTCAAAAAGTCTGTAGGATTGAACGGTGTCGGTATAAAAGCCGTGAACGCTCTTTCCGAGAGTTTTATCATCCAGTCCTTCCGTGACGGGGAGACAAAACGGGTGCGCTTTAACAAGGCCCTGATCGAGGAAGATCAGGCGATAGCACCGACCACGGAACCGAATGGTACGTTGGTGACTTTCGTCGCTGACAAGGAGTTGTTCGGCAACTACCATTACATCATGGATTACCTGGAGGCCATGTTCAAAAACTACGTGTTCCTGAACTCCGGCTTGACAATTAATTTCAATGGCCAGAAATTGCATTCCAAGAGAGGATTGTATGACCTGTTGGCGGAGAACATGAGTGGAGAGGGGTTGTACCCGATCATTCATTTGAAGGGAAATGACATCGAGATGGCGATGACACACGGGCGACAATATGGCGAAGAGTACTACTCATTCGTGAACGGCCAGCACACGACGCAGGGGGGAACGCACCTGGTAGCTTTCCGGGAGGCCGTGGTGAAAACAATCCGTGATTTTTACAAAAAAGATTTTGATTTGGCCGATATTCGTACTTCGATTATCGCGGCGATCAGCATAAAAGTACAGGAACCGATGTTCGAGTCGCAGACGAAAACGAAGTTGGGTTCCAAGGATATAGCGCCGGATGGTCCTTCCGTGCGTAATTTTATTTTTGATTTCGTGACGAAGGAGTTGGATAACTACCTGCACCGGAATCCGGATACGGCGGAGTTGCTGTTGCGCAAAATTGTCGAGACGGAAAAGGAGCGGAAGGCCATGTCCGGGATCCAGAAAATCGCGAGAGAACGGGCCAAGCAGGTGAGCTTGCACAACCGGAAATTGCGGGATTGTCGGGTGCATTTCAATTCCAACCATGAACGAAAGACGGAATCGTCGATATTTATTACCGAGGGGGATTCTGCCAGCGGATCGATCACGAAATCGCGGGACGTGAACACGCAGGCCGTGTTTAGCTTGCGGGGTAAGCCGTTGAATTCTTACGGGCTGACCAAG
>ENA-ORUX01002183-ORUX01002183.1-human-gut-metagenome-genome-assembly--contig:-NODE-2183-length-13254-cov-4.665808_pt1 | contig 13254 bp, 17 predicted proteins | sample MGYA00242087_ERZ509225 | MGnify/ENA primary metagenome ERZ509225 (study PRJEB26280, sample SAMEA2338864) | human gut metagenome | biome: human gut; feature: human-associated habitat; material: faeces... | reverse complement strand
AGTTCAATAGATCTCACTCCCTCTTGAGTAAGAAAATCCTCAAGCATATGCAGCCGACTGTAGTATCCATTCACCTGCAGATCATAGGTCTGCTGTATCTGTTCAACAACAGCTCCCATACTGCTTTTCCCGTTTTCTGCGATATAGCTGTTCATCCTGTTCAAAAGGAACTTTACAAAAATTAAGTTTAAAAAGATAAGAATTAAAAAGAACAATGGTACTATCATCTTTTTTCTTTTTGTTATTACTTGTTCTATTCCCACTTTTATTTTTCAACCTCTATATAATCTTCCGGTGCTGACGGCTGCTGTCCGTTTGCCATTGCTACGGTCCATGCACTTGATAATGTTGTGTCCTTAATCTGCTCGATCTCACATCCCGGATTTATTTTTTTCAAAACAGACATTGTGGTGTCTGTAAGAAGAATAGAGTACTCCTTTTCTTTGTCGATTTCTTTCTTATTTACTTCTATGTCCTTTAATGAGAATCCGTTTTCCTCCTGCCTGACGATTAATTTCATACCGGATGCAATTGGTAATTCATATTTATTGGTTATATGGAATTTCTCATCAGAATCAGCAAGATATTTCTCCGCAAGTTCATAAATCTCTTTGCCATTGATTTTTGCCAGGTATAAAAATGTATCTAAACTCTTTGCCGTCATCAAAGCAACTCGGCTGCCGGTGCACTCCCCTTTGTAAATGGAAGAAGTAAAATAATAATATGGCACCAGAGCCAGCTGCGCATCATTTTCTTCTCTAATCGTAGTTAAAATAGAAGATGCCGCATCGCGACCGTTTTTATCATTTAGCGAAATGGAATATTCATTTTCAAAATTAACTGTGGTTTCTTCTTTTGAATCCTTGCTGTTCATTGTGCTGCGAAAAGCATCATAAGCCTGTGTTTCATCCATTTCCCCTGACAATAATCCATGAACAGCCTTAAGACTGGCATCAAATGATTTTTGAGCAGAATATCGGATATAAACAGAATTATTATTAATTTCATCTTCAAGGCCAGGTATATCTTCCATCATGTTTGGAACATCTACATTTAATGAAATTACACCCTTTCCATCTGCGATCAGCGTTTGTCCTTCTTTTGAAATCATACACTCCAGGACATCGAATGCCAGATCCAGTTTTTCCTGATCCTTTTCCAGGTCTTTGTTGAATGCAATATTCAGAGAAGGGGTCATATTTATAAAAGCTTCATCCGAAATCTGTGAAAAAAACGGTATACGGGTTAATTCTGCATCCATCTGTTCCTGATATTCCTGCATAAGTGCCGGATAACCATGAAACATTGCTGCTTTTCCCTCAAGGAACATCTGCGCTGCAGTATTAATATCGACGCTGATATCATCACTCGTAAAATGTGAGTCCTTCAAAAATGTATTGGTTTCTGAAAAAATACGTTTCCATAATGCATCATCAAACGCGATATCCCCTGATGCACTTTCAGCTGAGCTTCTCCATTCAATTCCATCCAGACTCATGAATTCACCGATTGCACCTGTCTGAATCACCTCATGAGCAGACCAGTCTTCTGCAAGATCCAGGGAATACGGTTTTATACCATTATCATAAAATTGCTGGCATGCCTGTGCATATTCCTTATAGTTTTTCGGTATCTTGATTCCATACTGTTCAAACAATGTCTTGTTGGCAATAATCGTCTGCGGCATACCGCAGATAGGAAGCCACTGAATCTCATTTTTTGAATTTTTATAATATTGCAATGCATAGGAGTAATACCTGGAAACTACATCATAAGAAGCAAAATCCATTAGATATGGCTCCAGATCCTGTGCATCTTTTCCAGAAAATCGACGTACGGTTATGATATCCGGCAGTTCACCATGTTCCTCAAAATAGCTATATAAATCGGTATCATTGTTACCGGTAATAAACTCAATATCCTGATCTGGAAACTGCTCATGGATATAGGGTACAATATTTTTCATTAAACGATTTTCCCACAGATACACGGTAAGATGATCGTCTTTTTTAGATTGTCCACATCCAGCCAAAATACCAGTTACTAAAAGTACACCAGACACCAATACGGCCAGATAACATTTTGTTTTTTGCGTACGTCAAATTCCTTATTCTTTCGATTAAAACACATTTCAATAGTTTCTTTTTACAAGCCCTTTAGCTTTGTGTCACAGATTTTCATCTGCTTTGTCTCAATTCTTTTAATTATAGCATTTTATTTTTTCACGTCTATATTTTTTTTCCCACTGTAAAACAGCCTCTGAGAGTTTCGTTATATAGAGAGGCACAAATAAGAGCAAGATCCACCCAAATATTACCGTATCGCCATTTTATGGCTACGGCATACCTCCGGGTAAGTCTCTTGATGGGGATTCCGATTCCCCATACCCTCGTACAGACATCAAAGACATCTGTTGGCTCTCTATCAAAGATAGTCGCAGCACTTTATATAACCGGAAGGGACAGCCGGTTAAAAAGTGTAATCGCATATCCAGGATGTCTTATCAAAAAGGAAGGAGGACTATGGCACCAAAGAAGAAAGAAAAGAATCTCAAGAGAAGTAATATCATCACATTAAAACTAACGGATATTGAGTTGGCAGTATTAAATGAAGCTGCTGACGTTACAGGACTTTCTCATTCCGAATATCTGAGAAAACTTCTGCTTGAGAAGCAAATCAATCACCAGATTGAAGTTGTTGCAGACATGAACGACCTCAGAAAACTGGTCAGTGAATATGGAAAAATCGGATCGAATCTCAATCAGATCGCCAAGCATTTTAACAGCGGTGGCAGTCAGTCACGTGCTATAGAAAATGAAATCCATCAGTGCATCACGGACTTATTCCTATTGAGAAAAGAAGTACTGAAACTGGCAGGTGGTATGAATGGCAATCGTAAAACACATTAAAAGCAGAAATGCAAATTACTCGGCTGCTATCAATTACCTTCTGTTTGAACATGATGAAAAAACCGGGAAAAAGATTGTAGATGAATCCGGACGAAGCATCCTGCGAAAAGAGTTTTATATGGATGGACTGAACTGTGATCCGATGTCTTTTGACAAGGAATGTGAACTGACAAATGCTCATTTTCACAAAAATAAGAAACGTGAAGATATCAAAAGTCACCACTACATTATCAGCTACGATCCAGCCGATGTTACAGAAAATGGACTTACCGGACCAATAGCACAAGCAATCAGTTTGGAACTTGCAAAGCAGATGTTTCCCGGATATCAGGCACTGGTAGTTACTCACACCGATGGCCACAATGAGTCCGGAAATATCCATACCCACATCGTCATAAACAGTGTGCGGAAGACTGCAGTGGAAAGGCAGCCATATATGGATAAACCACATGAGGAAGCCGCCGGTTACAAGCATCGTTCCACTGATAAATTCATGAACACTTTTAAGAAAACTATCATGGATCGTTGCCAACAGGAAGGACTTCATCAGATAGATCTTCTTGCTCCGGCTGAAAGAAAAATCTCTCAGAAAGAGTATATGGCACAGAAACATGGTCAGCAAAAATTAGATGAGATCAATCAGAAAATCATCGAAGATGGTCTCAAACCAACATCCACCGTGTTCCTTACACAGAAAGAATATTTGCGAAATGCGATTGATGAATGTGCTGCCACATCCAATAGTTTTGATGAATTCCAATCCAAACTTCTGGAACAATTTCAAATCTCTGTGATTGAGCATCGTGGCAGATACAGCTATCTTCATCCTGATCGACAGAAGCGGATTACTGAACGTGCACTTGGAACACGATATGGAAAAGAATACCTGGAACAGACCTTCTTACGCAAGGATCCATTGGCCATTCTCTACATCAGATCTCACCTGCGCCTGGTTGTAAATCTCCAGACAAATGTGAAAGCAATGCAGAGCCCGGCTTATGCTCATCGGGTAAAACTTTCTAACCTGCAGCAAATGGCAAATACCATTATCTATGTGCAGGAACATGGATTTGATACGCAGTCAGATTTGAAAAATACACTGCTTGCATCAAAGCAGGAACTGAAAGAAATGCAGACACAGTTTGCTCAGCATCGATCCGATCTAAGGATTCTCAACGATCAGATCCGTTATACCGGACAGTACTATGCAAATAAGGAAGTTTATTCCCAATTTTCAAATGCAAAGTACAAAGGAAAGTACCGGAAAGAACATGCGAAGGAAATTCAGAAATATGAAGAAGCCAGAAATTGGCTGAGATCCTTTTATCAGGATGGAAAGATGACAAGCCTAAAAACCTTGACTTTACAAAAAGAAAAACTGCAACAGCAGATAGCTTCCGAAGAAGAAGCAATAAGCAGCTTGAAAGAAAAATTAAAAGATTTGGATACTGCCGATCAGAATGTTGATTTCATTCTTCAGATGCAGATTCCGGAACCAGTAAGATCAAAAACCAAGGATCTCGAAAGATAACCATCACAAAACAAAGGAGGAACTATCACATGACACAAGAAGAATTTAATGTTGTATTTGAACTTCAGATGAGAAAGTGTGCCGATATTCTGGCACATAAAAAGAAAGAATATACCGGTGACAATATTGACCGCCTCAGTGCATTCAAGATTGCTGCCGCTTTACAAAACTGCGATCCAAAAGCAGCACTGGCCGGTATGATGTCGAAACATGTCGTATCCCTTTACGATATGTGTTATTCCACTCTGTTACATTTTGACATGGAACAGTGGGATGAAAAAATCACAGACTGCATCAATTATCTGATCCTTTTAAAAGCTCTGGTAAAGGAGGAACAGGCCTATGGATCACATTGAAACAGCTATCTTAAACTGCTATGGAATCCGGGAAGCAGAACAGAATATGGTCTTTGCTGCCAGACTCACACAACACGGTCATACGATCCAGAACATGGCAGATCTGATGGATCTTTACCGTCAATCCTACAGTCAGAAGACTGTAGAAAACATTGCAGGGCTTCCGCATCCAACCGTGCAGAAATTCATGGTCATTACCGTGGCTGTTGTTGGTGCAAGCAGACGCTTCCTGGCACAGATCACCAGGCATCAGAACGAAGTAAAGTACATGAGTGCATCTCTGCAGTACAGCAATTATTCCGGTCATGCTGCATTTGCTATTCCATATGGAATCATGAAAGCAGATAAAGAAATCCAGGATATTTACAAGAAAAGCTGTCAGTCAGATCTGGATCACTATGCAGAACTCTGTGCCTTAGGCATTGATCATGATTCAGCCGGATATGTTACACCTCAGGGACTTCGTAACGTACTGGTCATCAGTGCGACACCTTACCAGTGGAAGCATATGATCGGTCAGAGAACCTGCAGAAGAAATACGGATGAAACAAGGATTGTGATGCTACAGATCTGGCAAAGATTGTACAAATTAAGCCCAATCCTTTTTGCACCGGATCTTACCGGTCCATTATGTCAGAGAGGAAGCTGCATGGAAAAACAGATGTCCTGCCAGAATCCCATTTCAAAGCTTTGGATACCGTCAGATATCTTAAAAGCAGATTATCCATTGCTGATCCGTAAGGAGGTGAGCAGCCATAAAGATTAAACTGATTGACTTTGGTCTGAAAGCAGATCATCATCCCTTCCGACCACATGAAAATGATGCCGGTGCGGATGTATTCATGCCTTATGATTGCGTATTAAAACCAGGCGAGGTTGCAAGAATTCCGCTTGGATTCGGTCTCATCATCCCAGATGGATTTGCCGGATATGTCTTTCCACGAAGCAGCATGGCAGCAAAAGGACTGGTATGCGAACTTCCACCGATTGATTCCGGTTACCGTGGTGAGATTCATGCCATTATCAGCAATGTGAGCACATCTTCTCAGACCATTCATAAAGACACACGCGTCGGTCAGCTGGTGATCACACCGGTCGTGATCGCAGACTTTGTCCTGGACCTCGGTGAAGAACGAGGAACCGGGGCATTTGGAAGCACAGGAGAATAATAATATGATTACATTTGGAAGAAAATTAAAACACTTAAGACAAAAAAATCATCTCACCCAGAAAGAACTTGGGATGGCTGTTGGATTTCCCGACAGCTGTGCTGATGTCCGGATTGCTCAGTATGAAAGCGATGTCCGAACGCCAAAAGAGGATCTTATGAAACTCTTCGCATCAACACTTGGTGTTCCGGTTGAACTCTTTACTGTACCGGTACTCTCAGAACCTAGGGAATATGAGGCGGCGGAGTATTGGAGGTATGAGTTAGGGGCGGAACTAGATTAATTGTCATAATACTGATATGAGGCAACGGATTTTCCGCTGCCTCGCTTTTATCATTTTGAGGGTAATTGAAAATATCCTCCTGTGTTGAGCAATCCTCTTTATCCTTGAATACCTTACAGCTCCCGCCTTTCAGTTCGTACTTGCAAAAGTCAATCTGGCTTTCAATGCTGATACTGTCCTTTCGGTCTACTGACTGCCTTGCGTAAATACAATCTTCTCTGATAATGTCCATATTGGGCTCCTTTCCGTATGGAATTGAGCTACCAACCTTACAACTATATTATACCATTAGCAGCCCCGGACAACAATGTTGCGATTGATTAGCGAAACCTGTCCCCGTATTTGCTGAATATATCGTACGGGTTATTTTCGATTTCTCTTTTTCGTTTCTTCTTTTCCTCCGGGGAGAGTACCGGCGTCAGGTTTTCCAGCACAATGAGCTTGCCTTGAAAATAAACAGATTGCTTGTCGCTTTGGTATGTAACAGCTTGAACCATTGAAAACCTCCCTTTTCCAGTATAGGTTAATGCCGACCAGTCTCCCTCTTGTCCGAATTAAACTCGGAAATATAAAAAAGCGCCCAGACAGCAGAAAGCTACTCGAGCGCAAAAAATACGGTATTCAGTTACATTGTGACAATTTTCGCACTGACTATTAAACGGGGGCGGCTGGGTAAACGGGCTTTTTTTGACGATAGTGCAAATATCGTCTGAATTTGTCGGCAGTCAATGTGTTTCATGGCGGCTCCCTCCTAAAGCCGCCGTGTCAGCGTGTAGTCGTCACTCCTTTGTCAAGGGCATAAGAAACGGCGGCCTTGATTTTGTCAAAGCCGCCGTAAGTGTGATTAGGGCATGATGATTGCCTGCTGAACGACGGCTTTTTTTCTTTTGCCGTCGTCCGGCAGGTAAAACTAATTATTTTGCTTTCCTGTTCAGCCCTTTCAGAATGAAAAGCGCCAGAGCAGCACAGGCCAGCAGAACTATGATACCAATGAAAACCTGAACCATATTTGCATCGTAATAGCCGGAGATATTGAAAACGGCTGTCATGGGATACACCGTTTTTAGCTGGCTGGACATACTTGCGAACAGTCCGGCGAACGAATAAATTTCAGCAAATACCAGCGCCAGCCAGTAACCCTTTTTCATCCGGGCCACCAAAGCGATGATCGGAGAAATGGCAAAGAACACACCAATCCCGTCCAGAAGATATGTTTTCAGGTTTTCCAAAACAAGGCCAATGGAAAGAGCTTCAAAGTGTAAAACGGCCTCAACGAGAAAGGTAATCGCAAAAAGCAGAAGATAGATTAAGACGCTGAACACCAGAGCAAGCACCATTTTGGAGAGCGTCAGCTTCACTTCATCCACGGGAATGAGCCGCAGGGATTTTAGGGTGTCCTCCTGTTCCTCCCGGCAGATCATATAGCTTCCCAGCAGGGCAATGACCGCAGGCAGCACATAAAAGGTGGCGAGGGATTGGGCCGCTGTCATAAACCATCCGGCACCGTCAATATAGCGTCTTTCATAAAATGTGAACTGCCCCTGTGCAAAGACAATCAACGCCACCATGACCGTTGCAAAACCGGCAATCCACAAAATTTTGGAACGGCGGAGTTTCCGGCGCTCCGCCCAAAGTAAAAGCTCCATTTCAAATGCACCTCACTTTCTCTTTTTCAAAGCAGCCCCAGCCAGCAGGACAGAAGCAACGCCCCACACGCCTATGCAAAGGAACGCCCCCGGAATATTGAGTGGCTGGGTAATTACGACACCCGGAATATCCCGCATAACAATGGCGGTCATGCTGGACAGCGGATGCAGGTACATATTCACCATCAAGAGGATAAAGCCGAGGAATGTATAAACCAGCGTCAGGCAGACGGGAAGAATATACCCCTTCTGCGCTGCGGCAGCCGCCAGTATTGGCAGTACCGCAAAGGCGGTCAGCAGAGAGATTTCCATACACTTCCGCAGAAGATAAAGGACGCTCCCGCTGTCAAAGGCAATATAGCCGGGCAGGACGCCGGTAAGGATGGACGCGGCTGCGGTAATCAGCATGAAGCAGACCGAGTACACCAGCACCACAGCAAATTTGCTGAAAAAGTACGCCATCTTATTGACCGGCACAATCCAGAGCTGTTTGAGCATATCATATTGGTTTTCGTTATACATCAGCATGGTACACAGCATCCCCAGCACCACCGGCAGGATAATCCACGGGGTATAGCTGAACGCCGTCCACTTGTAAAACTCGATGGGTTCCACGCCGGTTCCCTTAACACTTGCGAAGTAGAACACGGCGGCCAGCGGCATAAACAGAGCTGCCAGCAGCATGAGCCAGATAAACTTTCTCCGGCGCAGCTTTAGAAATTCAACCTGTATCAGTTTAAGCAATGCCCTCTCCCCCCGTAATCTGCTTGAAATAGTCCTCAAGGGTATCACTGCAGATTTGGGAGCTGATAACAGCCACATCCTGCACCACAAGGGCCTTGTTGATTGCCGCCATATCCAGTGCGGTGTCATAGAGCCGCAGGTTATGTTCGTCCTGCACCGCATAATCCGTCACATGGAACTGCCGTTCCAAAATCAGTGAGGCTTTGGGGACATCCGACACCTGAAGCTGGATGTATTTCCGATTTTTCTTTTCCAAATCCTCCATGCTGCTTTCTTCCAGCAGTACGCCGTGGTCGATGATGCCAATATCATCTGCCAGAAGTGCGATTTCGGAAAGAATGTGGCTGGAAATCAGGATGGTTTTACCGCGATCCACGCTTAAATCCTTGATAAAGTTCCGCACTTCGGCAATGCCGATGGGGTCAAGCCCGTTGGTCGGTTCATCCAGTATCAAAAGCTCCGGGTCATGCAGGATGGCGTTGGCAATGCCGAGGCGCTGCTTCATACCGAGAGAATACTTGCTGAACAGCTTTTTGTCCCGGTAAGGAAGCCCCACGACTTCCAGTGCGTTCTTGACGGCGTTGGGCCGGGGCGTCCCGCGTAGCTTCGCAAAGATTTCAAGGTTTTCTGTGCCGGTCAGGTTCGGGTAAAAGCCGGGAGTTTCGATGATAGCCCCAATACGGGGATAAATGCGTTTCTCATGGCCTTTGATGTTCTGGCCGAACACATCCACTTCGCCGGAAGTGATTGGCGTAAGGCCCAAAATCATTTTCATAATGGTGGTCTTACCGGCTCCATTTCGGCCCAAAAGCCCGTAAATCCGGCCCGGCTTCACATGAATATCCACAGAGCTGACGGCGGTTTGCTCGCCGTAAATCTTCGTCAGCTTTTTGGTTTCAATCACAAAGTCACTCATAAAGATGCCTCTCTTTCTTATTCTGCTTCATTTTTCCAAATGACATAGTTGTAAAGGTTGCCATCCGGGGAATAGTTGATGAACAATTTGAAATCGCCCTTTTCACAGGGAATGACAAATTCAACACGGATTTGGTCGGAGTGTTCCGGCACATAACAGGACACCTCCGGGGAAGCGTCCTCCGGCAGTCCGCCCAGCTTATCGGCTTCTTCCTCCCATGTTTCCTGTATCGCCTCCGCAGAAGTGTTGTCCTGTACGCCCTGCGGCAGCGCATTGAAGAAAGTTTCAAAATCTCCATCCATCATCTGGTTAAAGTATTCGGTTGCTTCCTCTGTAATGGCCTGCTGGTCGGGGGGCTCGCTGGAAGATGGGGCGGCCTGCTGGCAGGCGCAAAGTGAAAAAGTGAACAGAACACAGAGGAATAAACTAATCAATCGTTTCATAGGTCTTTCCTTTCAGTAAGATTGCTTTTTTAGAGCCACGACGGATGCGGCGGCAAACGCGGCACCGATCAGGAGCAGCGAACCGGCACAAACAAGCGGCGAAGTGTTAGGCAAAACGCCTTGCATCAGGCTTTCTACCATAGCGGCGGCCGCTTCGGAAATATGGGGATAAATTCCCATCACGCTTGCCAGCGGGTGTATTCCCGTAAGATAGGCCGGGGCAATGACTACGGGAACCAGATACAGCAGCGTTGCACCAATAGGCAGAATATATCCTTTTGACAGCGTGGCAAGAAATACAATCGGAAGCATGGCTATGGGAACCAGAAGCCCGCCCGCCAGATACAAAAGGCCGGCATCCATCAGTGTATGGGCGTTCAGATCGGGAAATCCCCCGGCAATCAGCCCGCCGACAACGCACAAAAGAAAGGTAATCAGGCACAGCCCCACGGACATCAGGATCACCACAGCGACTTTTGAAAAGTATAGCTGCGCTTTTGTGATCGGGATGATAAGCAGTTCTTTCAGCGTGTCGTTCTTGTGTTCGTCAAAAAACAAGGTTGTGGCGAACATTCCCAGCACGATCGGCAGGAACAGGCTGGACAGGTTCTTAAACGCCAGTGTGTAAAGGTCGCCAAAGCTATCCATGTAGGGGCTGCTCCTTGCAATGCTGCAAGCCCGCTCAATCGCAAATGCTCCAAACAGCAGCGTCAGAGCCAGAATACACCAGACAATCTTATTTCGCTTCCATTTCTGGATTTCAGTTGCAATGATCGTCATGCGGTTTCCTCCTTTCATGGTTCCCATTATAAAGGGCAAACCTTGCCATAACCTTGCCGAGAAAAAAATTTTTTCAAAAAAAGCTCTGTGATTTCACAGAGCTTTCGGAAGTATGATGGTAAATGTTGTTCCAGCTTCAAGGATACTGTCTGCCGTGATGGTTCCTTTATGGACGCTTACCAGTTCCTTAGCAATGGAGAGGCCCAGCCCGTTCCCTTTGGCAGATCGGGAGTGGTCGCATTGATACATCCGCTCAAAGATATGGGGGAGATCAGCGGCGGGAATCCCTTTCCCGTTATCAGTCACTATGATTTTTGCCTGCTGCTCCGTTTCGGTCACGGTCAGGGTCACTTGTCTTGCGCCGCTGTGCGTCAGGATATTTTGCAGCAGGTTATTGAGAATACGGGTGTAGGCGGTAGGGTCAACCCTCGTCATGTATTCTGTTTCGGGTATCTCAATTTCATAGGTGAGATCGTGACTTTCCAGCAGCGGCACCCAGTCGGCCATGATGTCGCGGGAAAGCTCGTTCAGGTCGCAGACTTCAAAATGAAAAATCTGCTCCCCGGCATCCAGTTTCACCCATTCAAACAGGGCGGTCACAAAGTCTTTCAGGTGGTGGGCTTTTTCCATAGCTACCCGAATATATTCTTCCTGCTCGGCTCCTGTCACCATCTTGCTTTCCACGGCTTCCAAATAGCCCACCAGAGAGGCAAGCGGCGTTTTCACATCATGGGAAAGGCTTGTCATAAGCCGTTTATAAGCCTGCTCGGATTGCTTCTGCTGTATCAGTCGGGATTGGCTGCTCATAGCAATCTCGTTGATGTCATAGCAGATTTGTTTCGTCAGATCGCTTTCCCGCGCCAGTACACGGCGGTTCAAGTTCCCGTTCTTTATATCTGCCAGAGCGTCTTTGATAAGGGAAAGCTGGCCCCGGACGCGGTGAAGTTTTGCCAAAAGGTAGCCGATTACCAGCAGGGCAATCAATAGGGCCAGCAGCAGATAAAGATTTAACTCCATGCTCATGCCTCCTTATTGAACCGATACCCCACACCCCGGACGGTTTGGATATAAAACGGCTGTTCTGGATTTGGCTCAATCTTCTTCCGTAGTTTACTGATAAAGGCCATGATATTGTTATCGTCAAAGTCGTATTCTTCCGTCCATACCTGCGTGTAAAGTTGCTTTTTTGTAAATACCCGTCCCTTATTGGACGCCAAAACCAGAAGCAAATCAAATTCCTTGCCGGTTAGCTCTACCGGGATATTTTGGACAGTCACCGTCCGATTGACTTTATCAATCACCATATCTTTCAGAAGCATGGTGGCGGCCTCGTTCCCGGTCACGGGATTTAGGGTGGTGTAGCGCCGGATTAGGGAATTGACGCGGGCCATCAGCTCGTTAATGCCGAAAGGTTTTGTCAGGTAATCGTCCGCCCCCAGCCGCAGGCCGGAAACCTTATCTTCCTCGTCGCTTTTGGCGGTCAGCATCAGCACCGGCACATTATTTTTCTCCCGGATTTTCTGCAATACCTGAAAGCCGTCCATACCCGGCATCATCACATCCAGAATGATGAGATCGAAGCGGCCGTTGCGGGCCAGCTCCACGGCGGAGGCACCGTCATAGGCGCACTCCACCTCGTACCCCTCGTTCTCCAGATTGAATTTCACGCCCTTGACCAGCAGCTTTTCGTCATCAACCACCAGAATCCTCATTTGTCACCTCTCCTTTGCCGTTGTCCACAGTGACGCGGTCCTCCAGCTCGGCGAATTTCGCCTCTCCGATCCCGCTCACCTCCATGATCTCCTCAATGCTCCCGAAGGGGCCGTTGGCCTCCCGGTACGCGATGATCCGGCGGGCCAGGCTCTCCCCGATGCCGGGCAGCGTGTCCAGCTCCTCCGCCGTGGCAGTGTTCAGATCCACCGGCGGGAAGTCCCGGGCGATCTCCTCCCGGGGGACCTCCGCCTCTGTCTCAATGACTACGCCCGGGACGCGATCCTGCCGATCCCGAAGAGACAGGCCCGCCAGGGCGCACAGGAACACCGCCGTCAGCCCCAGCAGAATGATCTCACTTTTTGTCGGCCTTCCCCGTCCACTCACTGTTGAACTCCCACCCGTTTTTTGATATACTATGAATTGAAATGTCGAACCGCGGCGCTTTTCGGCGCCGCTGCCGCGCGATGCAAGTTGATTATACCACAGATGGTAGGAGTTTGATATGAAAACACACCGCTTTTTCTCTGTTTTTTTGCTGCTGATCCTGGCGGTCTCCCTGCTGACAGGTCCTGCCTCCGCCGCAGAGGTGCCTGACCCCGCCATCCAGGCCAAGGCTGCCCTGCTGGTGGACGCCAACACCGGCCGCATGGTCTATGGAAAGAACGAGCACGAGGAGCTCTATCCCGCCAGTCTCACCAAGATCATGACCGCTCTGCTGACGCTGGAGGCAGTGGACAGCGGGCAGCTGTCCATGGACCAGCCAA
>ENA-ORUX01002167-ORUX01002167.1-human-gut-metagenome-genome-assembly--contig:-NODE-2167-length-13366-cov-3.125761_pt1 | contig 13366 bp, 8 predicted proteins | sample MGYA00242087_ERZ509225 | MGnify/ENA primary metagenome ERZ509225 (study PRJEB26280, sample SAMEA2338864) | human gut metagenome | biome: human gut; feature: human-associated habitat; material: faeces... | reverse complement strand
CCAGCCGATGGCCACGGCCATGGCCGGGCCGCTCATGGCCGTGGCATAGCCGCCCAGGTCCACCAGCACGTCCAGCCCGGTCTGCTGGCCCAGTGTTTTGATGATGGTGCCGATGAGCAGGCTGGCAAACAGGCCCTGCGCCATGGCACCCAGCGCCTCAATGAGGTAGCGCTGCGGGGTAATGACGATGTCTTTTCGTCTTAAGAAATCTTTTACATTTGACATATTGCTTCCGCCTTTCCGTACGGTGTGTTCACAGTGCAGCAAAGCTGCATGTCCATCATGATACCATACACCTGTCAAGACAGCAAGAGGAAAATTGAAAAAAGAGAAGAAATTGCATCTTTTTTTGCGCGGCAGGTGCAATTTTTGCGTGTTCTGGTTCGTATTCTGAATGGAGCGTTTTCTCTTGGCCCAAAAAATCGGATTTGCAGTGCTGCTTCTGTGGCGCGGAACATTGACGGGAGCTTGGGTTTGGGTGTATACTAAAGAGGTCAAAATAGCGTTATCGGAATGCTCCGGGGGCTGCAGGGCGGCCCTGTGAAAATAAACGGGCGATGCAGGCCCGATCAGGCTGGAGGCAAGCAGGCGACATGAAACAGAACACTTCAAACTCGGCAAAGAAAGGCGCGCGGCGCGGCGCGGGCCAGGCCGTGGCAGCCATGGTCATGGCGCTTGCGGTTGCTGTGGGCGGCGTGGGCACTACGGCCCTGCTGGCAGCCCAGCCGGTGGGCCTGACCGTGGAGCCCTCCACCATCCAGTGGGAGGACGACTCCACCCAGACCAGCACCCATAAGAACCAGAAAAAACAGGAGCAGAAAAAGCCCACGGTCAAGGCGGAGAGCGAAGCTGCAACGGAGCAGCCCGCAGAGTCCAAAGCCGAGAGCACGGCAGCTTCTGTGGAAGAAAAAGCTGGATCCGCAGCGCCCAGCGTGAGCGAGGCGGCATCTTCCGAGGCCGCGCCCAGTGAGCCTGCGCAGGAGCCCGCTCCCGCAGACCCCATGGCGGGCGAGGGCACCGGGCTGGAACAGGAGAACGCGTTCCCCGTCTTCCAGCAGGAGACCGATGAACTGGCTGCGGAAGACCCCCTGAGCCCCCGGGTGGAGAATACCGCCATGGATGGGGCCGCGGACACGGCCGTGAGCACCGCCGGGGTCAACTCGGTGGAAGACGCGCTGGCCGAGGCCCAGATCAAAGATGAAAACGGCACCATCCTGCTGACGCCGGAGGAGATCCGGGCCGCGCTGGATGCCGGCACGCTGGATGAAGACAGCATCGACGCCCAGTGTCTGGCCGACGAGAACGGCCTGTTGAGCTGGCTGTGGAAGTGGCTGTTTGGCAAAAAAGAGGATAACACCCCTGCCCCGGTCTACTCCGGCTGGCGGACCGTGAACGGCAAGACCTATTATTATGACCAGAACACCAACAAGCCGGTCACGGGCATCCAGTCCATTGACAACAAGCTCTATTATTTTGATGCCGATGGTGTGCAGCAGAGCGCAAAGTTCGGCATTGATGTCTCCAAATACCAGTCCAACATTGATTTTGAAAAGGCCAAAAAGGCAGGCGTGGAGTTCGTCATCATCCGCATCGGCTACCGTGGCTATGGCTCCGGCACGCTGGTGCTGGACCCGATGTTCGAGCAGCATTTCACCAATGCCCGGAACGCGGGCCTGAAAGTGGGCGTCTACTTCTTCAGCCAGGCCGTCAACGAGAACGAGGCACGGGAGGAAGCCCAGGGCTGCTGGTATGTCCTGAACAGCCGCAAGCTGGATTACCCCATCTACTTTGATTCCGAGGCTTCCGGCGGCTCCAATGGCCGCGCCGATGGCCTGGGTGTCACCGACCGCACCAAGTGCGCCATTGCGTTCTGTGAGGAGGTCAAGGCGCTGGGCTACCAGCCGGGCGTGTACGCCTCCACCCTGTGGTTCCGCAACCGGCTGGATCTGAGCCAGCTGAGCCAGTACCCCATCTGGAACGCCCATTATAACGTGGCCAGCAGCCCCATCCCCTGCCAGATGTGGCAGGGCACCTGCACGGCCCGCATCCCCGGCTATAACGGCCAGATCGATGTGAACATCAGCTACATGGGCTGACGCCCTGAAAGAAAAACAGCGCTGCATCCAACCGGACGCGGCGCTGTTTTTTGCATATCATATAAAAATTCCCCGCGGGGGACACGGTCAGACCCTGCGCGGGGAGAGGTTCGGTAAACTTTTGCGGGACGGTTACTTCGTCCACTTGCGGAACTCGTCGTCGGTGCACTTGACGTAGTGGCTGCCGCTGACGTGGTGGTTGGTGCCCTGGGTGTAGTCGATGCCGGAAGTGGCGTAGTCGTACGTCTCTGCCACGCGGCGCTTCTCGACCACGGGGTTGGGCAGCGGGATGGCGGACAGCAGGCTGCGGGTGTAGGGGTGGATGGGATTTTCAAAAATCTCTTCCGTGGTGCCAGTCTCCAGCAGGTGGCCCAGATGGAGCACACCGATGCGGTCCGAGATGTACTTGACCATGGACAGGTCGTGGGCAATGAACAGGTAGGCCGTGCCGGTCTCCTGCTGGATGTCTTTCATCAGGTTGACCACCTGGGCCTGGATGGACACGTCCAGTGCCGAGATGCACTCATCGGCAATGATGAGCTTGGGGTTCATGATGAGGGCACGGGCGATGCCCACACGCTGGCGCTGGCCGCCCGAGAACTGATGGGGGTAGCGCTCGGCGTGCTCCGGGGCCAGACCGACCTTGGCCAGAATGGCCTCGACCTTGGCGCGGCGCTCCTCCTGATTCTGATACATGTGGTGGATGTCCAGTCCCTCGCCGATGATGTCCTCCACCTTTTTGCGGGGGTTCAGGGAGGCCATGGGGTCCTGGAAGATCATCTGCATCTGAGTGCGCAGGGTGCTGTTCTGGCTGTGGTTCAGCTTGCCGCTGATATCCTGCCCGTCAAAGGTGATCTTGCCTGCGGTGGGGTCGTACAGCCGGATGATGCTGCGGCCGATGGTGGACTTGCCCGAGCCGGACTCGCCCACCAGACCGTACGTTTCACCGGGATAAATTTCAAAGCTGACATCGTCCACAGCCTTGACGGTAAAGTTTTTGTTTACCTTGAAATATTGCTTCAAGCCCTCGACTTTCAGCAGAGGGGTAGCACTTTGAGCTGCCATGTTACTCCGCCTCCTCGATCTTTTTTGCTTCCGCTTTCATGCGGGCAATGCGCTGGGCCAGCTCCGGCGGCATGTCCACCTTGGGAGCGCGGGGGTCCAGCAGCCAGGTGGCCGCATAGTGGGTATCGGTGATCTTGAACATGGGCGGGTCTACCTCGTCATCAATGTTCAGCGCAAAATGGTTGCGGGGGGCAAAGGCGTCGCCCGGCTTCTCATGCAGCAGGTTGGGCGGCGAGCCGGGGATGGTGTACAGGCGGTCGTCGGCGGTGTCCAGATCGGGCATGGCGGACAGCAGGCCCCAGGTGTAGGGGTGGCGGGGCTCGTAGAAGATCTCGTCGATGGTGCCCGTCTCCACGATCTTGCCGGCGTACATGACGTCCACATAATCGGCGACTTTGGCCACAACGCCCAGGTCGTGGGTGATGTAGATGACCGAGATGCCGCGCTCTTTCTGGATGGAGCGGATCAGCTCCAGGATTTTGGCCTGAATGGTCACGTCCAGAGCGGTGGTGGGCTCATCACAGATGAGCAGGTCGGGGTCGCAGGCCAGCGCGATGGCGATGACCACGCGCTGCCGCATACCGCCGGACAGCTGATGGGGGTAGTTCTTCATCCGCTTTTCCGCATCGGTGATGCCCACCTCTTCCAGCAGCTCCACAGCCTTTTTGTAGGCCTGCTCCTTGGGCATTTTGAAGTGCCAGAGCATTCCCTCCATGATCTGCTTGCCGATCTGCATGGTGGGGTCCAGGCTGGTCATGGGGTCCTGGAACACCATGGCGATCCGCTTGCCGTTGATGTGGCGGCGGATCCACTTTTTGTCTTTCTGCAGCAGGTCCACGGTCTCAGGGGAGCCGTCGGCGTGGTGGTAGCTGAACTGGATGGAGCCGCTGTTGACGATGGCGTTCTGGGCCAGGATGCCCATGGCGGCTTTCATGGTGACGGACTTGCCCGAGCCGGACTCGCCGACCAGAGCCACCGTCTCGCCCTTGTACAGGTCGATGTTCACGCCGCGGATGGCGTGGACCTTGCCTGCGGTGGTCTTAAAGGTGATGTCGAGGTCACGCACCGACAGCACCTGTTCTTTTTTGTTTTCAGGCATGGTGTGTTCCTCCTTACATGCTCTTCATCTTGGGGTCCAGTGCCTCGCGCAGACCATCGGCCACCAGGTTGAAACTGAGCATCAGCAGGCTCATGACCACGATGGGCGGGATGATCTGGTAGGGGTGGGTGGTAAAGCTGTTGTACAGCTCACTGATGAGCGAACCCAGCGAGCACTGGGGCACCGGGATGCCCAGACCCACGAACGAAAGGAAAGCCTCGGTAAAAATAGCGGTGGGGATGCTGAACATGACCTGGGTGATGATGGGTCCGATGATGTTGGGGAGGACTTCCTTAAAGATGATGAAGAAGCTGCCCGCACCCAGCGTGCGGGACGCCAGCACGAACTCCTGATCTTTCAGTTTGAGCATCTCGGCACGGGCAATGCGGCTCATGCCCACCCACTCGGTCAGCATCAGGGCAAAGATAATGGTGATCATGCCGGGCTGCAGGATCAGCAGCAGCAGGGTCACGATGACCAGACGGGGGATGCCGTTGGCCACTTCGAGGAAGCGCTGCATCAGCATATCCACTTTTCCGCCAAAGTAGCCTGAGATCAGGCCGTAACTCATGCCAATGACCATGTCGATGATAGCGGCAGCCACGGCGATGATGAGGGAGACGCGGGCACCCTCCCAGGTGCGGGTCCAGATGTCACGGCCATACAGGTCGCTGCCGAACCAGTAGTACACATCGTCCTTGCCTTTTTCGACGTAATTGTTGACGATCTTGGTGCCGGTGGTAGTGCTCATCTTCTCGCTGCCGTCCAGAATGCCGAAGCTCTCGATGCCCGGCACACGGGGGGCAAAGTTTTTCTGGCTCAGCTCCTGGCCGGAGTAGGTGTAGCTGTTCATGCCCGGGCCAAAGATGGCCAGCAGCACGATGAACACGTTCACGCCCGCGAGCGCCATGACCAGAATAGCGAGATACGGGACAACGCGGATAAACTGATACTCCTCGTGCTTGACCACCTGCCCCGAAGCCCCGGCAAACCACAGCAGGGCCAGCGTGACGAGCGCCGCGGGCAGGGCGATGAGCAGGTTCATGCGGAACTTGTCCTTCATCTCGCAGCCCTGCGTGCGGGTGGCGGCAATGGTCGTATCCGAAATCATGGACAGGTTGTCCCCGAACATGGCCCCGCTCATGACCACGCCGAGAAGCAAGGCCAGCGGAATGTCGGTCTGCTCGCCCACGCCCACCGCAATGGGCGCAATGGCGGCCACGGTCCCCATGCTGGTGCCCATCGCCGTGGAAATGAACGCCCCGATGAGGAACAGGCCCGGCAGGATCATGGACGGGGGCAGCAGCGAGAGCCCGAAATTGACCGTAGCCTTCACCCCGCCTATGGCCGAAGCCACGGACGCGAACCCGCCCGCAAGCAGGAAGATCATGCACATGGTGATGATGTTGATTTCACCCACGCCTGAAAGGAACACGCCGATCTTTTTGTTCAGATCATCCTTGCCCTGAAGGATGGCGAGCACGATGGCGGGGATGATCGCCACCGTCGCGGAAAGCTGATAGAACGGCATATCCGCCCCGGCTGCGGTCAGGGCTATGCCCGTCCCGATGAACAGGACAAGAAAGATGATCATGGGCAACAGCGCCCTGAAGTTGGCTTTTTCGGACATGAAACACGCTCCGCGGCAGATCTCGGGTTAGGAAAGGCCCGGTTTGGGCAAACGACGGGCGTTTACTCTATATCAATGTATGCAGATAAACAATGCCCAATCCGTCCCGCCCCATTCCGTCCCCCTTGTCGGCGGGAACGGCTTTACGCTACACTTACGGCATGGAGACGAACCGCCCATGAAATCCTACCGGCTCACCGAGGTCAAAAGCTACAATGTCCCGTTCGTCAGGCTGCCGCGTCCGGTGTTCTGGTTCAACGACCCGTTCGAAGCGGGTACGTGGAGCGATCTGCACCGGCATGAGCACTGGGGCGAATTGGCGTTCATGCGCTCCGGATACATGGTCATCTGTACCGAACTCGGCAACTATGCCGCGCCGCCGCAGAGGGCCGTATGGATCCCTCCCGGGCTGACCCATGAATGGTACATCCCGGAGCCGTCCGTGGACAATGCCCTGTACATCATGCCTCATGTCCTGCCTCCCGGCCCCCGGTTTCAACGCTACCACGCCATGGAGGTCTCGCCCCTCGTCCGCGAACTCATCCACGCACTCGCCCCGCAACCCTGCGACTATGAGGAGCCCGGCCCCGTGGCCAGGATGGTTTCCGTCCTGCTCGACCAGCTCCCCCTGCTCCCCGAAGTGGGCTTTCCCCTCCCCATGCCCCGCGATCGCCGCCTCGTCGCCCTGTGCACCGCCCTCCTCAATGAGCCGGACTCCCCGGAAACGATCCGCGAATGGTGCACGCGCCTCGGCATGTCCGAACGCACCCTTCCCCGCCTGTTCCAGCGCCAGACCGGGGAATCCTTCGGGCGCTGGCGTCAGCGTATCCGCCTGCACCACGCCCGCGCCCAGCTTGAAGCGGGGGAAAGCGTCACCGCCGTGGCCCTCAACTGCGGCTACGCCTCCGTTTCCGCGTTCATCGCCGCCTTCAAGAAACTCTTCGGGCGCACGCCGGGCCAACTCGCCCGCTGACGCGCACGCCGCCTTCCCGCCTCTTCGACACAACCATCTCCCACGCCCGTACCCTAAAGCCGCCGTCATCCCGCCGCCCCCGCGCAGGCACCACCTGAGGGCGTTAGTCTCCCAATAATTTTATCAAAAATTACATGTAGTTTTTTATTAGGATAAAAATCAGAATCACTTATCGGAAGCTCTCCCCATTTCCCCCTTTACACCTTCCGCCGGAACGAACTCCCGCCGCGCGGCCTCCCCTCCCTAATCTTCTCCCCCTGCACCCTCCCCGCACCACGCACCCGCCATTTCCGCCCATTTTGGCAGGATCGCGATACTCTTTGGCAGAATGCGAGAAGACGGGAAAGACGGAAGGCGCGTATAGGAGAGTCATGGGCCGAGATCCCAAAACGGGCCCATTCCCACACCCACCCAGAATACGTTTGGAGGCAAAACCATGATCCAGATCCGCAACTTCATCAACGGCCAGTGGCAGGAAGAAACGGGCGGCAAAACGGTTCCCCTGTACAACCCGTCCACCGGCGAAACCATCGGCTCCGTGCCCGTTTCCAACATGGAAACCTGCGAAACCGCCATCGCCACCGCCGCCGAAGCCTACAAGACGTGGCGCCTCGTCCCCATCGCCAAGCGCATGACCTATATCCATAAAATCCGGGAATGCATGATCCGCGATCTGGAAAAGCTCGCTCAGGGCATCGCGCTCGATCAGGCGAAACATATTTCCGAAGCCCGCGGCGAAGTCCAGCGCGTCATCGAAATCGTCGAAATGGCCTGCTCCATCCCCGCGCTGATTCAGGGCGAGACCCTCGATCAGATCGCCGGGAGCATCACCGGCAAGGTCACGAAACAATCCCTCGGCGTGTTCGGCGGCGTGGCGCCCTTCAACTTCCCCGCGCTGGTGTTCGGCTGGTTCATCCCCTTCGCCATCGGCACGGGCAACACCTTCATCTATAAGCCGTCCACCCAGTCGCCCTACTTCATGCAGCTCATGTGCGAAATCTTCATGGAAATCGGCCTGCCCGGCGGCGTCGTCAACGTCATCCACGGCAGCCGCGACATCCCCGGCACGTGGTATGAAGATCCCCGCATCGCGGGCGTGTGCCTCGTCGGGTCCACCCCGACCGCCAAAAAAATGGCCGAAGGCTGCGCCAGAGGCGCCAAGCGCTCCATGCTGCTCGGCGGCGCGAAAAACATGCTTGTGGTTATGGAAGACGCCGACATCGACGTTTTCATCGAAAACTACATCAACTCCTGCTACGGCTCCGCGGGCCAGCGCTGCCTCGCCGGGTCCATCGTGGCCATCGTGCCCGAACTGTACGACACCGTGCTCGAACGCATGATCGAAGCCGCCAAGAAGGTCAAAGTCGGCGACGCGCTTGATCCCGACGTGTACATGGGACCCCTGATTTCCCGTTCCGCCGCCGACAAGGTGAAGGAATACGTGGATATCGCCCTGAACCACGGACACGGCTGCGAACTCGTCCTCGACGGCCGCAACCCCGAACTGCCCGAAAAGAACAAGAACGGCTATTTCGTCGGCCCCACGATCATCAAGGACGTGACCCCCTGCAACCCGCTGTTCACGACTGAAGTGTTCGGCCCGCTGGTCGCCACGATCAAAATCGCGGACATCGACGACGCCCTCGAACTCATCCGGCAGTCCGAATTCGGCAACGGCGCGTGCATCTTCACGCAGAGCCAGTTCTATGCCGAAAAGTTCAGCCGCGACGCCGATGTGGGCATGGTCGGCGTCAACGTGGGCATCTGCGCCCCGCATCCGTACATTCCCTTCGGCGGCATCAAGGGGTCGCTCCTCGGGACCAACAAGGCGCAGGGCAAGGACGGCATCGACTTCTTCACCCAGAACAAGGTCACCACGATCCGCACCGTCGATCCCAACGCCAAGAAGGGCGGCGATGCAGCGAAGCCCAAGTCCGTCCGCTCCTGCGTAGCGTCCTAAACAGCCGTACACGTCCGGTTCCGGGGCCCCAGCCCCGGAACCCCGCCGCTTTCTCCAATCCGGAGACGTCCTCCTGAGCCTCTTGGCGGAAGAAAGCGGAATGGTTTCCGCCGGAAGACGCTCCCCGCGTCTGGCTGCGCGCCGCGAACGGCACGCGGTTCCTCCGGCCGGGCCTGACAGGGCCTCATGAAGACGGCTCTCCGACAGCGCCCGTCGCTTCCCGCTCATCCAAACCGGGCGCTCCGCCGCACACGGCGCGCACGCAAGACGGCTCCGGGTTCCTCGCCCCGGGGCCGTTTCGCGTTTTCCTCCTTTATTTCTCTCCCGTTCCCCGGATGATTTCCTTGACCGGGCGGGAGGCCGTATCTACACTGTTGCTCTTTCCATGCCTCGCATGGATGACCATCAAACCTTCTTCGAGGAAAGCCATGGCTCTGTCCAAACTCCAGAAAGGCCTCGTTGGCCTCGGCATCGCCGTTGTCGCAGTCATCGCCGTCGGGTACGGCGGGATGCGCTATCTTGAAAACGCCGTCGTTGACGCCATCCGCACATGGGCGGCCCAAACTCCACAGGATGCCCACGTAGAGCTCGGGGATATTTCCTATACGCTGATGGACAACCATCTTGTCCTCAAAAACGTCCGCATGACGTATGTTACCCCGGCAAAGCAGACCGTGGCCGCTACCGTCGAAACGCTGGATATCCGGAATCCGGGGACCACCCTGCTTTCGCTGATGCGCGACCCCAAGAGCGAAATCAAGGAAGCGGAACTTCCCGTAGCCGACGAGATTGCCCTGCACAACCTGTCCTTCGGTCCCGAACCGAACATCACGGTACGGCTCCGCACCTTCAAGGGCGTCGCCATTGAAACCGCCGCCGTCAAGACCCTGATGAGCACCGCCGGTGACGACGATCCGAAAGTGGCCCTGGCGATCATCTACGGTCTTTCGTACAAGGAAGATTCCGCCTCCGGCGTCAAGATAACGAGCAAGGCCCTGCCTTTCTCCCTCTCCACCGATTCCGCCGTCCAGAAATCCTATGCCAAAGGGCATCTGGACTCTTCCGTGACAAACGGGATCGTGTTCACCCTGAGGGGGCAGGACGTCCTGACGCTCGGCGAAATCCGGCTCGAGAACATGAACCTGCCGCCCCGCGACATCATGGAGAAGATTTACTTCATCGCTCCCACCGACATCAACGACGATGAAGCGTTCGGGATCTTCCAGAACCTTTTCGCCGGGCCCAAGCCGCTCATCGGCCTCCTTTCCCTGAAGGATCTCAAAACCAACAGCGCCCTGCTCGATATTTCGCTGGACAAGCTGAACATCACGAACCCTTCGACCTCCCCCTACGCCCTTGAAGTGTCTCTGGAGCACCTCAAGATGCCCGTGGCCCTCGTGCCGGAACTCCAGCTGCTCTCGGTCATGGGCGTGCCGGAAATAGATGCCAGCGCATCCTATGCCATGTCCTTGCCCAACAAGGACAACCAGTTCAACAGCACCGCTTCCCTCAGCGTCGCCAAGCTCGGTACGGCCGACTTCGCCGTCAAGGGCGAAGTCCCCTATAAGGCCTTCTTTGAGATCATCAACAATAACAGCGTCACCGATTCCGACATTGAAAACTTTGTTGAAAAGAACATCAAGTTCAGCCACATCGAAGCGGGATACGCCGATGAAGGGCTCCTGCCCCGCCTCGGCATCCTCGGCCAGAAGTTCATGGGCCTGACCCCCGAACAGTGTGTGGATATGGCCAAGAAGTACGTCAAGGAATCCCTCGGCGCCGCCGAAGGGACGGAAAACACGGCGAAGCTCATGGAGTACATCGACAAGCCCGGCGCTATCCGCCTCATCTTCAACACGGAAAAGCCGATTCCCGTTGAAGCCTTCGACACGCTGTCAGACACGGATCCCTCCATCAAGCTGGACGTGAACACCGGGCCCAAGACGGCTCTGGAACTGATGGCCGATCTGGAAAAGAAATAGCCCGCCCGATCCGGGACAAAACAAGAGGGGGGAGGATCGGAACGCCTCCCCCCTTTTTCTATCCTGCGGAATCCGTTGACATACGGGATCGCGTGCCCGTAATCGGGTTGCCCGATCCGGGCGCTTTTGGTATGAAAGCAAATTCGGGAAGCCTATCCCGGCAAACCCCGTCTACCTTTATGGAGTCTCCCCCAATGGCAAAAAAGCCAACCCTTACCCCTGAAGAAGCGCGCCAAGAGGCGTTGAAAACAGCCCTCGAAACCATCGAACGCAAATTCGGCCAAGGCGCCGTGATGAAGCTTTCCGATGATGTCCATGTCAAAGTCCCGGTGATCCCCACCGGGTCCATCGGCGTAGACCTCGCCCTCGGCATCGGCGGCATCCCCAAGGGCCGGGTCACCGAAATCTACGGCCCCGAATCCTCGGGCAAAACGACCCTCACCCTGCACGTCATCGCGGAATGCCAGAAGCTCGGCGGGACCGCCGCCTTCATCGACGCCGAGCACGCGCTTGACGTGACCTATGCCAGGCGCCTTGGCGTCAAAACCGACGAACTGCTCATCTCGCAGCCCGACCACGGAGAGCAGGCCCTTGAAATCGCCGACATGCTGGTCCGTTCCGGCGCGGTGGACCTCGTGGTCATCGACTCCGTGGCCGCCCTTATCCCCCAGACCGAACTCGAAGGCGCGATGGGCGAAACGCAGGTCGGCGGGCACGCCCGCCTGATGTCCCACGCGCTCCGCAAGCTGACCGGCACCATCCACAAGTCCCGCACCGCCGTCATCTTCATCAACCAGATCCGTATGAAAATTGGTGTGATGTTCGGTAACCCGGAAACCACTACCGGTGGTAACGCGCTGAAATTCTACGCCTCTGTTCGTCTCGACATCCGTCGTATCCAGACCCTCAAGGACAAGGAAGAAGCCTACGGATCCCTTACCCGCGTGAAGGTGGTCAAAAACAAGATGGCCCCGCCCTTCCGCGAAGCCAAGTTCGACATCATCTGGGGCACGGGCATTTCCCGCTCCGGGGAACTCATCGACCTCGGCGTCGACGCCGGCATCGTGGACAAGAGCGGCGCATGGTTCGCCTTCGGGGCCGAAAAGCTCGGCCAGGGCAAGGAAAAGGTCCGTGCCCTGCTCGATGAAACCCCCGAGCTGCGCAACGCCATCGAGAGCCAGCTCATCGAGCATCTGGGCATGAACCCGCGGCCCGTCGTGCACGCACCGGAAGAAACCCTCCCGGACCCCGAAAACGCCCCCGTCGACGACATGGACGACGAAATCTGATCCGATGCGGGGAGGGGCTCCCTCCCCGCCGAACCTTTCCGGAGGCGATGCCGCCGGGCATGGCCTCATCCCCCGATCTCTCCACCCCCGCAGGAGCCTGTATGCTGACAGCCAATGAAATCCGCCACCGTTTTCTGGAATACTTCAAAAAACACGGGCACACCGAAGTCGCCTCCTCTTCCCTGATCCCCCGCGACGACCCGTCCCTGCTGTTCACCAACGCGGGCATGGTGCAGTTCAAAAAAATTTTCTGCGGACAGGAAAAACGCGACTACGTGCGCGCCACCACGTCCCAGAAGTGCCTGCGCGTGGGCGGCAAGCACAACGACCTCGACAACGTGGGCCGCACCGCGCGCCACCACACTTTCTTCGAAATGCTCGGCAACTTCTCCTTCGGGGACTACTTCAAGGAAGACGCCATCCGTTTCGCGTGGACCTTCATCACCGAAGACCTGAAACTGCCCAAGGATCGGCTCTACATCACCGTCTACAAGGACGATGACGAAGCCTTCGAACTCTGGCAGAAAGTGGCTGGCGTCGCGCCCGAGCGCATCTTCCGCCTCGGCGAAAAGGACAACTTCTGGAGCATGGGCGATACCGGCCCCTGCGGACCCTGTTCGGAAATCCACTTCGATCAGGGGGCGGACATGGCCTGCGGCCCGGACTGCGGCATCGGCAAGTGCGACTGCGACCGTTTCCTTGAAATCTGGAACCTCGTGTTCATGCAGTTCGAGCAGCTTCCCGACGGCTCCCGCGTCCCCCTGCCCCGCCCGTCCATCGACACCGGCATGGGCCTTGAACGCATCGCGGGCGTGTGCCAGGGCGTGCGCTCCAACTACGACACCGACCTGTTCCAGATTTTCATCAACTACATGGCCGAACTCGCCGGTGTCCGCTACCGCGACAATGCCGACAACGACACCGCCCTGCGCGTCATCGCGGACCACAGCCGCGCCATCGCCTTCATGATCGCGGACGGCATCCTGCCCTCCAACGAAGGCCGCGGCTACGTGCTGCGCCGCCTTATCCGCCGCGCCTTCCGCTTCGGCCGCCTCATGGGGATGCAGGAGCCGTTCCTGTACAAGACCGCGCTCAAGGTCGTGGAAGTCATGGGCGAGGACTACCCCGAACTGCGCGCCCGCGCCGACTTCATGGCCCGCGTGACCCGCGAGGAAGAGGAGCGCTTCTCCTCCACCCTCGACAAGGGCCTCTCCATGCTTGAAGAGGAAATGGACGCCCTCGCCGACAGGGGCGAGAAGATCATTCCCGGCG